>Ga0255057_10000261_pt1 | contig 29356 bp, 27 predicted proteins | sample Cases_109_6_MG_FD_189022 | JGI IMG/M metagenome (GOLD analysis project Ga0255057, IMG submission 189022) | Seawater microbial communities from Amundsen Gulf, Northwest Territories, Canada - Cases_109_6 | ecosystem: Environmental > Aquatic > Marine > Gulf | place: Canada: Northwest Territories... | reverse complement strand
ATGGGTCTGCACGAAATGCAACCCTCCCGCGTCCAAACGGATATGGAGCAGATCGACACGATCGTTAACTGGCTGGATGGCTGGGAAGAGCGCCGCAGACGCTGCATAGAGCTCACCAACATATCCCGGCAACGACACGCACAGACAGCCGGGCTGGCGAAGACTCAGGTCGGCTCGGCCTGAATCGCAGCAAACACTTCAATATCCACGTTGCCGCCACTGATCACGACGGCCGTCGTTGATCCCGACACATCGAGCTTGCCGCTTAATACTGCCGCCAGCGCCACAGCGCCACCGGGTTCAATGACCAGTTTCAAATGTCGAAACGCAAATCGCATGGCATTGCGCACTTCGTCGTCACTGACGCTAAGGCCCGGTCCTGTCAATTTTTGAATGATCGGAAATGTCATCTTGCCAGGCGATTGTGCCTGCAATGCGTCGCAAATCGAGCGCGCCGAATGATCGACGCAGAGAGGTTCACCTGCCTCGAGCGAGCGAGCGGTATCATCGAAATCATCGGGCTCGACTGTACGCACTCGGACATTGGGCAGACGATCTTTTAATGCAATAGCGGAACCCGCCGTAAGGCCACCACCGCCGCAACAGATCAGCACCTGATCCGCTGGCAAGTCCATTTGCAGCGACTGTTCCGCGATCTCGAGCCCGACCGTTCCCTGGCCAGCGATAATGTGCTCATGATCATAGGACGGAACGAGCACGGCACCGCGCTCCGCTGCTATTTCACGGGCAATCTGCTCGCGGTCCCCCGTATAGCGATCATAGCTTATGACTTCACCGCCGAGTTGACGCGTGTTGTCGAGTTTTGCGGCAGGCGCATCTTCCGGCATCACGATGGCTGCGTGAATGCCGAGCAGTCCTGCTGCGCAGGCCACGCCCTGAGCATGATTACCGGAAGACCACGCGACAACACCGCGCTGCGCCTCCTGCGGAGATAACTGACTGAGGAGATTGTAGGCACCGCGTATCTTGAAAGATCCGGTACGTTGCAAACACTCCGGCTTGAGCAATATGCGTCCACCGGCGTGCTCATTGAGCGCAGCGTTTTCGATCAGCGGGGTGCGAATCGCAATATCTTTCAGGCGCCGGGCCGCATCCTCGACATGCCTGACGTCAATCATTTCGCGTCATTGCAGGAGTCGGTCAATTTTTGCCGCGCAGATAAAATCATTATCCGTAAGGCCATTCACCGCGTGTGTCGTGTAACTAACGTCGCAGCTACCGTAGGATACAGTGAGTACGGGGTGATGGCCTTCGGCGATCGCTATCCAGGCCACTGCATTGGCGAAACCGAGGGTCCTGCTGTAGGCGGGAAACTCGAAGCTCCGTGATATCTCCAGGCGATCGGCGCTCAAGGTCCAGTCATCGTGTATCGCGCCGAGCAGTTGTTCAATCGCGTCCGCTGCCAGCGGCTCCGCCCCGCCCTCACAAGGTTTGCAACGTCGAATGGCAAGCTCATCTGTCATTCCCGGATTATAGAAAAAAACCGGCCCCAAAGGGCCGGTCTGCCCGAGAAATTCGGGCCAGGCGGAGACTCGAATGAGTCGTCTTACTCGGGGTTCGAAGCGAATGATGGGCTGTTGTCGATGAACAAAGTCAGGCTTACGCGGCGCTCAAGCGCGAAACTATCAACGCTGTCATCCTGCGCCGCGGCTTCGCCGTGCGCCGCGTAATTGATACGTGAAGGCTCTACACCGGCTGCGACGAGTTGATCTTTGACGAACTCCACACGTTTTTGCGACAACCGCTGGTTGTAGCTGGAGTTGCCGCGCTCATCTGCGAAGCCGTCCAGTTGTACCTGGATATCCGGCATGGATGCCAGAGTCGATGCCAGTTCCGCCAGGCGTCCGCCCGTGGTATCGGCAAGAACATGCTCATCGGTACGGAACAGCAAGTCCATTGCGATTCCAGCCTGCAGCAAGCTGACAACTTCCGGTCGTGCATTAAGTTGCCGCACATCGTATTCAAGATCGTCGACTACACTTTCCGATTCGTTTAGCGAGGCATTGAGCGATTCGATTTCCGTATCCTTCCTGAAAAACGTGTCACCGACTTTGGCGCCGATCGCGGCGCCAATCATGAAGCCGAGCGGGCCACCGGCAACAGCGCCTATGACTCCACCGGTGCCGATGCCGATCGTCTCTTCCCTGGATGCCGAAGCATTTGCTGCAGGAGCAGCCAAAATCAGTCCCAGTGCCGTGATTGTCCAAATGAGTTTGCGCATTGAAATATCCTCCGTTAAGTGAAGGCCGTGCGTGGCCTCTGACGGATTCATTACAAGCCGCAATAGCGGTGCCAAACGGCCCGCATCATGCCAAGGCCGCGATCAATTGTGATGAAATATGGCGGGTGGCGGGAGCGGCCTAGTTTCGTTTGTTCAGGGCCACGAATGTGCCGCCGTTGCGGTCGCACAAGACACGCATGAGCTTTGCGAACTGCTGCGCGGACGGAGGGATGCCACCGCCACCAACATCGAGTAACGGAAAGCCCACGGCATGAATACGAACCATGCGCTCACCGTCGGCACCGACGCGATTTACGGTATCGATCTGCCTGACCACCCTCTCAACCGAGCGGCCCGTAAATTCATCACCGAATACATAAATACTGATCTTGCGATCCGGCGCCCAATAGGTATTGATCGCATAAATGATGCCGTCGACCGGGTTGCTGTCACTGAATGGCCGCCACGTTCGCATCGTGCTGACGATGGCCTGGCGACGCCCTTTTGTATCCGGAATCCACTTGCCCGCGTATTGCTGGAACATGTACTTGCCGTTGTCATTGAGAATTTGCATTCCCTTGACCTGCGGGTATACATCGAGCGTTTCACTCACTTTATCGATGGCACGGCTCCAGTTGAACTGCTGCATGCTTCCCGAGGTATCGACAATAAAGATCACGTACTCACTGTCGACCGGTATACCGGCAATCGCGTCATCATCCGCCGCACGGTAGTAAGGCTGGAGGCGAATCATTTCTTCGGTCAATCGCTGTTTTACAATATCCAGATCACCTTCGTCGACGAGATCCTGAGCATTCGTCTGGGACAGCCGATATTGGCCCTGAACGGTTTCCCATTCACCCTGCAAGCGAGCGAGGCGCACCTTGGAGGTTGATGTCTGCGTCTGCACCGACTCAAGATCACGATTGATCACGGCGGTCTCACCGCGGATGTCGAAAAGCTCCTGCTGCAACAATGCGATCAGGCTTTGCAGATCATCCTGCGTTTTCTCGATGATGACGGGCTCATAAATTTTACTGAGTACGAGCAGCAAAATGATTGCGCCAAAGCCACAGCAAATGCAGTCAAGAAATGACAGGCTGAATGCTTCAATATTGCGACGTCGTCTCATGAAATTGCCCGCACCCTGTTAGGGCCAGTCTCTACTAACGCTAATCATCGATCCACCAGTGTCAAACGCCAGCGACCAGTACAAAATCGCAGCTTCGTAATCGCCTTCGAGTGGGTACAGCAATATATTGACCGGAACACCGCCCGGCAGTTCACGCATCGCATCAGTGAACAGTCGAATTCGCTGCCGGCCGCTGACCGTGGGCCGTTTGGAAACCGCCGCGTCCATCGTCGGCAGGCCATCGGCGAGCAGAATGATGTTATCGGGCCGGGGTTCAAGCTCCCTGGCAGCCGCGAACGCAGCTTGCATATTGGTGCCGTTTTCTGGCGCCGTACGCTGCAATACGCGCACAGCCTCATCAAGTTGAGTGCTGTCGTCAGCCCTTAGCCAGGTACCGGCACTGCCTTTGATCACCGGCTCGACGCGGTTGTTAAACATGTAAATCTGGAATTCGGTACCGGGCCGAATCTGCGCTGTCAGCCAATCAACGCTCGCCACCACCTGACGCCATTTGATGGACCTCAGCTTATCCCTCTCGGACATGTTGCGCCGGCGTATGATATTCACGATCGTGTCGTCAAGCATGCTCGCCGAACGGTCGACAAGAATAAGCGTGCGTGCGCCGTTGAGCTTGAGGCCCGTCAAGTATTGGCGCGAACCCTGACCCTCATCGTCAAACTCACGAATATTGTCGTCTTTCGATTCCTGCTCCTCGGCCAGACTCAATAATCGTTTGACCTCCTCTTCGAGTGATCGGATATCGGACTGCAATTTTTCGACACGCTCAATCTGTGCCAGGGTGTCCTTGTCGTATTTCGAAAGCTCGGCGCGAAGCTCTTCGATCAGCGCAAGGATTTGCGCGATCTGCCCTTCCGCCGTCTGATTTTGATCTTCGAGTCGTTCAATCGTGTTGCGTGCCAGCACCAGGTTCTTGCGCCCATCGAGGATTTCGACATCGAGCCGCTTCGTCTCGGACATGAGACTCGTGGGGTCTTGCTCGGTTGTTTGCCGCACCTGCGCATTGATGATCATAAAAAACAGGATTACGGCCCCGAACCCACAACTCATGCAGTCAAGGAATGACACGCTGAAGACTTCGACTGGGCGACGCTTACGAGCCATTGCCCTGCTCTGTCGTAATCAGCCGCAACTCATAGCCTGGCATGCCGACGCGAATCAGGTCACCGATTTGCAACACTGCCGATCCGTCCAGCTTGTGGCCATTTAGAAAAGTACCGTAGCGGCTGAAATCGCGTACGACACACTGACCGTTTTCAAGCTGCAAAGCGCAATGCCGACGCGAAACGCCCGGCATTGACTGCTGCAGGTCAACCCAGCGTTCACCGTCGACGATGTTCGTACCGAGGTTTAAAGTCTGATCGCTGATTGAATAGGCCGTGTTGTCGAACAGCAGGTGCGTTGGCCGCCCACTGGCGGACACAGCCTCGTTTAGCTGCATTACGACTGGCGCCTGATCCCAGGGTAAATGTCGAACCAGGCTTATGTTGCCGTCGCCAGAGCGCATATCCCGGCACCGTGACAGCAAGCCGCGCGCTGTTGCCGCTGACTCGAGCAGAAATACCTCTCCGCCGACGCGAGCTTTCAGCATGTCCGCCAATCCTGGCATCCGCGCTGCTCGATCTGTCAGCTGAATGGCCGGTGTCTCATCGGCCCGGTAGAGCGCTCGCAATTGGCTGACGATGCGCTGATAAACCGGTGCGGCGGTCGCAATGAGTTCCAGAGATTCAAGTTTCGCCTTGTGGCTGATTCCAGAAAATTCGAGTTCGAGCGCAATCGTACCGCCACCCGACGCCGCAGCCAGCCAGCCCGGAATGTGGTCGAGCAACATCTGCTCGGTCTCAGCAGTGTGCAAGGGATCGAATCGGGATTGCTGCACAAAGGCCTCTGAGATCGTGCGAATCCAGGCCTCGAATAGCGCGACCATACCGCCGGACTCAACGATGGCGGTTTTTTCAACCTGCGCTTGCCCGGACTGTGCGACTCGAGTCAACAGGGCCGAGTGCAGACTCATGTCGACATGCACCGGGCTGCCATTTTCGTATTGTCGACGGGTCGAGGCGACGGCGGCGTCGATCAACCCAACGACCGGCAAGCCAACCTCGTCGCAAATACCAAGAAACAGACCGAGATTTGCGTTGTTCATGTACGGCGGAACTGCCACAACCATGCGGTCGCCCTGGCCTGACGCCTTGTCACGAATTTGCTCAAGTTGACGACTGACGAGGTCGGCGGCACTCATGTGTTGAAAGCGCTGATCCGGCAGGGGGTCTGTGACCAGGTTGGACCAGTAGTGATCATGAATTCGCCGCGGCTTGACCCGCGCATTCGCATACGCCTCGTTGCCGGTCGTCAGGCCGTCATCGTCCAGCAAGGCAAAACCCGGCTCGCGATACAGCACCGCCTCCTCATTGAGGATGGTGATGCCAGCGTCGTTAATGTCAGCCGCGAGTAAACTCAAATTTGGTCCCTTTTGCGTCAATCGGCCTTGAGGTGACGGATCAGTTTGTCGTCCATGTAGTTTTCGCTGTCGAATACGAGGCGCTCCTGCAGCAACTGCAGCTGATGCACCAGGAACATCAGGAAAATACTGATTAACAACGCGATGAACGTCGAGTTAAACGCCACACCGAGGCTTTGCGTTACACCGGCGATATCGCCTTGTACCGCTTTGTCGGCCTGCGCAAGCGCCTCACCAATACCACGCACTGTTCCGATGAATCCGATTGACGGGATGGCCCATGAAATATATCGAATCATCGAAAGTTCGGATTCGAGCCGTTCCGCCTCGGACTCGCAGATTGTATGCGTACTGCTCGACACGTCCTGGATGTTGCGCGTCGAATTGAAGCGACGAAGTGCGCTTAACAAGGCGCGCGGCAACAGCATTTGCTGCCGATCCTCGGGCAGCGCCTGCACCTGACGTGCGAACTCGCGGGTATCCTCCGGAAGTATTCGCATTCCCTCGGCGACGGGAACGAGATCGACATCGAGCAGACGTCGCTCGCCGAGTATTTTGACCGACTTATACCCCATGATCGCGAGCGCCCAGAACATCAGAATAAAACAGGCCTCCTGCTCCATGTCCTTTATCAGCACCCAGACATGACGTTCGCGGATATAGTCGGGGTTCGCGGCCGCGGCGGCGTTCTGTTCTTCGATGATTTGCGCGGCATTGGGGCGCACTACCGATACATAAAACGCATGAACGATGATGATGGCGATAATCAATGCGAACAGCTGAAAAACGAATTCGATCGGGATGTTTTTTTTCTTCATAAGTTTCGGTGTCTTCCAGAATTTCTGAGTTTAGATGTCGGTCGGAAAGGTAATTGACTGGTCAGCTGATATTTCCTCGCTGGGCCTGAAGTCTTCTTCTTCCGCGTCGACATAACTACCGTCGTCGACATCGATTTCTTCGCTTACGGATTCTTCGTTCACTGGCTCGGCGCTCGCGGCTGCTTCAACCGGAGTCTCGGTAGCGCCGCTTTCCTCATCGGGCGCATCCGCTTCCTGTGCCCAGCCGGTCGTTGCTAAAGCAATGCCGAAGAGCATTGCGTAACGCACGTGCCGATGCCTGGCTGGTTTGCACATATCAGGACCTCACGAATTCGATCATCAGATAATTGGACAGCCTATGCCGCCAATTGTCGCATCAAATATTGCTCGCTATCACTCTGCATTGCGAACGATTCGAAAGCCAAGGTCATTTCGGGGCTCGGCCCCATAATCCCGATAGCTCATGCGCAATTCCGCGACCCCCGCATGTTTCCAGCTGGAGCCGCGAATGACATAGTTTGTACCGCGTTCCGGTCCGAGCGGATCTATAACGGGCGTCTTTATTCCTGGCGTCGGGACGGTATAGAAATCATTGACCCATTCGGCTACGTTACCGCCGCCGTCGTAGAGTCCCAGGGCATTCGCCGGGAATTTGCCACCGGGCGCCGTGGAAACGAAGCCATCGTCGTAGTTGAGCATAATAGACGTCAAAATATCGGAAGACGTTCGGTCGGCGTAGTTACCCGCGTCCCGGCGTGGCGGCCATTGCTCGCCCCAGCTGAACTTCGTAGCCGTTGATTTTGCCCCGAAACGCAGGGCCCAGACCCACTCTGCCTCGGTCGGTAGCCGATAGCCGTTCGGGAATGGCCGAATCGCCTCCAACTCGCCGAAACGATCCTCGTAGACCGGCGTCAGTCCTTCCTGCGTACTCAGGTAATTGCAGTATTCCGCCGCCTGTGACCAGGTCACTCTCGCCACCGGATTGGTATCGCCCGCCAGCGATGCATGCGTAGCAAAACCGGAATCATGCGCCGCTTTGAACGCGATGAATTGCTTGTTCGTCACCTCGTGCGTACCGACGTAAAACGGCGCCGTCAGTGTCACCGGGACGAGTACTTCATTCGCTCGCCTGCCCTGTTCGCTGCGCGACGAACCCATCATGAACGTGCCGGGCTCAACGCGACGCATCTTTTGACCGTCCGGTGTCTCGACAATCTGGTCCACTTTTGAACGCGCTATCGATTCACTGGAACGTAGCCGTGCCGAGACAGTTTGCGGGTAACCAGGTCTTGGCGTCACCGTTCTCGACCAGGATTCGTAGCCGTCTTTTCTGACCTCGACGCGATGCGACGTTGAACTTAGCCGCAAGGTCGTGGATCCATTGCCCTGAACCCGCCCGTCGACGTAAACCGTGGCGTCTGTCGGCGCCACATTGACCGTCACTGTACCGGTGCGAGCTGTCAGGTCCACGGTGATCGACTCACTCGCGGCGGACTGCAATCGAACCTGCCGCGTCGTTGCGCCGTAACCGGCCTTTGACAAGCCAATTTGATAGTTGATATCAGGAGACAGGTCCAGCGTGATCGGCGACTGGCCACGGTAGCGGCCGTTGACCATTACATTGGCGCCCCGTGGTATTGAGTTAACCCGCAGCCGCGCATCCGATGCTTCCATAACAATGAGCGGAATTTCGTGCGGCACATTGGGTTCAACCGTTACGGAGCCGTCCCAGGCTTTGAACCCTTCCCTGACCAAACTTAGCTGGTGAGTGCCCTCGAACAATTCGACGTCGCCAGGCGTTTCGCCGACTTTCTCGTTGCCGGCGTATATCGCAGCGCCTGGCGGTTCTGAAGTAACGGTCACGTCAGCCCACCGCGGGATCAGTTGTACATTGAGTACTTCCTTGCGACCGAGACCTGCAAACTCGATGATGTCCGAAAAAGGCAGGAATCGTGCCGAACGAATGTTCACGCTGTGCTCACCGGACTGCAGCTCCACTGGCCCGAGCGGCGCCGGGCCGATGTGTGTGTTGTCGATTGAAACCGTCGCATCTGTTGCAGGCCATGTAGCGACGGTCAACTCGCCCGGCAGCTTGCGCATTGCAACCGAGACTGTCTTGGTCGGCTCATCGCCAATGACGAACGCCTGTTTGACATCGTAGAAGCCTGCTTTCTCGACCGTGACCGTGTAATCACCCTTACGTAACAGAATGCGGTCACCCAAAGGCAATCGAAACCAGCCGCCCGAGACCGAGAAGCTGTCCGGCTCGTCTGGAGTTACCAGAAACTGGACAGACTTCGATGTGAACAATAGCCAGGATGCGATGCCAAGCACCGCAAGTCCGCCGATAAGGATTGCCTTCAGTGGGCTGTGACTTGTCGTTGGCGCTAGAGCGCGTAAGTCGGCGGCCCGCCGGAACGCTGTCGGCGCAATGGCCTCGTCCAGACCTGCGATTTCCTCATCCGGCATTTCCGGCGGCTGGGTGACGTAAGCGCTGTCCTCCAGGCGCACCGACAACAGCAAACGATCTTCTGACGTCTCAAGGCGCAGGCGACTTCCATAGAACTGCAGCTCATCGCCATCCTTCAGACGGCGGCTGCTTGCCAGCGGCTCGTTATTGATCACGATCGAAGCATCGCGACCCACGGGCTGCACGAAAGGCGCGCCATCGAGAATATCCAGCAGTACGACGGGTCCGCCTCCCGGACCAGGCAAACGCAGATCGCAGTCATTGCCCGTACCAATGCGCAATGGCAATTCAGCCGCCTCAATTCGTCGTTCGCCTTCAACGTCCCTGATGTAAAGGTGGTCGAAACTCAAATTCTTTCCTCACAACGAACGACAACGGGTTGCATGTCTTCTTCCGGGCCGACGTGAAATTCAAGGCGAACATCGCGGTAACCCGGTCTGCTGCCGACTGCTACGTAAGTCCCTGGACGCAAGCTCAGCTCGGTCGCGCTGAAGCTGCCGAGTTTACCAACTCTGTAGATCGAAACGTTCGTCACATTGTCAGAAACTAGCTGCACGGTCAGTGGCGTGGCGGCTCGCTTAAGCAAACGCGAAAGCTCGTCACGCTCTTGCGCCAGACGCGGCCCTATATCCGGCATACGAGTGATATTCACGACCAAAGTGGTCGCCGCCTGCATCGTCCGCGGTGAACTGAGGCTATCGGGACTTGTAATGTATTTGTCCAGCTTCTCGTGCAGCGCGATCATCTCGTTTGAATGGGTGAGCCCATCCTGAGCAAACGACAGATCACGATCGAGCTCCAGAATGCGCGAATAGGCATGGGCCGATTCCTGCCATTTCTCCGCGTCTTCGCGCGTCGCCGCCTCTCGCTCCAATGCCGAAATATTTCCGAGACGTATGCCCTGGTCGACCTGCAGCAAGCCATCTGCCGGTTCCGGCGAGCCGGGCTGAAGCTCCTGTGCCATACGAAACGCCGCACGGGCCCCAAGATAATCAGTTTCGGACAGCGCTGTTAGTCCTTCTGTCATACGCTGCTGAAACTCGAGTTCATTAACGGTTTGCACTACACGGCTAAGGCCTGTCTTTGCGACTTCCCATTCGGGATCGAGTTCAATCGCCATTTCGAAATTTCGCCGCGCGGCATCCAGAGCAAGTTCGCGCTCCATGATCAGACCCTGCTCCGTGAGCGACAAAACCTCATCAAGGTTTTTCGCCCTGACCAGCCCCCTTCGTGCCGGTCCGTGGCTTGGGCTGATAGCGACGGCGAGCTCGTATAGTCGCAGCGCGTCGACCGTGTCGCCGTTACCGAGCGACTGCTCGGCGTCGGTCAGCGTTGTATTGAAAACAATGTCGACTTGATTCAACAATGGCTCTAGTGCATCGAGCGCCTCGCGATAATGATCGCCGGCAAGGGCGAAGTCCTTCTCGAGATAAGCGACGTCGCCCGCTTTGTAAGCGTCCTCGGCGTGCCTGAATGGCAAGCCCCCCCATCTCTGCACGGCGCGACCTTCCAGCGTTCGCATTTGTGATAACAAGCGCCCGAGAATTTCGTCGGTCGCCTCACGAGCCTGAACGCGCACATCACGCTCCGGCAACGCCTCATCCTGAGCCTCCGCATCAAGCACTTGCGGGGCGTCTTGGGTCGTGGTGGTATCGGCCGCCTTGGGCTGTTCGTTGTTTGTGACCGTTTTCGGCAACAAAAATATGACTCCGAGCAGGATAAGCAGCAACACGGCGAGGCTGATACCCAGTCCGCGGGGCGTTATTCCGCCCGGCTCTTCGCTGCTGCTCGTCGCTGTCGTCGCGCGCTGCCGCTGCGTGCGTTGGATCGCGGCCTCGCTTTTGACGACTTCGTCGCGAACAGCTCGTGCCCCGCCGACATAGACGGCCGGTGCCGGTCCGGGATGAAATCCGGCAGCTATCAGTGCTGCGCCGACGCCGGCAACATCCGGCCGCTTCGAAGAATCCTTGTCGAGCATTTTCGCCAGCAGATCCTGCATTGACGTCGGAACCGACGAGCCATCTGCCGCCGTGAGCGGCGGCGGGATTTTATTGCGTATATCGTCCGCTGTCGACGACGAAGAATACGGCGAACGAGCGCTGACCAATTCGCATAGCAAGCCGCCCAATGCGAAGACATCGTCGCTCGCCGCGGGCGGGTTTCCGTCCAGTTGTTGGGGACTGGAGGCGATGACGGAACCGCCGCCTATGTGGTCATCGCCGGCCGCTGCAACGCCGAAATCGATCAGATAAGGCGCGCCATTGGCGTCGAGCAGGACATTGCTCGTTTTGATATCGCGATGCAGGACACCCTTATCATGTGCATAGCGCAATGCATCGACGAGTAGGCCGACGGGCGCAAGAATATCCGACAATGGCGCGCCGCTGAGCGCGGATAAATCCGGCCCGTCGATGTACTGCATGGAATAAAAGGCGTTGTGCTGGCCATCTTTGTCGTCATGAAATTCAAATACGCGAGCGATATGCGCATGCACAAGCCGGATGCTCAGTTGCCATTCCCGCCGCAATGTCGCTGCGGGAATAGCCTCATCAACAAGAATCTTGAGCGCAACGGACGCGCGCGTCAGTTTGTCCGACGCAAGCCAGGTCTCGGCGCCGCCGCCGGCACCGAGTTTTCGAACAAGTGTGTACCGACTGGCGAGTTGCGTCCCGCTCTTTAGATCACCCATTGAAGCTCTGCTGATTAACCTGTGGGTTCGGGCGCTCGTACCGGTGCGCCGACATCGATTTCCCCTGTGAACCCAGTTTCAGCTTCGTAGATATCGCGGAGCAGTTTGCGCCACGATTCGTACTGCGCGGCTGCGGTACCTGTGAGTCGTCGCGCCTGACCTGCCACGTTAATAACCATCGGCGCTGCTTCGGAGCCGAAGGATTGGGCAAGCTCATCAATCGCCTCAACATGGATAGACGCTTCCGACTTTCGCGTGATGCCGCTCATGATTGACTTCAGGCCCTGATTGATACCGATGCCCTGCAAGCCGCGTTTCATCTGCTGTCGCGAGTAACTGCTGTCACTGGTATCGACGGCGAGCGAACCCGCGAGCACCACAACGCCCATAATTGTCTGCAATGCGGCAGAACGTTTGACTTGACGATAGTTGACAGACTCCTCACGCGAGGCTTTGCGGAAAGAGTGGTACGGGATCGCAATGCCGTAATAAAAATTGGCGTAATGCTCGTTGAGCATATCGACAACCAGACGATCGCGCTCCCTGATTTGACGAAGACGGTCTACGGACGGGTCATTGTCGGCCGGGAGTCGCTGCACCGATACGATGTCATCCTCGTCCGTTTGCAGGTGTTCCGAATACGTTAGCGGCGACATGTCGGCGAAAAACTGCAGTTCGGATATCTGCTGCAAGCGCACCACGTATGCGGGTTCCAGGCTGTCTGCATGCGCTTGCACATCATTCGCAATATCATTGAATACCTTTTGATACGGGTCCAGTCGCCGGTCGCGTCGCTCCGAATATGACGAAATTCCCGTCTGCATTTCGTAGCTTTTCTCAAACCAGGCTTGTCCGGATGCGTCGCTTACCGATATCTCGATTTCAACGTACTCGCCGTCCGACTGCTCAATGCGGCCCGTAATGATGATGTCGGTAAACGCCGCCGTCGACGGCAGGACACGAACCGCACCCCAATGGCCGGTCCCTTGCATCGTCGTCTTGAGGTGATAGGCCAGATATCGTGATTCTGCGTTTCTGATCTCGGAATATATGCGCGACTTTTCCGGATCATTGTTGTCGGGGATTCCGGCATCGAATTCGATGATGCCCACATCCAGGAGCTGGCTCTCCTGTTTCGGAGCCGACGCTAAAATAAGCTCAGATTCTTCGGCCGTGATGACTTCATTGACGGAACAACCCGTCATCGCCAAGGCCATCACGGCGACAGCTGCAGGAATTATTTTCAACATAGTTTAGTCAGCTACCAGTAGACCTTTGTATTTTCTGTATTCATCCCAAAGACGCGCGCGCAGGTCGGGGTCCTCTTCGACCAGCGCCGCTTCGCGGAGTTGCCTTGCAATGATGTCGTCATCGACCGTCATCGGTACATCATCGGGTGTACGTTCCTCGATTTGCTGCTGCGACATCCCGGCGATCGGCGAAGTTTGTACGCCGCTACCGCTGCCGTTCATTCCACCATCAGGATTCGTCGGCGCTGTCTGGCTGCCCAGGCTAATGGTTCCGCCCGAGCCCTCGCCACCGCCGCCGTCCGTGTCGAATCCATCGACTACACGCCCGGCCGCCGCGATTTCACGCTGCTCTTCGCCCAGCGTCTCGTCGAAGCCGCCAATCGACTCGTCCAGTTCCCGGCCCAGTCTCTCTGCGCGCTCCTCGGCGCTCTCTTCCGGAAATTCGCCGACGCTGCCCGCGCCGCCCGTGCCGGTCTCACCGCCTTGGGAACTGGAACCGCCGCTGGCGCCACCGCCGCTGGAACCGCCACCACTGGAACCGCCACCACTGGAACCGCCGCCGCTCGACGACTCGGATTCACTGTCACTTTCGCTGGCAGACTCGGAGTCGCTGATGCATTCGCCTTCGCGACCCATGCCGCCGATGCCGCCGGGCATCGCACCGGTATCGCCGCACTCGCTTTCGTCTTCACCGCCTTCGGCGTCGCCGAAGGGGTTTTCTTCGCCGCCACCGCTGCTACCGCTTTCTCCGCCGTCACTATCACCGCCGCCGGATTCACCGCCACCGGATTCACCGCCGCCGTCTTGCCCGGGTGGCGGGGGAACTGAGCCGACTTCGCCGGAACCGCCTTCGCTGCCGCCATCAGAAGATTCGCCTGATGATCCGCTCGACTCTCCGTCGCCTGAAGATCCTCCCGGGGGAGAAGGCATGCCGCCGCCGGATGATCCGCCACCTGGAGGCGGAGGTGCGCCGCCGCCAGGCGAGCCACCACTGCTCGGCGGACTGCCGCTGCTGCCCTGCACGGCAGAATCTTTGCAGCCGGCCATGACCAGGCTCGCTAGCGCGACGAGCAGTAAAGGTTTGAGCAAGGTCGACTTTTTATTGGCGGATCCGCTGATTTTCATGATTTCGCGCCTCTTGACGATGCGGCCAGGCGGTGACCCCATCCAATTCCGGCCGAACCTGAAAGGCCCGACATCCTTAGCTTTGAGCAATAAAACGGCCCCGGAGTTCCTTCTAATTCCCTAAACCAACGCTCGCCCCGACCATCGGGTTGACAACAGTGACGATAATACGCGTTCGAGGCGCAATCAACACCGGCTAAACACTTGATTTTGTTAAAGCGCTGACAAGTCCTTCAGGGCTTTCGAAAAATGACCAACGACAGGTCGTCCGGCTTGCTCGGCTGGCCACGGCGCTCGGTCGCCATGCGCTGCTCCGCCTTGCCAATAACGGCATCGGCGGCCGCATCGAGCGGGCCCTTGCGCACCAATTCAACAATCTCGTCGATATGCACATTGTCGGTGAGACCGTCGCTCGCCAGTACCACCGTGTCGCGAGGCAGAAGGTCAATCGCCGCGCCAACGTCAATCGTCATATCCGCCGTGCCGATAAAATTCGACACGAGGTGCCGCTCCTCATGATGCAGCGCGTCTCGCTGGTCGAGAAAGCCGGCCTCCACTGCAAAACCCGTTGGCGAGTGCGCGGTCGTTTGAAGTTTGATCAGTCCGCGCTGGCCAACAACGAGCGCCTCTGAATCTCCGACCTGGTAGGTCCGTACCAGACGACCCTCGATCGTTACGATCGTCAGCGTGGTCGCTGAGCCATTCGCCAGCTCGCGTACGGCGACGTTGGCGGCTTCGATACCGTTCAGTACCGCAGTGCGCAACAACATGGTCTTTTCCAGCGCCAGCTGCAAGGAATTCGCAAGGCTTGTAGCAGCGGTCAGCGATGCACGTTTACCTGCAGGCAGGCCACCGGCGCCATCAGCAACGACCAGGACTGCAGCCTGCGGCCCCCACGGAATAATCGCGACCGTGTCCTGGTTCTCTGATTCCTTGTCTGGCGATCGACTGGTAAATGCGACGAGAGAGCCACCGCCCACGTCGATCTGGCGGCGGTCAGGTTCAAACGCGCCGTCAAGCAGCTCGACGTCAACTGGCATTTTCGACATCGTCTCGATTCGCCCTACTCCCGCCGCACCGGTTCGCGGCACCAGGCGCAAAAGTTCCAGAACTCGCCGGCGATACCCCATTTGCAAGACCGGCACTTCGTTTTGCTGCCGGTTAACTTCCAGGGGCGTTTGACCTTCGTGCGGCACCACGGGCAATAGCGCATGAAGGGCATCAAGTCGCCGCGGCAACGCTGATTACTGCAACGGCCGGTGTAGCGCCTGTCGGGGTAATTTCTTGCCGCCTCTTCGACGAATCCCGGCCCGTAGCACCAGGAACAATAGTCCCAGTCATTCTTCACCCCACGTTCGCAGCGCGGGCAGGTCGAAGGCATTTTCGACTCCGAGCCACGCCCGGGATTGTCGATGCCGCACCAGGGACAAGCCTGCATGCTTTCGGCGACCGGCCCCTCGCAGCGTCGGCACAGATGCCGGGTTTCCAACACCTTCTTGAACTGTCTCTGCGACTCGCGCCACTGCAACTGCCGCCACGACGATCCCGTCCTGACACCATTTTTTGCCTTCACCCTTTTTTGTCGCCGCGCATGGCTCTTCAATCGCTCGAAATCGGACTGCATTTGCATCGCCGTCCGGTAGCGCTTGGTGGGGTCGAGCTGGATCGCCTTCTTGAGTAACTCCGCGAGTTCCGGGCGGCCTCTTTTGTTCAATCTGTCGAGTCCAGTCAAAGGCCACTCGAACGGCCATTCGGGTAATTTGCCGGAAAACATGCGGTACAGAACCAGGCCCAGCGAAAACACGTCGGATTGGAACTTCGGGCGTCCCATTGCCTGTTCCGGCGAGATGTAATCAATGGTTCCGGAACCCGATGCCTTGAGCGTACGCAAACTGATTTTTGCGAATCCGAAATCGGCCAGTTTGAGCTGGTTCCCCGGAAACAGGATGAAGTTTTCGGGTTTGATGTCGCAGTGAATAATCTTGTGCTCATGAGCATGCGCAAGCGCGGCCAAAGCCTGGCCCGCAAGGTCCATGGCGCGCGCCGTCGACATTCGCTTTTCCACACGTTCGGCCAACGAACACTCGCCAAGCTCCATCGCAATAACGAATTGATCATCAATGAAGCTGGCGTTGAGGATGGAGAGAATATTCGGGTGGCGAAGTTTCGCGGCGACCTGAACTTCATGCATAAAATCATCGCTGCCGACGTGTTCGCCTTCCTTTGGAATCTTCAATGCGACGCGTTGTTTGTGAATCGTGTCGTAGGCGGCATACACGCCTGCCTGCGGACCATCGGCAATACGCGCCAGGATTTTGTACTTGCCGATTTTTTGGCGTGCCCTAAGCATCAGCGGCGCTCCGCACCCGGGAAACTGAGCGGCGCCAGCCGGCAAGCAAAGACTCGCGACGATCCGCTGACATTGATGGTTCGAACAATGAGTCGCGCTGCCAGAAACCGCCAATGTCATCCGTTGAGTGGATAATCCCGGCCTGATACGCGGCCAGATACGCCGCACCAAGAACCGTCGACTCGACGTTTTGTGGGCGCTCCACGGGAATATCCAGGATGTCCGACAGAAATTGCAGGAACCAGTTATTGGCAACCATTCCGCCGTCGACCCGAATTACGCTGGGCGAGACGCCGTCGTCCGACATCGCGTCGATGAGATCACGTGTTTGGTAAGCAACGGCCTGCAAGCTTGCGGTGACGATTTCATCACGACCGCTGCCACGGGTAAGCCCCAGAATGGCGCCCCGCGCATGCGGGTCCCAGTACGGAGCGCCGAGTCCGGTAAATGCGGGCACAACGTGGACGTCGTCGATTATCCCTTTTTCGCGTGCAATTTCCTCTGTCTCTTCCGCCGTACTTATGATTTTCAGCGAGTCGCGCAGCCATTGAATCGCCGACCCGGCGACAAAGACGCTGCCTTCGAGTCCGTATGTCACCTCACCGTCGATTCGACTGGCGACTGTCGTTAACAGCTGATTGCGAGACATCAGAGCGGTAGTGCCCGTGTTCGCGATGACAAAACAGCCGGTACCATAGGTGCTTTTCGTCTGGCCCTCGGCGAGCCCGGCCTGGCCTATCAGAGCGGCCTGCTGGTCTCCGGCCATGCCAAGAATCGGCACTGCGCCGCCGAGCAGGTGCTCGTCGCTGTGCCCGAAATCCGACGCGCAATCTCGCACTTCCGGTAACAAAGAGCGTGGCACGTCAAACAGCGAGAGCAATTCTTCATCCCATTCCTGCGTGTGAATATTGAACAACAATGTGCGCGACGCATTGCTGGCATCTGTCGCATGTGTTCGGCCGCCGGTCAGACGCCAAAGGATAAACGCATCGATCGTGCCGAACGCAAGCTCGCCGTTGTCGGCCCGCTTCCTCGCGTCGTCGACGTTATCGAGAATCCATGCAATTTTGGTCGCCGAAAAATACGGATCAAGGCGTAAGCCTGTCTTCGCCGTTAGCGATGCTTCCGCGCCCTGCTGTTTCAGTTTTTCACAATACGACGCCGTGCGGCGGTCCTGCCAGACGATCGCGTTATGGATGCATTCGCCCGAATTGCGATCCCATATCAGCGTCGTTTCCCGCTGATTGGTGATACCGATGCCGCTGATATCCGCGGCCGTGGCATCAGCCGCACTCATGGCATCGCGCGTTACCGCCTGCACAGAGTTCCAGATGTCGTTCGGATCGTGTTCAACCCAGCCCGGCTTCGGATAGTGCTGCGGAAACTCCTGCTGCGCACTCGCAATCACCTGAGTCTCGTGATCATAAATGACGCTGCGACTGCTGCTCGTGCCCTGGTCGATTGCCAGCAAGTATCGGCCCGGCATCGCTAGTAGCGCTCTACGCTGAACAAAGGATTCCTGACCTGGATTTTTCGGCCAGTTTCCGATGCAAGTGGCCAGTCACCCTGCTCTGCAACAAATCGGCCAATCCCGGCTCGTATTTCATCAGGCCACGGCGTTACGCGACGTGTATCCATGTCGATATGCAAGTTCATCCATTCACCGGTTGCAGCAAGATAGCCCTTTTCAGCATGGTACATATGTTGAATCTGATGAATGCGTTTTTCGTCGTACGCCAACACTTGCGCCGCGACGACGTATGGATCGCCAAGGTTCATCTCGCCCTGATACGTCAAATGACATTCGACGGCGAAGGTCGAATTTCGTCGATCGCGAATATAGCGTTCATCGATGCCGAACAGTTGCCATAGTTTATCGACGGCCAGGTCGAATGCGAGTACGTAGTACGCCACATTCATGTGCTCGTTTACATCGATCCATTCCGGTAGCACGGTTCCTTCATCAATCGGAACCCCCTGTCTTTCGACAGTGTTTAATGTCATGCGGCGCTCAGCTCCTCGATATCACGAAAATATTGCAGCGCCTCCGGGTTTGCCAGCGCCTCGGTATTCATTACCGCTTCGCCATGCACGACAGATCGAACGGCGATCTCGACGATTTTGCCGCTTTTCGTTCGAGGAATCTCGGGCACCATAATGATTTTGGCCGGTACGTGGCGTGGCGTCGCATTGTCCCGAATCACCTTGCGAATCGCTGCTTGTAGTTCGTCATCCAGATTGACGCCCGCGCGCAGCACGACAAACAATACAATGCGCACATCGTCTTCCCACTGTTGCCCAATTGCGATGCTCTCGATGACTTCTGCAAGTTTTTCGACCTGACGATATATTTCGGCCGTGCCGATTCGTACGCCGCCGGGATTCAGAACCGCATCGGATCGGCCATGAATAATGAAACCGCCGGTTTTCAATTGCTCCGCGAAATCGCCGTGCGCCCAAACGCCCGGAAATCGTTCAAAGTAGGCAGCGCGGTAGCGCGAGCCATCGGTATCATTCCAAAAACCGACCGGCGTACACGGAAAAGGTCGGGTACAGACCAGCTCGCCGCGCTCTTCGATGACGGGCTTACCGTCGTCGTCAAAAATTTCGACCGCCATCCCTAGGCCGCGGCACTGCAGTTCACCGCGCCGCACCGGCAACAGGGGGTTGCCCGTGATAAAACAACTCAATATGTCCGTACCGCCTGCGATAGATGCGAGCTGCAAGTCTCCGCCGATAGCGTCGTAGACAAAGTCGAAGCTTTCCGGGGCTAAAGGAGAGCCCGTCGAAAGAACGGAGCGCAGTTCCGGTAGTTCGAATTCGTCAACAGGACGGATGCCGGCCTTTTCCAGCGCCGAGATGTATTTGGCACTGGTACCGAATACCGTTATTCCCTCGCGTTCGGCCATTTTCCAAAGTCCGCGTCCGTCATCAAAGAACGGCGTGCCATCGAACAACACGAGCGTGGTGCCGGCGGCCAGACCGCTCACGAGCCAGTTCCACATCATCCATCCGCAGGTTGTGAAATAGAAAAGTCGATCCTTTTCGTCGAGATCACAATGCAGCACTTGCTCCTTAATGTGTTGCAACAAGGTCCCGCCCTGACCATGAACGATGCACTTCGGCACACCGGTCGTGCCCGAGGAATACATGACATACAGCGGCTGATCGAAGTCGACCATCGTGAATGTTAGTTCGTGCCCGTCGATCGAGAATTCGTCCCACACGACACCGTTACGTACCGCGCCTGCGTCAATTGCGTCGTCCAGAAATGGCACGATTACCGTGGCTTTGACTGACGGCATCGCTGCGACGATTTCCTCCGTCGTTGCCATACAATCTATTCGTTTGCCGTTATAGAGATAGCCATTCGCAGCGAACAGGATCTTCGGCGCAATCTGTCCAAAACGATCGACAACACCGTTCACGCCGAAATCAGGCGAACAAGACGACCAGGCTGCGCCGATGCTGGCGGTCGCCAGCATCGCGACGATCGCTTCAGGGCAGTTCGGCAAATACCCGCCGACGCGGTCCCCCTTTTCCACGCCGAGAGCGCGCAATCCCGCCGCTACTCCGGCCACGGCTGAACGCAAATCATCAAAACTCATTTCCCGACGTGCGCCATCTTCGCCGCAGAAGATGATCGCCGCCCTATCGCCCTTATTCCGCAGCAGGTGTTCGGCGAAATTTAGGGTTGCGCCCTGAAACCAGCCCGCGTTCACGATGTCGTCCGGACGCGCCAATAGAGTTTCCGCGGGCGTCGCGAATTTCACGTCGCTATAGTCGCAAACGGCCTGCCAAAAGGCGCCCGAATCCGAAACTGACCAGTCGAACAGCTCATCGTAAGAGTCGATCGACTGCGCCTTCATGAAGCGATACATATGCGTCTTCTGCTGGTATTCAGCAGACGGCGCCCACAGAACAGGATTATCGGCCATGGTGTCCATTGATCAGGAAAACAGGCCAGACTGTATCAACATCAGACGATATTTTGACAATCAATTGACGCATCGTGCCACTTCAACCAAGCTTGGTGCCCGTGGAGACAAAATCGAAATGAACAACCTTCTTATCTGGGCCGGACTGGCGCTGGTCGTCATTGCCGCAGTCTGGTTTTACCTGCGCTCGAACACCGGCAGGCCGATACCGGCGATGCTGCGTCGCGGCCAGCCATTGCCCGACTTCAGCGCGGTCGATGAGCAAGGCGATCCGGTCCGATCCACACAACTGCACGGTTCGCCCGCCGTTCTGCTGTTTGTTCGCGGAAGCTGGTGTCCTTTTTGTAGCTCTCAGGTCGAAGATCTGACGCGCCATTACAAGGACATCGTCGATTTGGGCGCCAGACTCATCCTCGTCACGCCCAAGCCCCTCGAAACGACACGTCGCGTCGCCGAATTCTTCGAAGTGGAATTTGATTTTTGGCTGGACGAGTCTCTGCAGGTTGCGCGGTCGCTCGGGCTTATCGACGCATCGGGCGTGCCAGGTGATTATCAAAAGGAGTACGGCGCGGATACGGTCTGGCCGACTGCGATTGTTGCAGACGCGGCCGGCATCATTACCTACGTCAATTTATCGAAAACATTGGCCGACCGGCCGGATCCCAAGGATTTGCTGCAGGCGATTAACGACCAGCCGCGATAATTCGTCGCGCCTGGTCGTCCGCGATTTCGTTGGTCAGTTCGCCGCTCGAGGCCGACTCGTCAAAAATCCCCGTTAATCTTGGACCGATCTGCCTGACCAGTTCCATCACCCCGTCATCATCTACATCGCCTGAGTACTCACAAGCGACATTGATGATGCCTCCGCCGTTGATGACGTAGTCCGGAGCATACAGAATGTCGGCATCCGCAAGCCGTCGCCCGTCCTCGGGCGTTTGCAGTTGATTATTTGCAGCTCCCGCGACGATTTTCGCGCGCAAGCGTGGAATGGATTCTTTGGTCAGGACGGCGCCCAGCGCACAGGGCGCCAGGAGATCAACGTTGCAGAACAGGATTTCATCGAGGGACACCGCGTTCGCTCCAAACTCATCGCACACGCGTTTAACCTTGGCTTGATCAATGTCTGCAACGCTTAATGTTGCACCGGCATCATGAAGCAAGCGGCACAGGTGGTAACCGACATTGCCGACGCCCTGAACGGCCACGCTCGTGCCTTTCAGTTCGTCGCGCCCGAGTTTGAATCGGACGGCGGCCTCGATACCGCCAAAAATCCCATAGGCCGTTTTGGGTGACGGGTCTCCGCCCGCCTTGCCACCCGTCGTCGGCAAGCCAGTGACGTATTTTGTTCGAGTCGCGATCGTCTGCATGATCTGCGGCGACATGCCAACGTCCTCAGCCGTGATGTAATCACCGTTCAGGCCCTCCACGAAATCCCCAAAGCGCGCGTAAAGCGCATCGCTGGCCTCGAAGTCCGGTGTCTTCATGATGACCGCCTTGCCGCCACCGAATTTGAGACCGGCCATGGCGTTCTTGTAACTCATACCCTGTGACAGGCGCAGCACGTCGTAAAGCGCTTCGTCGTCACTGGCATAAGACCATTGCCGCGTTCCGCCCGCCGATGGACCGAGGACAGTGGAGTGAACCGCGATGATGGCGCTGAGACCGACTGACGCGTCGCGGCAAAATACGACGCGCTCGTGGTCGTCAAAAGCGATACTTGAAAACACGCTCATGCTGTTGCGCTCCTTCAGGCTAGAACGGCACGCCGACCGCTTTGCACAGGAATTTCATATAGGGCGTTGCACTCTTGAATGCCGTTTCGACCTGCTGCTGAAATCGCGGATTCAGACAGGCGTTTACATCCATGTCCTTAACAGCAATAAAGCTTTTGCGTTTCATGTCATCAATGCACTCATGTTCCGGATCGAAGCCGCGGGGCGGCCGTTTCAACGATTCTCCGCCAAGCTTGAAGTGGCGCTTGAACGCGGCATCGCTCATCGTTCGTTTCCATTCCGGCGATTTCGCTGCGATGCGCTCTCGTATGTTTCGCAATGGCTCGGAGTCCGGCATCCACATGCCGGCGCCGAGGAACACATTGTCCGGTTCAATGTGAACGTAGTAGCCCGGCGAATGAACGTCTTTTGCCTGCTCATGGCGGAATTGCATGCCGATGTTCGTCTTGTACGGTGTTTTGTTTTTCGAGAAGCGCGTGTCTCGATACACCCGCATCAGTGATCCGCCAACACGCGTTGGAGTCGCGACGAAATGCGGTGCTATTTTATGCAGCGGGTCCTGCATCGATTGAATGAAACGCAATGCTACGTCGAGTACGAGTTCTTCATAACGGCTTTTGTTTTCCTTGAACCAATCGCGATTGTTGTTTGCCTTCAGTTCGTTAAGAAAGGCGATTGTTTGTTCATTGAAACCGGCGTATCTCGGTGTCGCCATCAACAACCGTCCCCGTCCGCTTCCGGATGCGGATACATATCCGATTCATCTTCGTCCTCGCGTGGCGCCAGACAGGCGAAGTCCTTCTCGACCAGAATGCGCAACGTGTCGCCGTCGTCCAGAAGCAGTTCGCCGTCGATGGACACCTGTTCCGATGTCGCCCAGGCCAGCACAGCCGTTTCCGGCAAACGAATCGTCACAACATTGTCACTGAAAAATGCAGCGGGCTTTACGCTCGCGGGACTGCTTTCCACGAGGTACGAAAAACTGCGCCCGCCCGGAAATCCGGTGCGCGCCGATACGAGCCCCTCTGCCTGCAAGCTGTCCACTTCGCCGCGCGTTAATCGCAGACGAACGGAATTATCTCGAATCCGTAATTTCACTTTTTCTTCTTGGCATTGTGTGGCGTCCGATTAAAGCACGAAATACCCGGTGCGATAAGACTTGGCAGCGCCCAGCCAGTACACTCGCGCACTCTGACTCGACTGCTCAATGTGCGAGGAGCGCCGCTTGATCACCGACCCGTGGTTTTATGCTGCTGCCATCCCTGCCGTTTTGCTATTTGGTATATCGAAAGGCGGATTCGGCGGCGGTCTGGGTACGCTCGCTGTACCGCTTATGGCCCTGGTGGTTTCGCCCGTTCAGGCTGCTGCCATTCTTCTGCCGGTATTGTGCCTGATGGATGTCGTAAGCGTCTGGAAATTCCGCGGCCAGTGGATCTGGTCCGAAATCAAGGTTCTCCTGCCTGCATCTTTGCTCGGAATCGCGCTTGGCACTTATCTGTTCGAATACATGAGCGCCTCCGTTATCCGTCTCATCGTCGGCACGGTGGCGGTTCTGTTTACCGTTCATTACTGGGTCACCAAGAGGAACAGTGGCGGTACACGCCTCCCTGACTTTCCACGCTCACTGGGAATGCTCGGTGGCGCCGCAGCCGGATTTACGAGTTTTGTTGCACATGCGGGTGGCCCGCCGATCAGTATGTATTTGTTGCGACGCCCTCTTAATCGAACGGATTTTGTCGCGACCGCGGTACTGTTTTTCGCGGTCGTAAACTACGTCAAGCTGGTGCCGTACGCCTGGCTTGGGCAGCTATCGACGGGAAACCTGATGACATCGCTTGCGCTGTCACCTCTTGCACCAATCGGCGTTCTGATTGGCGTCTATCTGCACAAGCGCGTCAGCGACAGATTCTTCTTTGGCTTTGTCTATCTGTTGCTGTTCGCCGTCGGCCTGCGTTTGATCTATGACGGAGTTACTGCATAGATTTTCGGACGTCGAGACGAACTATTCCGCCATAACGTTTTCGGCTTGAGGACCTTTCTGTCCGTCAGTCACTTCCATCGTGACCTTTTGGCCTTCCTTAAGCGTTTTGAACCCTTCCATTACGATCGCGCTGTGATGGACAAAAACATCTTTGCCATCTTCGCGTTCGATAAATCCAAAACCCTTATCGTCGTTGAACCACTTTACGGTTCCTGCAATGCGTTGATCAGACATATCTACCTCTAAAACAAAAAGCTCAGCCGTTCCTCGGCAGCCAGTATCGTACTCATAAATAGTCGGCAACGATACTCAAATCAGGGAAAATCTCAGCTATTTCGCGGCGCACAACGACGCCGCTGTACGTAGCTCCGCCCGAGTTTCGATACGGAATTGCACCCTACCAAGGCCATCGTTCTTTCAAACTCGGTCTGAAGTATTTCAAGGGCACGTTCGGCGCCTTCCTGTCCGCCCGCGGCAAGTCCATAGAGATACGCACGCCCAACACTGCAGGCGTTTGCGCCCAACGCCACTGCCTTGACGATATGATTGCCACGACGGATGCCGCCGTCACATATTATTTCGAGGCGATCGCGTAACGCGTCCGCGACATCGGCAATACAATCGACTGGCGCCGGCGCCGAGTCGAGTTGCCGCCCGCCATGGTTCGACAACATCACCGCCGTCGCGCCCGCATCCGCGGCTTTGCGACAATCTTCCACGGTTTGAAGGCCCTTGATCACGAGTGCGCCGTCCCAGCGATCGCGAATCCATTCAACATCCTTCCACGTGAGCGAGCGCTCCATTTGCTCCTCAATAAAATTTCGCACCTCGCCTTTGACGTTTTGAGCGGCGGCTGCGCTGCACGTGATATTGACCATCTCCAGATCCTTGCGGATCAGGGCCCTGTAGAGCCAGCCTGGATGGCTTGCGAAACTCAGGGCCTGCCTGATCCGCGAGCGCGGGGCCGCCGAGAATCCGTACACGAAGTCGCGTTCGCGATTACCCGCAACCGGCGTGTCAACGGTCAGGCAAAGTGCAAGGTATTTCGCCTCCCTGCAGCGCTCAATGAACTCGGCCGTCAAGGCACGATCTTTGAAGATATATAACTGATACATCTTGGGCAGATCCGATACAGCGGCCACATCCATGATGGTGGTCGTGGCCAGCGTCGACAAGCTGTAAACCATGCCGAATTTTTCAGCCGCTCGAACCACTGCCGGCTCACCACTGCCATGGAACAATTTCGACGCACCCGTCGGCGAGATCATGACCGGCCAATCGATTTTCTGGCCGAACAATGTCGACGTCATGTCTATTGAGCTCACATCGGACAACTGCGTCGGCAACAATTCATAATCGTCAAAGGCGCGGGTATTGTTGGTGAGCGTCAGCTCGTCGTCGGCGCCGCCATCAAGATAATGGAACACCGGCGCCGGCAATCGGCGCTTGGCTCGTTGTCGCAGGTCGGCGATGTTATGGCATTTGCGTAGATGCATGGGCAAACATTATCACGTATGCAATAAGCACAATCGAAAGCGGCGGTGAGGCTGCTAGAATACGCAGCTGCTTCAAGTGACCAATACGAAACTATGACCGACGCCGAAATCGAACATGCTCAAAACAAACGTGTCGCGACGTGGTTGCTAATTTGTTGCGCACTCGTTTTTGCGATGGTGGTACTCGGCGGCGTAACCCGATTAAGCGGTTCCGGATTGTCGATGGTTGACTGGAGACCCGTCACGGGAATTCTGCCGCCTTTGACCGACGCGGACTGGCAAAAGACCTTTGAGATGTACCAGCAGTCGCCGGAGTTTCAGAAGACGAATTCGCACATGGATGTCGACGCATTCATGGGCATTTTCTGGCTCGAGTACCTGCATCGTCTGCTGGGCCGGCTGATTGGCATAGTGTTTTTTGTGCCGTTCGCGGTGTTCGCGGCGAAACGCTACATTGGCAAGTCGGAATGGCCGAAATACCTGCTGATGTTCGTGCTCGGAGGGATGCAGGGCGTGCTGGGCTGGTACATGGTGAAAAGCGGTCTCGTGGACAACCCACATGTCAGCCAGTATCGCTTAACGGCGCACCTTGTTGCCGCTTTCATGATCTATGGCTACATGCTGTGGGTCGCATTGTCGTTGTTGTATCCGCGACAGTCCGAAGATCGTCATCCCTGCTTCGGAAAAGCTGTCGCGGTCACCGCGCTTGTCAGTGTCACGGTGATATCAGGTGGCTTCGTCGCGGGTCTCAACGCCGGCAAGATATTCAATAGTTTTCCGATGATGGGAGATTATTGGATTCCACCCGGCCTAATGGCACTTGAACCCGCGTGGCGAAACTTCTTTGACAACCCGGCGACCGTGCAACTCGATCATCGCTTTTTTGCGATAACAACGTTTTTCGTCGTCGTCGCCTTTTGGGCACGCATTCGCAAAGCAGGCTTGAACCAGCGCGCTGCCGCGGCTTCGGGCTTGTTGCTGGCTGTCGTGGTCGTGCAGGTCTCGCTGGGAATACTGACTTTGCTCAACTCCGTGCCGTTCGCTTTGGCCGCAAGCCATCAGGCGGTGGCGATGCTGCTATTCACGGCGTCCCTTTATCTGAGCCACTGTTTGCGAGACAAGGTCCAGAAGGCCGCTTAGGGACGGGGATTCAGACCTCGATTAGCCAGCCGTGAGTGTCGGGCGCCTCGCCGTATTGAATCGCCTGCAAAGCCGATCGAAGTTTCTCGACATTGGGGCCCGCCTCGCCATCCAGAATGGAGACCTCCTCGCCCTTATGAACGAGAGTACCCACCGGAGTGAGACAGGCAGCGGTTCCCGAAAGTGCGGCTTCGTAGCTTTTCGACCATTCGAGCAGTTCGGTCACCGTGAACTCGCGTTCATTGACCTTGTACCCAAGATCCCCCGCCAGCGTGAGAATCGACGCGCGGGTCATGCCGTGCAGAAACGAGGAATCGAGCGATTTTGTGATCAGCTCGTCATCATTTACTAGCAGGAAATTCGCTGCACCTGTCTCCTGCACATCGCCTTTCGGGCAAAACAGCACCTGATCGACGCCATATTTCGCTTTGGCATCCAGCGTCGGACCCAGCGCCGCCGCGTAATTGCCACCGGTCTTCGTGCTGCCGAGTTGCTCGGTCGAGCGCGAGCGCTCCTCCTCGATCAGCAACTTGAGCGGACGAGCGCCGCCCGCAAAATAGTCACCGACGGGTGACGCCAACACGAACAACATCGCTTCGGTGGACGGCGACGCCGCCGCGCCAATATTCGGCAGCGTACCGATCAGCGTCGGTCGCAGGTAAAGCGAGCTTGGTGGCGTGGGTATCGCATCTACCTGGGCTCGAACGAGAGCGATAACCATTTGCGCCGTGATTTCGGCGTCCGGTACCGGCAAATGCAGTGAGGATGCGCTTTTTTGCATTCGCGCGACATGGTCGTGAAGCCGGTAGATGCGAGCCTTGCCGTCCGACCAGCGGTAGGCTTTGAAACCCTCAAAACAGGTGCTTGCGTAGTGAAAAACGTGTGCGGCGGGATGCAATTCCAGCGGCCTCAGAGCCTCAATTGCCGGGTCCTGCCACGCACCATCGACAAATCGTGCGATGGCGAAAGAATCGCAAAACTCGGTACCAAACTGACTCATGCAATTCCAGAAGAAGAGCGAAATCGAAGGGGCGTAACTTTGCCACTAATTCACCCGCTTTTGCTACACCTATTTAGAACGTTGGGGGACTGCATGCCGAAATAAGTTCACAGGGCTCATTGCCCGGATTGTGGAAATTATGCGGCTGGCTGCTGTTGAAGTAGTAAGCATCGCCGGCGCGCAAAATCGCACTCTGCTCGCCGACCGTCACCTGCAGACGCCCGGACAGGATGATTCCGCACTCCTCTCCGTCATGCGTCAGTGCGTGGCGGCCAGTACCGGCGCCCGGCTGATAACTCTCCTTGATGAACTGGATCGCCTTGCTGCGCAGATTGGCCCCGACCTGCTGAAACGAGACGCCACCGTCAGCGATCTCAGTCAATTCGCCGTCGCGAAAAAATACCTGCTCTTCGGCCTCGAAATCGTCGCCAAAGAACTCGCTGAGGTTGATCGGAATACCGTCCAGCACCTTCTTCAGCATGCCGACGGTCGGATTCAGCTTGCCCGCCTCGATTTGCGAGATGGTTGCGTTCGCGACGCCGGACTGGCGTGCCAGTTGTCGCTGCGATAGCTGCAGACGGGTGCGAATCTCGCGCAGCCGCCGGCCGATTTCCTGGTCCATGGGAATTTCCATCATCAGTGTTTAGCTTAGTAAACATTTTGCTTCAGCAATTCAATAAAATCAATCATTTACGAAACCACATATAACTGATTGTTTAACAATGCACTCCGGGCGTACACTCGATTTTCTCTATGACCGACTTGCGGAGACCTAGCTACATGAGTGCAACAGCCCGGAATCTTGACGCCTACTGGATGCCGTTTACGGCGAATCGCGATTTCAAACAGAAACCGCGCATCATCACGGCAGCCCGCGGCCACCACTACACGACCGATGACGGCGCGAAGGTCTATGACTTCTTCGCGGGCCTCTGGACCAGCGGTGTCGGTCATTGTCATCCGAAGATCGTCGAAGCCGTGCAGCAACAGGTGGCGCAACTCGACTACGCGATGTCGTTTCAGGTCAGCAACAATCAATCGTTCGCTCTCGCGGAGCGCGTTGTCGACATGGCTCCCGAAGGATTCACGCAGTGTTTCTTTACCAACTCAGGCTCCGAGTCTGTCGATACGTCGCTCAAGATCGCGCTGGCCTTTCATCGGGCTCGTGGCGAAGGCAATCGGACACGACTGATCGGTCGCGAAAGGGGCTATCACGGCGTCAATTTCGGCGGCATGTCCGTCGGCGGCATTGTGCCCAACCGCAAGGCCTTCAGCGCCAACCTGATCCCCGGCGTAGATCACATTCGCGCCACGATGAATCTAGAGCACACGGCGTTCACGCGCGGACAACCCGAGTGGGGTGCGCATCTCGCTGACGACCTCGAAAGACTGGCCGCCCTGCATGACGGCAGCAATATCGCTGCAGTCATTGTCGAGCCCGTCGCGGGTTCGACGGGCATTTTGCCGCCACCGATCGGCTACCTCGAACGTCTCCGCGAGATCTGTGACAAAC
>Ga0255057_10000260_pt1 | contig 29390 bp, 30 predicted proteins | sample Cases_109_6_MG_FD_189022 | JGI IMG/M metagenome (GOLD analysis project Ga0255057, IMG submission 189022) | Seawater microbial communities from Amundsen Gulf, Northwest Territories, Canada - Cases_109_6 | ecosystem: Environmental > Aquatic > Marine > Gulf | place: Canada: Northwest Territories... | reverse complement strand
CCCAGGGTGATCTGTTTTCCACCCGGGTGAACTTGACACCGTCTGGGGAAACAGCGATCCCGGTCTTTTCTTCGTAGTTGTCGTAGACGGTCCGACCCCCGTCATAAAAGGCAACGAACCCATCATTCCAGTCGATGACTGAGTTGAGCCTGGCCCGCCGACCGTGCCATGAGTCGTCCAATGGCGCTTCGAAGACGTACTCGATTTCCGGGAAATGGCTGCCATCCGAGGATGTCGCACGGACCGTTGCATCAAGAGCACGGGCCGCGACGACAGACCCGTCGACCGTCGGCCCGGCTCTGGGGGGCACAGCGGCGTACATCCAGACCTCGTCCTGGCGGAGCATCACAAACGGATCCTTGATCCATTCGATGCCGAAGTCGCCGGGTGACAGAACCGTTCGTCTCGTCCGCACATCGAAACCAGCTGGCTCAGTCGCCTCCATCAGATCGATGCGCCATGTCGAGGTACCTGCCATCTCATAGGAGACGTAGAGCAACCATCGATCCCCATACCTAACGCAGTGTCCTTCCTCGATGGAGTTGGCAGCGAACTCGGATTTGTTGGCGCTCCAGACATCATTGAAAATCACACCGTCATTACTCACAGCAAGAGCGCACCTGCCGCCACGTCCAGCCTCGAGTGGTCGACGCTCTCGGTAGAAGAGGAGGTATTGCCCAGAAATCGAGTCGTAATACACCTTGCCGCCAACCCAATAGCCGTAACCCTTGCCCGGTGGCTCGCGCACCACTACACCGTCTTCTGGATTGAATCGGAGTGCTCGGGCGGGATCGCTCACACGCGGAGTATGTCATTTCGGGGCTTGTCATAATGTCAAGCCGACATGACTGATGTCTTGATCACCGAATTCTTCGCTCCCGAGGGAGTTACTGCCCTCTCGGAGGACTTCGATGTGCTGTACAACCCAGAGCTAGGCGAGGATCGCTCTCAACTCCTGAACCTGGTTGCCGACAGCCGTTCTCTAGTAGTCAGAAACTTGACTCGGGTCGACGCCGAGCTCGTAGCCGAGGCCCCAGGACTGGAGATCGTTGCCCGAATGGGAGTGGGTGTGGACAACATCGATCTCGAAACTTGCGCCATGAGCGGCGTCGAAGTGGCAACTGGTGCCGGTCTCAATGCAACTGCTGTCGCCGAATATGTCATATCAGCGATCCTTTGGCTCACTCGCGGACTCGAGTCGGCTACAGCCCGAGTGGTGGCAGGGGAGTGGCCACGGCGGGCCTACATCGGCCACGAGGTTCAAGGACGACAACTGGGTTTACTTGGCTTCGGCACGATCGCGAGGGAGGTCGCTACTCGCGCTCTGGGACTCGGGATGAATGTCATCGCCCACGATCCGTACATCACCGAAAACTCGGTATGGGCGGCTATCGCCTTCGTCGATATGGAGACTCTGATCCGGACGTCCGACGTTCTGTCAGTCCACGTTCCGAAAACGCCCGAAACGGTCGGGCTGATTGGAGCAAGTTCGGTACCGCGCATGAAAGAGGGAGCGGTCCTTATCAACACATCGAGAGGTGGGGTCATTGATGAACCGACGGTGATTGAGGCTGTTCGTAGCGGGCACCTAGGGGGAGCGGCCTTGGATGTCTTCGAGAATGAGCCGGTCACACCACAGGGTGGTCTGGCCTTCGAATCGATACCCAATCTCCTATTGACGCCTCATATCGCAGGTATTACTGCTGAGTCCGAATCCAGGATTGCCACATCCCTGGTGGCATCGATCCGCCAAACGCTGGGCTCTAGGAGTTGAGCACCGTCACATGTGTGGGCATTGCAGTCCACGACGTGATCTACTCGCTTCAGAGCCTCCCCGATGGACCGGGCAAGTACCACGCGATTGGCCGCACTGAGATTGGCGGTGGCGTGGCAGCGAACGCAGCTGTGGCAGTCTCACGACTAGGCGGCCAATCTCGATACATCGGTCCCGTAGGAGACGATTCTCTCGGAGACAGAATCGTCCGCGACCTGAAATCTGAAGGCGTCGATACCGACAACGTCCGACTCGTTCCGGGTGTGAATTCACCTTTGTCCGCGATTGCGGTAGCAGCGGGAGGCGAGCGCATCATCATCAACCACTCCGATGACCGACTTTTTGAGGAAGCCGGGTCAATGACCGGGTCAGATCTGGCTGGCTCGGACGCGGTGCTCGCTGACGTGAGATGGGTGGAGGGCGCCGCGGTAACTCTCCAATGGGCCAAGGAGCAGGGGATCCCAGGCGTGCTCGATTACGACGTTGGTAACCGACCCAGCGCAAGCCTGCTTCCGTTGGCTTCACATGTAGTTCTCTCCGCCGATGCTCTTCAACAACTCACCGGAACGTCGGATATCACCGATGGACTGCAATCCATCAGAAAAGAGACGTCTGGGTGGCTCGGAGTCACAAACGGCGAAGAGGGGACATATTGGATCGAGGACGATGCTCTCAGGAGACACCCGACGTTCGAAGTAGCCGTAGTGGATACCACCGGTGCAGGGGACGTGTATCACGGAGCGCTCGCTCTTGCCCTTTCTCGGGGAGTCGATGACATGTCGGAGGCGATTGAGTTTGCTTCAGCAGCCGCAGCCTTGACCTGCACCACATTCGGAGGGCGCAACGGCATTCCGACGGGGGACGAGGTCCGCACATTCCTTGCCAAGCGAAAGCGAGCGGGATGACACCCGGAAAGCTGATTGGGATGCGACGTCTCGCTGACGCGGCCGGCAGGTTCAAGATGCTTGCAGTCGATCAACGCCCGCCTATCGAGAGTCTTGTCGCTGGCGCCCGCGGGTCGGGTGTTGCTGCCTTCGACGACGTGAGAGATGTTAAGCGCGTACTGATCACAAACCTCGCTCGCGAAGCCACAGCGGTGCTCATCGACCCCCAGTATCTGTATCCCGAAGCCATTGGATGGCTGCCCCACGACGCGGGGCTTCTGATAACACTCGAAGACGACAGATTTGAAGAGACTGCCGGCGGACGTCTCTCGTCGAGGATTCCTGACTGGTCCGTAAGCCAGATCAAGCGAGGCGGAGGAGATGCCGTCAAGCTCCTGGCGTGGTATCGACCTGATGCCGCAACGAAAGTACTCGAGCACCAGCAGGCCTTGGTAGCCAGTGTCGGAGCGGAGTGCTCAAAACACGACATCCCCTTCGTATTCGAGTTGCTTGTCTATCCGCTACCAGGGGACGATGAGCACACCTTGGACTACATAGAGCACCCGGCAAAACGGTCGGAGCACGTTATCGAAAGCGTTGAAACCTTCGCCCACCAGCGTTACGCCGTTGATTTGTTCAAACTAGAAGCACCGGTTCCAGCGGATGTCGCTGCCACCGCCACCGGCGCCGCTCGTGAAGCCGTTTCTGCGACGTTCTCGCATCTTGACAATGCCGCGGGGCGGCCTTGGGTGGTGTTGTCAGCCGGGGCAAGCGAACAGAGCTTCATCGAAGTAGTGAAACTCGCATGTAATGCGGGAGCCAGCGGCTATCTGGCCGGACGGGCCATCTGGTGGGACGCATGCGTCCGGGGATTCCCGGCGCTCGATGCGGTGGCAGATCGACTTGCCTCCAATTCGGTTCCGTACATGCGAGAACTCAGCAATGTGACTGATTCGCTGGCCCTCCCTTTTCTCAGTCATCCGTCATACGGTCCTGGTGGGCTCGAATTGCCCCCGGCTAGCGCTGAGTTTCGGCGTGGCTACCGCGGGGTGCCGGAATGACGAAGAAGCTGGGGTTCTTGGCCATCGCCAGGCCAACATTCGACCTCCCACTCGCTGAGTCAACGGCGAGGGATGCCTTGCGAGCGCTCGAGGATCTGAATCTGGGCATCGTTGGTGACGCGACGTTGCTCTTGGATCCAGAAACAGCGGCCCAACAGGCTGCAGCAATCAGCCGAGAAGGAGTCGAGGCGATTGTCGTGATCCAAGCAACCTTCGCCGATTCCTCCCTCGTCTCCGCGGTGGCCGATAAGTCGTCTGTGCCTCTGGTGCTGTGGGCCGTCCCCGAGGAACAAGTCGGTGGTCGTTTGAGACTCAACTCCCTCTGTGGGATCAACCTCGCAGCGTACGTGCTTGCCCGTCGCGGCAAGGAATACGGGTGGATCTACTGGAGTCCTACCGACCCTCGACTCAGCGAGGAGATGTTCGAGGTCCTGGAGGCACCCCGTGATGTTACGTCACCGCAGCCGACCGCAGCTATACGCGGAGCGTCAAATGTGACGCTCGCCGGCAAAGTGATCGGGGTGATCGGAGATCGGCCCGATGGCTTCGAACCATGCGAGTACGACGCAGCGGAACTTTTTTCACTCACCGGGTTGAAGGTCGACCGAGTTGAGCTCATCAACTGGTTCGAAGCCGGGACTGGCGTTTCCGAATCAGCCGTCGATGAGATTCAGGATCACGTCGCAACGACACTGTTCGGAGTAGACGCTCTCGATGCCGCCGCCTTGAGAAGCAGCATCAGATTGGCCGTCGGGCTAGAGGAACTCGCCAATGATCGGGGGTGGAGTGGCGTGGCTACGCGGTGCTGGCCGGAGTGTTTCACCGAGTTTGGGGGCGCCGCATGTTTCGGCAACTCGAGAATGTCGTCGCGAGGGCTGCCCGGATCCTGCGAAGCTGATGTCTACGGCAATGCGACAGCTTTGTTGCTCCAATCACTCTCCCATCTCCCGCCGTTTGTGGCCGACTTGGTCGGGCTTGACTTCAGCGCGAATACGGCCACTTTTTGGCACTGTGGGATGGCTGCGACCGAACTGGCGGCTCCTGGCGAAGCACTGGCGGCGACGGTGCATTCGAACCGCGAGAAACCACTTCTCAATCAATTTCGGCTACGTCCCGGTGAGGTGACAATCGCCCGCCTGAGTCAGTCACTCAATCGGATCCGCATGGTCGTCGGTGTTGGGGAAATACTCGATGAGCCACTGCCGTTCTCCGGAACCTCAGGCGTTGCTCGACTGGAGTCGGAAGCGGTTGACGTCTTCGACACGATCATGGCAAACGGTCTCGAGCATCACTATGGGATCGCCTACGGGGATCATCGCAAGGATGTAATTGCTTATGCCAAAGGGATTGGAATCGATGTCATACACCTGTGACGGAAACAGCCCGGAGTCCTAACCCGATGAACGCCGAAACCATCAGCTACGCGATCGTGGGCACGGGCATGATGGGCAGGGAGCATATTGCCAACATCGCAGCCATTGACGGCGCCGAAGTTGTTGGGATTTCCGACCCTGATCCTGAGTCATTGAGGCTTGGTATGACGGAAGCGGGACTGCCGCCGAACCACTGTTTTGCCAACTACTCAGACTTAATCGCCCACGCTCAGGCTGATACCTATGTCGTCGCTTCTCCCAACCACACCCACGCCGAAGTGATGAAACGGATTCTGGCGACCGATGCACACGTCTTGATCGAGAAACCCCTGGGTACAACCGTCAGGGAGTGTGACGAGATTCTTGCCGCTGCGCAAGGCCGAAATGGGGTGGTGTGGATGGGCCTGGAATACCGTTATAAGCCACCCATCGCGCGTCTGATTGAGGAGGTCGGGTCCGGTGCCGCCGGAGAAGTGAAGATGGTGGCCATTCGTGAGCATCGATTCCCTTTTCTGGACAAGGTCGACAACTGGAACCGTTTTCGGCGCAACACGGGCGGAACTCTCGTTGAGAAATGCTGTCACTTCTTCGATCTCATGAGACTGATCACAAGAAGCGAGCCCGTCCGCGTGATGGCTTCGGGTTCACAAAGTGTCAATCACCTAGACGAGAGCTACGAAGGTGAAGTGCCCGATATCATCGATAACGCCTATGTCATTGTTGAGTTCGAAAGTGGTGCCCGCGCTTCGCTTGATCTCTGTATGTTCGCCGAGGCTTCCAGAAACGAGCAAGAGATTTCGGTCGTCGGTGAATCGGGAAAGGTAGAAGCCTTCATGCCCGAATCGCTCGTTCGGGTTGGTGATCGATCCTCGGGCGAAATCCGTGAGATCTCGGCTGGTGACGCTCGAGTTCAATACCACGGAATGCACGAGGGATCGACATATATCCAGCACCTCGAGCTCATGAATGTCATTAAGGCGGGCACAACCCCAGCGGTGACACTGGAGGATGGTCGTCTGTCCGTGGCGATGGGTGTCGCGGCCCAACTCTCGATCGCCGAAGGACGTGCTGTGATGATGGGAGAAGTCCTGGGGAACTAGTCGAAGCCGGGGAAACCGTGCGCCAACCATGAATCGAAGGCCTCGGAGTCGGGAACGTCCTTTTTGCGCTCTGAAGCCAGCTTCATTCGATGGTTCAGGAAATCGCAATAGCCCTGGACCGGGTCATCGCCGGACCACATGTCAGCGATACGCCCGACCGTCGGTTCGAATGCGGTGGTGAGCCATTTGAAGACGCCAACGCTCTTTTCTGTGGATGTGATGCCGCCCGACTTCGCCAGAAAGTAGCTGAGATCTCCGAGGAGAATCTTGGCCTGGTTCTCCGAGGCCAACAATCCGGTCAGTTCTCGCAGGCGGTCCGAATTGAATGTGCGGCTGCCGACGTGAGCTGTCATCCTCACCAGATTGGTGCTGCCTGAAGCCTCCAGTTCTACGTCGTGGACAGAGAACCCGAGATCATTGAGTCGTGCGATCCGTTCCCTTATCCGGTACCCCTCATCCCGTGCGATTATCAGGTCTTTCCTGAGCTCCTCCCAGAGATCCAAATATCGCTTTTCGATATCGGTTCCGATGTCGAGGTCTGCACTATCGAGATCGAAGCCGTTCAGGGCAGCAATGTCCGCCATTTCGCCAGCGAGATTCTCTTTCATGATCTCGAGATCCTCGTTTCGCTGCCCGTCACTCAGCTCGTTGCGAATCGTGGATGTCTCAGCGTCGATCATGACAGCCTCAATGGCCCCGGCGTCGTATCGGTATAGCAAGTTCGAAAGGGAACAATCTCCCCAGAAACAACCGGCGAGATGCAGCTCAACCAGAAGGCCCGCGACCGAGTCCAGCAATTTGTTCCGACGGGGTCCGAATCCCAATCCGCTCACCAAACGGCGGTAGGGGAAGGTGTGCTTCACATACTCCGTGATGACGGCGCCGGATTGCTCGCTGTCCGCTTCCAACCAGCCTCGGTTGACCAGGGCAACCGGAACGGCAGACCTGTGTGTCCGCGTTTCTAGCGTGCCGAGTACTTCATACTCTCGCTCGGAAACTGCCTTTGAGAGCTCCTTGATCACGTAGACACCCTCGTCGTACGCCACGAAGACCACCGGGTGTCGATGGATTCCGGTGGGCATCTCCACGAGTCGATCGCTAGACCACTCATCCGCGGCCACTTCCCAAGGCAGGTCAAGAAAATTCGGGTGCCCGGGACGTACCACCAGTGTGGGGACAACCATCAAACCCCATTTGCCATGGCCATGACGAGGGCGCCCGCCAGACCTGAGTGATCTCCAAGACCAGGCGGTACCAAGTACTCGTCGAAATCAAGGATTGGGGCACCCGGGTACTCAGCAAGCTCCTCTGCTACTTGCTTCCTCAGTGCCTTGAGGAGCCCATCGATATGGCTCAAGCCACCCCCAACCACGATTCGATCCGGCGCAGCCACATAGATCAGATTGCGCAACCCTTGAGCAACGTAGAACGCAACAAGCTCGCGAACCTCGGTCAGCGTGGATTCGGACAGATTCTCAGGATTCGCACCAAACCGCGCCTTGATGGCCGAGCCCGAAGCCATCCCTTCGACGCAGATTCCATGGAATGGACAAACACCATCGAACGTATCATCGGGATGGACCCTCACCACAGTGTGACCCATCTCAGGGTGCGGGCTCCCATGAATCGGGTGTCCGCCCAGGCTCAGTCCGCCACCGATACCGGTGCCGATAGTCACGTATGCAACCTGTTCGACGTCGGTTGCGTTACCCCATTTTGCTTCGGCCATGGCCGAAGCATTGACGTCGGTCTCGATCGCCACCTGGCGCGAAGTGGCGCGTTCAACCGGACCCACGACATCGGTCCAGGACCATCCCGGCTTGGGGGTGGAGGTTATTTGGCCGTACGAAGATGACCTTGGATTGAGGTCGATCGGACCAAAGGATGCGATGCCAACCCCCGCCAGGTCCGCGCCCTCGAATACCTCGAGTAATCCACTTATCGTTTCTCGGGGAGTTGTGGTTACAACCTTGATGGCCTTGGAAAGGTCCGCAGGCTCGTTTCCAACCACGGCAGTCGCCTTGGACCCTCCGAGCTCGATTGCGCCCCAAACGGTCATAGCCCGAATCTAGATGTTTCTGACGTGCGAAACCGGTTTGGTGGTGGTTCGTCACATCAAGGAGGGCAGCTTCGCAGGACAGTCCGACACTGGTCTTAAGCTTCAAGAATCGTCTCACGACAGTGGGAGGCCGGTGATTTTGGTGGCCGTCCAGATGGGATGATCGTCACAAGGTGGATTTCGAATCGTGACAGGAGCAGTGAATGAGCGGGCAATCCTCGAGTAAGAAGGCTGACCGAAGGGCCGCGGCCGAAGCCAAGAAACGCAAAGCGCAGACCAAGCGTTATCTCATCATCGGCGGCATTGTCGTTGCTGTTGTGGCTCTGATCGGTTTCATGGTCACCCGACCGGAGCCCGACGAGCTTGCCGATGTCGAGACCTTCTCTGACTTAGGCGGCGGCCACCTGGCTGTCGGCGACCCTGAGCCGATCTACAATTCGTCACCGCCCACCAGCGGCCCACACTCCCCAAGTTCCACAGCGTGTGGCATATATGTCGAGGAGATTCCCGATGTAGTCCAGGTTCACAATCTCGAACACGGAACCGTGGTAGTTCAGTATCAGCCCGACATCGCAAACGAGGAGCGAATTCGCATTGAGGAGTTTGCTAGGGCCCAAGGGACCCACATTCTGGTGGCGCCCAGGGGTGACTTGACTCATTTGGTGGCGGTCACAGGATGGACCAGGATGCTCCGCCTCGACAATGCGGATCTCGAGGCGATCGGCGCCTTTTATGACCGGTATGCGCAACGTGGTCCGGAGCTTGGAGTGCCCTGTCTGTTCCAGATTGACCAGTCGCTCGGTTAGGCGAAGCGGATGACGCCTAGGGCTCTTAACGGATAGGTGCGTAGCCGGGCCCTGTCAGATCCTATCCGCGGTTGGTGAGGCCGACTTCTATTGCAAAGCGGGACTTGTCATCGACATTGAGAATCACTTCTTCTCCCTCGGCTTTGATGTGGAAGCCGTCGGGGAGGGAGAGAACCCTGATTTCTTCTAGTGCCCAATTGGCCACCTGGCTTGACCCGGCGGTCACCCTCATACGGTCGTCGGTCAGATCAACCTCAACACCCAGGGGGAGCCCCTGTTGGCCGATCATTCGGAGTCTTGCGTCAAACGATGTCATCGTCCCTCCATATGTCAAACCCAACCCAAACATCACTCAGCGTATCCGATGGTGACGCTTGGTGGCAAATGATACCTGAGTTTTCGGCTCAGCTGCCTTCGAAGTATTCGACTTCCGCCGACCCATCGATCCACTTTGCCAACGGTTCGGAGGCGGTCGCCCTTGATGTGTTTGCCGCAAAGACTCCGACGTTGCCAGAGTCGGGGTACTCGGCGATCTCCGGGTCCACCATCGTCGACATCATCACGATTCGAGCGTCATTCTCGGATCGGTTGATCACCTGGTGAGCGCCAGAGGGTCCGGTTCGAAAAATCTGGGCATCGCCTGGGCCTGCTTCCTGTTCGCCGTCCGGCGTGCGGACCACCACATCACCTTCGAGAACGATCAGCATTTCTTCGTTGGCGTGATGGAAATGATAGGGAAAGCTTTTCTGGCCGGGCTTGATCAGATAGATGCTGGCTCCGAGCTTCTCGCCTCCAAGACGTCGTGCGAGTCGGATCCGATTCCATTGATATCCGGAATGGTCCTGTGCCCCATCCCAGTCGGTTGAGTAGACGTTCTCCATCGGAGGAACCATACCGACCCCTAAACGGCCCGCTCCCTGACCACCTCGCCGACGTTGATGCGCTTGACGGCCCCGACTGCCGGGATCAATGACAGACCGGCAACAACGAGTAGCCCCACAGCAGTGAGGACAAATGTCCAGGGCCTTACCTCGGCAACAATCGGAAACTGGTCGCTCGAGAAGGAGTTCATGAAGGCGACCGCAGCCCAATAGCCGAAGACGAGGCCGGGCACGATGCCGATTGTTGTGAGCAGGAAGGTTTCGCCGGTGATCATTGACGCCACTTTTCGATGAGTCAGACCGCTGGCGCGCATCGTGGCGAACTCGCTGACTCTTTCGGCGACGTTCACCGAGATGATATTGAAAATCAACGCGAACGCCATCGCACTCCCGAACACCAAACCCATGCCGATGAAAACATAGAAGAACAACTGAAATTGCTGGAGCAAGTTCCGCAACTCGGTTGCGTCGACCACTGCTGCAACCCCATCGATATCTCGAATCTGGTCAACCGCCAACTGCCCGGACGCTCCTGGATCGTAGATTGCCTTTACCGAGGTGAACGAGGGGAGCGCCAGCACCTCGGCGGTGACCGCATCGTTTGCCTTGTTGATGGCATCGGTCAAGGCACTTGAATCCATGTAGGAGAGCGTCGCGAGCGGCTCATCGACCAATCCCTGCACGAGGACGCTTATCTCGGTGTCGAGGTCGGAAAGCTCGATGGTCACGCGTTGCCCAACTTCCACGTCGAGCAGATCTTTCATGGCTTGTCCCAACAGGACGCCCGATGTGGGCAAACCACTGGGGAAGCCATGCACATTGGTGTTTTGCTGGTACCCCTCCACCAGCGTCGTATATGACTTGCTCCCGTTTCGGATGGTTGCACCGAGCCCGATCACCGGCTCGGCGAGCATTACGCCAGGGGTGGCTGCCACCTCTTTTACCTCCGGGTCTCCCACCGGTATTTCAAAGAAGGATTGGGCGTCTTCGATGGAGACCTCGTTGAACTGCCTGTCGAAAGCCGTCAACATCGTGTCCATCGAACCGGCCGCAGCGAGGATCATGACTGCTGAGAGGATCACACCTACCACCATCGCGACGCTTCTTCTCTTGTTCCGGCCCACCCCGCGTAACGTCATCCGCCAGCGAACCGGGGCACGGCGCAGCGGCGGAATCAACGTCTCGAACACTGAGCGTTTTCCCCCTTGGGCCGGCAGGTCCCCCCGCATGGCTTCGGCCGGCGGCATCGCCGCCACTGTCCGTGCAGGAGGGACAGATGCTATGGCGCCGGCTACCGCACCGAAAGTGAGGGCGAGGAGAATAGTCGGCACGTGGATGTCGGCCACGAGGTCGGGGATCCCGAAGACCCGGGTGTAGATCGCTGTCATGCCCCAACCCATGAGGCCTCCGAGAACAGCACCTATTGCGGCTCCGACCAGTCCCACACCAACTCCGTACGATCGGTAATGCCGACTGAGCGTCTTGGCTCTGAACCCGCTGGCGCGCAGCGTTCCGATCACGCCACGCTGGGAGTAGACGAGTCGTGTGATGACCACATAGATGGCCATCCCGGCGGCGGCGAGAAAGAGCAGCGGAAGGGCCACTGCCATTGTTTGCAGGCCGCCGATTTCCTCGTTGATGGTTGAGTTGGATGGTTGATCGGCGAGGGTCTGGATATCGGCGGCGTTCGCTGATTCAGCGGCCGACTCGACTTTGGCGTCGACGTCCTCAACAACTACACCGTGTTGATACTCAACAAGGATCTGATTTTGGACGGCGGGCCCTTCGAGACTTTCGAGCATCGACTCGTTGGCGAAAACCACACCAAACGTGCCTGGTGGGGTGAAGATAGTTTGGCGGTCCTTCGCGGGCCACAGGTATTCGGGCGAAACAGCAATGCCTGTCACCGTCACCGTTTGACCCGCGATCTCAAAGGTATCTCCCAATTCGAGTGCGAAGTCGGAGGCCATGTGCTCCTCGACCATCACCCCGGTGTTGTCCTCAGGGTTGAGATAGTTGCCGTCGACGATGTCGACCTTGTTGATATCAGGTTGGTCATCGCCGGGCATCCCGATTACGCGGCCGACCAGGCTGTCACCAGCTGCCTCCATTGGAACGTCCGCCTGTCGTCTCCCGATGGCGGTGGCGACACCGTTGATTCCCATGACGGTGTCCAAAAAGCCGTCTTCGGCGCCAGTAACCGTCATGTCGGCCATGACGAGGCGGTTGTACGAACTCTCCAGGGACGAGCCAAGATTGAGGTAGGCGTTGAACATTCCGGCGAAGAGTGCCACCCCCAGAACCACCGTGACCAGGACGGCTACGAACTGCCACTTTTGGCGTCGAATGTCGCGATTTCGCTTGAGTCCGAGGATGCTCACCAGGCGACGTTCTCGGGGCTCGTTGGGTCATCGTTGAGGTGAGTGCCGACGATCATGCCGTCCCTCAGGTCGATCACGCGATTGGCGATCCGAGAAATCTCGCTGTTGTGGGTGACGACGACAATCGTTCGATCACCGCTGTCTGTTATCTCTCGCAGGAGGCTGAGCACCTGAGTTCCTGTATCGGTATCGAGCGCGCCAGTAGGTTCGTCGCAAAGCATGAGCGGCGGGTTCTTGACCAGGCCCCTGGCGATCGACACCCTCTGCTGCTCACCGCCAGACAACTGGCCCGGGAAGTGATCCTTGCGATCTCCCAGTCCCACTGACTCCAGTACCTGATCGGTTCGATCTCGGACATTGCCACCTGTGAGCTCAGCGATCAGGGCAACGTTCTCGTAGGCGGTCAACGATGGGACCAGATTGTAAAACTGAAAGATGAAACCAACCGACTTCAGTCGATACTCGGTTCGTCCATCATCGTCGAGACCATTGAGGTGGAATCCATTGGATTCCACCTCGCCGGATGTGGGCGGCTCGAGGGCGCCGATCTGGTTGAGAAGTGTTGTTTTCCCTGATCCAGATGCCCCTTGAAGGACGACGAAGTCACCACGTGGGATCTCAAAAGACACCTCTTTGAGAGCATGGACTTCGGTGTCGCCATCTCCATAGGTTTTGGTCAGATTGCTGGCCTTGACGGCGATTTCGTTCATGTCGGGTCCTCCTCCAGATCAGAGTCTCAAAGTCGAGTGAGGCTAGCGGTCCGTCTAGCGAGGGAGACGAGTGTCGCCGAACCTCGGGAGCCCTTAGGGTCAGGTCTAGCTCGCACCCGCCGATAACCTGCTTGTCATGGTCGGTCGTCTCTCGATATTGGTGCTGTTCTTCTTCGCCGTTGCTGCTTGCACACCTCAGACGACAACGTCAACATCTGCCCGACCGGGGACGACATTGCCCGGGGCAACGACAACAACGGGTGCCGAGTCCCCTTCGACCACCTTCGCTGAAACGACTACAAGTACCGCCGCTGATCTTTCAGGATTGGACGCGCCCCAAGTGGTTCGTGATCAGCTCGAGGAGCTGATCACGGATGCCCAGGAGATTCGTGGCCTGCCGTTCCTGACCCCGCCCATCATCACGATCGTCACCAGTGCCGAACTCGAAACACGGGTGCGAGAAGCGATCGAGGAAGACGCCGACGATTTTCCCGCCGACCAGGCTCTCTACCAACTCCTTGGATTGCTGGAGCCTGAATCCGATTTAGAAGAGATCGTGCTCGATCTATACGGAGAACAGGTTGCAGGGTTTTACGACGGCGACACCGGCGAGATCGTCGTGCCCGTCCGGGAGGATGGTTTCAGCCTGCTCCAGCAGGGAACAATGGTGCATGAGCTGGTGCACGCCCTCACCGATCAGCACTTTGGGTTTGATCCGGTGTTCCAGGCAATGGCGGAAGAGGACCGACTCGACCAGGTGACTGCCTATCAAGCCCTCATCGAAGGTGACGCAACGCTCGCCCAAGTGAAGTGGGTGCGTGGACTAAGCCAGAGTGAGCTTGGCCAGTTTGTCGCCGAGTCGCTCGATATCGACACTTCCTCGCTGGACATCGTCCCGTCTTTCCTTCGGGACTCGCTAATTTTCCCCTATGACAGCGGTCTCGCTTTTGCTCAGGACCTCCATGACGTAGGCGGATGGTCCGAGATCAACGATGCATACGGCATTTTCCCCGATCTGCCTGGCTCCTCTGAGCAGGTGATCACACCAGGCGACTATCAGCGCGACCTGCCAATGACCGTGGCGATGCCGACTGTTGACTTGGTCGGATACAAACTCGAACGCACCTCCGTCTGGGGCGAGCAGGGTTTTCGGATCATGCTCGACCAAGTCGCCGGTGGCTCAACGAGCGCTCGGGCCGCCGACGGATGGGGCGGGGACGGGTACCACCAATGGTTCGACGGTGCCAACGCTGCATTTCTACTGGTTTACGAGGGAGATACCGACGCGGATCTCAGAGAGCTCGAGGATGCCCTCCTCGACTTCGCGATTCAGTCTGTTCCTGAGGAGGCTTTCGTATGGGTCGATTCTCGTGACGGACAACTTTTCTTTATCGCAGCCAGCGTGGTCGAAATCGGGGAACAGATCAGGTCCTCCGTCGGTCTCGGATAGCCACCCATGAGTCTTCTCAACGGTCCCTGTTTCATCTAACTTCGTGATATGGAAGTCATTCACTTCCGGGCCGAGGAGTGGAAGTCCGGCCCCGTGATGATCGCAGCCAGCTTTGTTGAGCGATGGCGCGGTCTCCGGGGCGCTGAGTCCGAGGCTGCGATTCTGCTCCGCACCAGTGCGGTTCACGGGGTGGGTATGGGCCGTCCATTTCGCGCCGTCGGCCTCTCGGAGAACTACAGAGTCTTGGACACCAGACTGGTTGCACCGGGTCGGTTTGCGAGGTTCCGGAAGTGCAAATGGGTTCTCGAGATCCCAGCAGATGTGCGCCCACCGAAACCGGGCCAGACCCTGGAGCTGGTAGATGACTGAGGGACGTCTCTCCGTTTGCGGCACACCGATTGGGAACCTTGGTGATGTGTCTGAGCGACTCATTCAGATTCTGAGCGAGGCCGACGTGGTCTACGCAGAAGACACACGGCGCACCTCGAAACTGCTCAGCCACGTCGGTGTCAAACCCAGGCTCCGGTCCCTCTTCGTTGGAAACGAGCGGGAACGGACGGCCGATCTGCTCTCAGACATCTCAAGTGGGCAAAGGGTGGTTCTGGTATCGGACGCTGGTATGCCCACTGTGTCCGACCCGGGAGCGAACGCTGTTCGCGAGGCGCGAGAGGCGGGGTTTCCCGTGACGGTTGTGCCCGGCCCTTCCGCTGTGACGACTGCGGTCACCGCTTCCGGTTTTGAGGGCGACCGTTTTGTCTTCGAGGGGTTCCTGCCAAGAAAGGGGAAGGTGCGGGAGGCTCGTCTTGTCGGGATCTCAACCGAGGAGCGCATGGTCGTCCTGTTTGCCAGCCCACACCGGCTGGCAGGTGATCTGGAGGATCTTCTGCGTGTGCTGGGCGGAGGTCGGCAGGTAGCCGTGGCTCGGGAACTCACCAAACTTCACGAGGAGGTTTGGGTCGGTTCACTGAATGATGCAATCGAGCGATGGTCCGGAGATGTCAAGGGTGAGGTCACCGTGGTCATCGAAGCCGGCGCTCCGCTTGTGGTGAGTGATCGGGAGGCCGTAGGTCAGGCCGTTGCCCGGGTGGCAGCCGGCATGTCCCGCTCGGATGCTGCGCGGGAGACGGCGGTGTCAACCGGAGTTTCGAGAAAGGTGATCTACGAAGCTCTCCTAAAGGATCAGGATTCGATTTGAGACTTGCAGGTAGAACAGATTCCCTTGCCCTTGAATTGGCTGACGTTCTCGTCTGATCCACAGAATGTGCAGGTGTCGATCATCTTGCGGATGACGATGTTTCCCCCCTCGACGGCGATCAGAAGATGATCCCCCTCCCTGATGTTGAACATCCGTCGAGTCTCGGCCGGGATAACGATACGTCCCAGATCGTCGATTTTGCGGGCGATTCCTGAATCCATATGACGTCGGCGAGCCTACCCCTCCGCCAGTGGTGGTGTCAGGCGGCTCGGCCAGCCGGGGGTACCGTCTCGTTGTGCATTGGGTGGACACACACTGTCATCTTCAGCTCGACGATCGAGATCCCGGCGAGTTATTGGGACGCGCCTCCGATGTTGCGTGGGTGGTGGCGCCCGGAGTCGATGCCGCGTCATCAGCCGTTTCTCTGGAGCTTGCGGAGCAGTACCAAGATCGTGTCCTCGCCACCGCCGGGCTTCATCCTCACCATGCCGACAAGTGGAATGAGCAGGGGGACACCATTTCTGCGATGGCGCCTCGAGTTGCTGCCATTGGGGAAACGGGGCTCGACTTCTATCGAAACCTTTCCTCCCCGGGTGATCAAGAGAGGTCCTTTCGTGCTCAGATCGAGATCGCTGTCGACTTGGACAAACCACTGATTGTTCATTGTCGGGATGCGTTCTCGAAGGTTCACGAGATCGTGGAGGACCTGGAAATCGGAAGACGCACCGTCCTGCATTGTTGGACCGGCGGGAGAAAGTGGACGCGACGTTTTCTCGACCTAGGAGTGACGTTTTCGTTTGCCGGACCGGTGGCGTTCGAGACTGGCGAGACCATCCGACTTGGAGCTGAGTTGGTTCCACCCGAGCGATCCCTAGTTGAGACCGATACCCCCTACCTGGCCCCTCCACCACATCGGCGTGAGCCGAACGAGCCTGCCTGGGTCGCGCTGGTGGGGGAGGCCCTTGCCGGTGTTTGGGGGCTGGACATTGAAGAGGTTGCCGCGGTGACGACGGCCAACGCCGAGCGCATCTTCCGGAAGTGACTGCCAAGAAATGAAGGCCCAGACACGTTCAGAGATCGCAGCCCTGCTCGAGTCGCATGGGCTGGCGCCGATTCATCGGCTCGGACAGCACTTCTTGGCCGACGCCAACATCACCCGCAAAATTGTCGATTTGGCCGAAGTCGGTCCCGGGAGCAACGTTGTGGAAGTTGGAGCCGGGACAGGAACGTTGACGACCGCCCTTGCGTCCACTGGCGCGCATGTTGTCTCCTATGAGGTGGATGAGGGCCTGCGCCCAATCCTCGAAATGGTGACCACGGGACTCGACGTCGATCTCCGCTTCGAAGACGCTGCGAAGGCCGACCTGAAGCATGACCTAGGCAGGGAACAGTGGGTGATGGTGGCGAATCTTCCGTATAACGTGGGCACACCACTCGTGATGGACGCTCTTCGTCACCTCCACGCAATTCATCGGTTTGTGGTGATGGTGCAACGAGAGGTCGCTGAGCGATTCGCCGCCAATCCGGGTACCAAGAGCTATGGCCTGCCCAGTGTGATCAGCGGGATCTATGCCGTACCAAGAGTCGCGTTTCAGGTGCCGCCGCAGGTGTTCTACCCGCCGCCCACGATCGAGTCGGCGGTGGTCGTGTTGGATCGACGGGAGACGCCGGACCATGCCGATGCGGCAGTTCAGTTAGCTCGGGCAGGTTTCGGCCAGCGTCGCAAGATGTTGCGCCGTTCTCTGGATGGCACTGTCGACGATCCGATTGCGTTGCTCGAGAAAGCGGGCTTTGACGAAACTGTTCGTGCCGAGAACCTGTCACCCTCCGACTACTTGCATCTCGCCGAGGTTGCTTTGTGAGTGTTTACGAATCCCCGGCGAAGTTGAACCTCTCCCTGTTGGTTTCGCCACCCCGTGATGATGGATATCACCCCATCCAGTCCCTGGTCCAGACCATCGAATGGTGCGACCGGCTGTCCGTCGAGCCCGGTGAGGGCGCGGACAGCCTCGACATCGTCGGGTCCGAACTTGGTGTGGACGACAACCTGGTTCTGAATGCATTGTCTGCTCTCCGCGAGCATGCTCGTGTGCCGCCACTGGCCCTAACCCTGGAGAAGGACCTCCCTGTCGAGGCTGGACTTGGGGGTGGAAGCTCGAATGCGGCAACCATGCTGGCGGCAGCGGAGGCTCAAGGCTGGGCGAGCTCCGAGGCGGTCGCACTGACGGCCGGCAAGGTCGGCGCCGACGTTGCTCTTTTCTTGGTGGGTGGCTCTATGGACGTCAGCGGAATCGGGGATTTGATCGAGCCTCATCGTGGCCTCGATGGATTCGCGGTGGCCGTAGTTGTACCGGATTTCGGGTTCTCAACCGCTGAGGTCTACCGACGTTGGGACGAAATGGAAGGTCCCGAAGGTGATGCGGTGCCTGACACGCAATTGCCACCGTCCTTGCGCGATCAAATGCCGATGCGTAACGACCTGTTGCCGGCGGCACTGGATATCGACCCGAGAATCGGCGATTTCATGGCGGATGTGCGACAGGAGTGGGGAACCGCGGTTTGTCTCACCGGTTCGGGTTCGGCATGTTTTGGCTACTTCTCCTCGGTTGAGGAAGCGGAACACGCTGCGAGCGCTGTCATCGCTCTGACGTCTGTCCAAAGGGGGACGACGCTGCGGCCCAATGGTGTCGCCCCGCTTTGAGCGTCCTCAACACTTAGCGTTCCGACACATCAGCGGTAATCTCTCCGACGGCTCTAACGCCCCGAATTGGGGGGTGGTGTAACCGGTAGCACGGCAGGTTTTGGACCTGTAAGAGCGGGTTCGAGCCCTGCCCCCCCAGCCACTACGAGAAAGGCAGGCACTTGTCAGTTCACATTGTCATCCTGGCCGCCGGCCAGGGGAGGCGAATGATGTCGGACCTCCCCAAGGTGGCCCACATGGTGGCCGGCCAATCGCTCGTGGGCTGGGTCCTGAAGGCGATTGAACCCCTCGACCCTGTTTCCACAGTGGTGGTTCTCGGTCACGGAGCCGACCTGGTTGAGCAACTCTTGCCCGACGGTTCGAAGGTAGCGATACAGGAGAGCCAGTTGGGAACGGGCCATGCCGCCAAGATCGGGGTCAATGCGATCGCCGAACTGACAAGTGACGACATCGTGGTGATCCTCTATGGCGACACCCCACTTCTTTCGAGTGGGCTCATCGAATCGTTGGCAGACCTTCAGCCGGGGGAGACGGCGCGTCTCATCACCGCCCATCTAGACGACCCTGCAGGGTACGGCCGCATTATTCGAGACGAGACCGGATCGGTGGTGGCTGTCGTCGAGGATCGCGACTGCTCAGCTGAGCAGCGCGCAATCGACGAAATCAACGCCGGCTTGTATGCCGTTCGAGCCGGTGCTCTGACAGAAGCGCTCGAAATGCTCACCAACGACAATTCTCAAGGCGAGTATTACCTGACCGATGTTGTTGGCATCCTTGTGAAGAAAGGTGACAGACTGGAGGCCGTAAAGGCCCAAGCTGGGGAGGTGGCCGGCATCAATACTCAGTATCAACTTGCAGAAGCGCAAAAAGAGCTCCAGAGACGCACCAACAAGCGATTGATGGACTCCGGTGTCTGGATGCTCGACCCTGATCGAACCTATATCGAGGACTCCGTGACCGTCGAGCCCGGCGCCCGGATCTACCCCGGGGTTCACCTCGAGGGATCGACCACCGTCGCTGCCGAAGCCCAGGTCGGCCCTGAAGTATTCGCAGTCGATACCTCGATCGCTGCCGGCTCGAGGGTTTGGTACTCGGTGGTTCGGGGGGCGATTATCGGTGAGGGTTGTGAGGTTGGTCCCTACGCATCACTTCGGCAGGGGACTGTTTTAGAAGCGGGCTCCAAAGTCGGGACCTTCGTCGAGACCAAGAACACAACGATGAAGGAAGGTGCCAAGGCTCCACACCTGACCTATCTTGGTGATGCGACCGTCGGCGCCCGTTCCAACATCGGTGCCGGAACGGTGACGGTCAACTATGACGGTGTCGATAAACACCCGACTGAGATCGGGGAGGATGCCTTCATCGGGTCCGACACGATGCTTGTCGCGCCGGTCAAGATCGGTGACAGGGCAAGTACCGGTGCCGGGTCGGTAATCACCAAGGACGTGCCCGACGACGCCTTGGCGATCGAGCGATCTGGCCAGAAGGAAATCCCCGGCTATTCTGAACGTCGCCAAGAACGCAAGGCCAAAAGGGCTGAGGACTGACGTGGATATCGTCTCCCGCAACCGAATGATGGTCTTCACCGGGGGTGCCAACGTGCCCCTCGCCGAAGAAGTCGCCGAAGTCCTCGGTATCCAGCTTGGGAGCCTCAGCAGATCCAAATTCGCCAACGGCGAGATCTACGTTCGCCCCAGCGAAAGCGTTCGAGGAGCCGACTGTTTCATGATGCAGAGTCACTCAAGTCCCATCAACGACAACATCATGGAGCAGTTGATCACCATCGATGCCCTGAAACGAGCTTCGGCCGGCAGCATCACAGCTGTCATGCCTTTCTTTGGCTACTCGCGACAGGACAAGAAGGTGCTGCCACGTGAGCCGATAACTGCTCGTCTGGTCAGCGACCTGCTGATGAAAGCGGGTGCCGATCGTTTGGTGTCGGTCGATCTCCACACTGGCCAGCTTCAGGGATTCATATCCAAGCCATTCGACTCCTTGACCGCTATGCCAATCATCACCGACTACTTGTCCGACAAACTCGAAGGCAAGACCACGGTCCTTTCGCCTGATGCCGGCGGTGTGAAGCGCGCCGAGAGATACGCACGTCATCTCGATGCCTCGGTAGCTTTCATCTACAAACGACGCGACCCCAGTGAACACAACGAGTCGGTAGCCCTTTCGATGGCTGGGAAGGTGACCGATCGCAACGTGGTGATCGTTGACGACATGATCGATACTGCTGGCACCGTCTGTAGCGCCGCCGAGATGATGCGTGACTACGGAGCTGTCAGCGTTCGAGTGGCAGCAACCCATGGAATCTTTTCGGATCCCGCGCTCGACAGGATCAAGAACGCACCGATCGATGAGGTCATCGTCACAAACACGCTTCCGGTCAGCAGCGATATTGCAGCCCTGGATAATGTTGAGGTTCTCTCCATCGCCCCGATTCTGGCTGAGACGCTCCACGCAATTTTCATGGACTCTTCGGTATCGGAGATTTTCTTAGGGGAGAACGCGCAGTAGTCGGTGGGCTTCTGTTGGTAGCGGACCCTTTCTACACTCCCGCTGAGTGAGCGCCCGCCATCGTGACAACCCCACACCCGCCCAGGGGCGTCTCCGGGTCCTGGTAGTGGCAATGATGGCGATTCTGATTATCGGCGTTGTCTTCTTTCGTGGATCGGCATCGGATTCAGAAGGGTCGGGAGACGAGACTCCGGCCGCTGGTGCCACCACGACCACCTCGGTCGAAGGAGGTACCGGAACTACGCTCGAAAACGGCGACACCACCTCTTCGACCACACCCGGCAGTGGCACCACCGATCCGAATCTGCCAGAAATGAAGTCGCTCCGACTCGAGCTGGTATTCGACGGGTTCCGTCAGCCCACGGTTCTCACCGCGCCGGCAGACGATGACCGGATATTCGTGGCTCAACGTGTTGGGGTGATTCGGATCCTGGATGAGAGCAGGGAGATTCTCGAACCAGCATTTCTCGACATCACCGACCAAGTGCTTGCCGGCGGCATCGAGCAGGGTTTGCTCGGGCTCGCATTCCACCCGGACTATGCCACCAACAACAAGTTCTACGTCTACTACACCGTCAAGAACGGCAATCGCCGTTTGGCGGAATACACAGCAACCGTTTCCGATCCGGACCGTGCCAACTCCGACTCGGAGCGGATCCTTTGGGAAATGGAGCAACCTCCAGATGCCACCGATATCCGTCACTATGCGGGCCAGGTGACCTTCGGCCCCGACGGTTACCTTTGGTTCAGCAGCGGCGACGGTGCTGACTCCAGGGATCAGGGCCAGGATCCAAACACGATGTTCGGCGCGGTCATGCGAATCGACGTCGACAGCGGCGATCCATACGGAATTCCTCCGGATAATCCGTTTGTGAACGGGGGAGGAGCGGAGGAAATCTTTGCCTATGGACTGCGAAACCCCTGGCGGTTCAGCATCGATCCTGTCGATCGTCTTCTCTACGTCGGCGATGTGGGTCATGCCGAACAGGAAGAGGTCAACGTCGTTTCAATCGACGAGGGTGGGTACAACTTTGGTTGGTCGGACATGGAAGGCACCCGCTGCTTCCACAAACAGGACTGCGATCCCGCCGACTACACCTCGCCTGTCATCACCTACAGCCACGAGGTTGGGCTTTCGGTCACGGGTGGCTACGTCTATCGAGGTTCCGACATCCCCGAGCTCAACGGCGCCTATTTCTACAGCGATTGGGTCAGTTCTTGGATTCGGTCCTTCAAGTTCGCCGACGGCGGGGTCACTGACGAGAACGATTGGACAGAAGAACTCGGCGGTTCGGTCGGTCAGCCCAACACGTACGGTCTCGACGGCCATGGTGAGATGTATCTCTTGACCCATGGTGGTCAGGTCTACAAATTCACTGCGGTTCGCTAGTCGCCGGGCTGGGGCAGCACCACAATCTCTCCCGGATAGATGAGATCGGGATCGCCCGAGCGCAATGCCGAGAGATTGAGGTCGATCACCTTTCGCCAATACGGCGCAATTGGGGTGGCCGACTTGGCATCGACGAGATGTCGGGCCGAGATCCTCCAGAGATGATCGCCAGCTTCGACCGTCACTCGCTGAGAAGAGGGTGCTTCGTTGAACGCCATCGGCAAACGAGTTGGTTGATCAGGCGTTTCTGCCCACGCCACATCGCCGATGACAAAGATGACCACAAGAACCGTGATGGTGAGAGGTCGCCGCACATGACGAACGTAAGCCAGCCAGGCCAGCGTTGGAAGAGGGTTACGATGCGTGTATGAAAGTTCGCATTGGAATCTCACAATCCGACAAGCTGGTCGACCTCGAAATCGATGACGCCAAGGCGTTCAAGAAGGAGATCGAGCGTGCCGTCGCCGAAGGCGGGCTTGGTTGGTTCACCGACACCAAAGGGAGGTCGATCGGCATCTCGTCGAAGAATCTTGCCTTCATCGAGATGGATGATCCTGACGAGCAGCCCCAGGTCGGTTTCGCACCAGCTGTCTGACCTAGTTGGCGAGCCCTACAATAGAAGACGGCGCCCCAAATAAAAGTGGCGCCCGATGGGCGCCACTGCCAGGTTGGGATTTGTTGCAGCTATGCGGAGCGTCGACGACGTTCGGCTAGCCAACGCTTGCGTAGACGGCGTCGATCATCCTCTGCGTATCCGCCCCACACTCCCGACTCCTGGTTGGTTTCCAGGGCGTACTGAAGACAGTCCTCCTGAACCAGACAGGTTGAGCAGATCGCGATAGCTGCGTCGATCTGATCGACCGCCGGACCGGTGGTGCCGACAGGGAAGAACAGTGTGGGCTCGGAGTCGCGGCATGAGGCCAGATCTCGCCAATCGGTTGTGATTGTTGTTGTGAGCACGACTTGGTTGTTTCCTTACTTTGTGATCTTTTGCACAAGGACACTCTCACATTGAGGAGGGTGTCCGAGGGGGGGGATTCCGACGGCAACGGTACAGTCGCCGACTCGTGTTGTAAATAGATTTCTTTGGGATTTCTCGATGACAAAACCGTCAGTGACAGTCGGCCACAGGGGGTGGCCAGTCCGTTTTCCGGACAACACCCTCGTCGGGTTCCTCGCCGCCTCCTCCGTCGTGGATGAGGTTGAGCTCGATGTACGTCGTTCTGGTGATGGGAAACTGGTGCTTTCCCACGCCCCGAAACTCGCCGGATTGGCTGTGCATGAGAACCCATGGTCCATCTTGGCCGAACTCGACCTCGGTGATGGTCATCATCCAGCACTTCTCGATGAGGTGCTGGCGGCGTTGCCCGACACTCGCGTCCAACTAGAAATCAAAAACGATTCAAGTGAGCCCGGGTTCGAACCTGATCACCGTCGCGGTCTTGAAGCCGCCGAGCGATCTCGACCAGGAGACATGGTGACTTCCTTCAACCCGGCAACGCTCGAGGCGGTGCGCCGGATATTTCCGAATGTGTCGACCGGCCTTTTGGTCACTGGCGCTGGCGTCCTCGATGATTTTGTCAAGTACTGCTTAGACGCCGGACACCGAAGTCTGGTTCCCGACCATCGCATGATCCATGGTCCGGTGAGCGCAGACGCCGGTGTGGCAATCGGAACCTGGACCGTCGATGATCCGATCCGGGCCGCAGAGTTGGTGGAGTGGGGCGTGTCCAGCATCATTACCAACGACCCTGGTCTCATCTCTCAACACTTAGAGGACTCAGCATGACAATCCAGACCCAGCTTGCCGACGAGCTCAAGGATGCGATGAAGACACAAGACAAGCCGCGGCGAGATGTGATTCGACAGGTCCAGACCGAGATCTCGACAGCAAAGAGTCAGCCGGACTTCGACCGTGAAGTTGATGACGCCTTCTATCAGCAGGTGATTGGCTCGTATGTGAAGAAGATGGACAAGTCGCGTTCCGAATACTCGGACCTGGGTGAACGTGGTGCTGAGATGGCCGCCAAGCTGGCGTTTGAAGTCGAGTATCTCTCTAAGTGGCTGCCTAAGAAGTTGGGCGAAGAGGAGACGCGATCACTTGTCTCCACAGCGATCGCGAATTTGGGGGTTGACGGTGATGAGAAGGCCACCGGTCGTGTCATTGGCGAATTGATGAAGACTCACAGCAAGGACCTCGATGGTGGTTTGGTCAACCGATTGGTCCGCGAGGAGCTCTCTGCCGGTTGAGGCCTCTGGTTCGACTCCCCGATTTCGAACCGATGTTGGCTACTCGGTGGCCAGCGGCCTTCGATGACGAAAAGTGGTGGTTCGAGGTCAAATGGGATGGATACCGGGCTGTGGTCGGGGCTGCCAACGGGAAAGTTCGAGCCAGGTCACGTCGTGGACTCGATCTGATCGGTCCGTTTCCTGAGTTGGCCGGTCTGGAGATTCCCGATGGGGTTGTTGTCGACGGGGAGGTGACGGCGTTCGATGAGGAAGGCATCCCCTCGTTTTCACTTCTCCAGCGAAGGACCGGGTTTGGCGGGGCAGGTACCGGAGCTCGTGTAGGTGTCAACCTTGTCGTGTTTGACCTGTTGTTTCGTGGTGAGGAGGTGACATCTCGCCCCTACGAGGACCGTCGCGAGATGCTGGGCGAACTCGATCTGGAATCACCGATCATCGTGCCCGATCCAAACCCAACGACCGGGACGAGCTTGTTTGAGGCAGTGAAGGCCAAGGGAATCGAAGGCATCGTCGCCAAGAAACTCGGCTCGGTCTATCAGCCCGGTCGTCGCTCGAGTGATTGGAGGAAGATCGCGGTCAAACATCGGGTGCGGGCTGTCGTCGGCGGATATCTCGCCGGTGAGGGCGGTCGGGCAACGACCTTTGGCTCCGTGTTGGTTGGTTTGCACAGTCCGGAAGGTTTGCGCTGGATTGCCGCGGTGGGCTCAGGTTTCAATGAGCAGTCATTGTCCGCTTTTGCTGATGCCCTCCACCAGATGGAACGTCCCAACAGCCCATTTGTCAATGAGGTCATCGCGCCGGGGCAACCGACCTGGGTCGAGCCGGGGATTGTGGTCAATGTGGAGTTCAAGGAGTGGACCCTCGACAACCACCTCCGGGCTCCGGTCTACAAGGGGATCGAGATCGCCGATCCCGAGACGGTGACCTGGGCCGAGGAGGGCCCAGGTTGAGCGGACATCCTTTACCCGGCTTTGGCTTGTTTCACCTTGGTTGCTTCCACTGAAGCCTTCAAGGCCTCGAGCAGATCGACCACTTTTGTTGGCTCTGGTGATGCTGGTGCCACAATTTCCTCGCCGGCGATCTTCTTTTCGGCGAGGTCTTCGATTGCTCCACGGGTCGAGTCGACGTAGTCACCGCCTTCGAATGGACGGGTCAGGTTATCGATGATCGTCGCTGCCATCTCGACCTCCTCCGGTCTGATCTCGACCTCGGTTTCCATCTCTTCGAACTCGGCATCTCGAAGCTCGTCGGGCCAGAACATCGTCTCCATGACGATCATCCCGTCTTTGGCACGGAGTGTCGCCAGCTGCTGCTTTTCACGGATTGAGACCTTGGCGATGGCGACGCGCCCCTTTGCTTGGAGGGCTTCTTTGAGGATGCGGTATGCCTTGATCCCGGTCTTCTCCGGCGCCAGGTAATACGACGACTTGTACATCATCGGGTCGATTTCGGACTCGTCGACAAACTGAACGACATCGACCAATTTGTTGCCGGCGGGGTGGGCTGACGCCAGCTCCTCGTCGGTGAACACGACGTAGCGGTCCTTCTCGAACTCGTAGCCCTTGACGATGTCGTCCCAAACGACTTCTTCGCCGTCGGTTTCCGCTACCCGCTTGTACTTGATGGGGGAGTGGTCGGTCTTTCGCAGCTGCTTGAACTTCGGGGTCTTGTTGTCGGTGGCGGTGTACAGACCGACCGGGATCGTGACGAGACCGAAGTTGATTGCACCTTTCCAAATGGCTCTGGGCATGTGATGAGTCTATGCGAGATGAGTGACTGGTTCTATCGACGCTCGTTGCCACGTTTGTAGTTGCCGGTGACCCGCGCCATCAACTGCTGTGAGTCAGTTGAATCGATGTCGACGAGGAACCTGCTCGCCTTGGATCCTCGGAGTGTCGTGGCGTGGCGCCCATTGTGCATGATCTCGACTTCCCCGCTTTTTCGGGCCCGGTACGAAAAGCCACTTGGTGCGGCCATTTACGTCAGCTTCTGATCGGTAGGTCGTATTCGCGTCGAATGCTGGTTCCCAGAACCGATATGTCCGCGCCGTAGACGTGGATTGAGATTGTGGTCCGGTTGTCAGTGTTGGTGACGCGGTGAATATCCCCGGGCGGTGAGAGCCACACGACCTGACCCTCGGGGTTGGTGCCGGTTCCTTCCAGCTTCAGATGTTTGTCGCCGTTGCTTTCGACCACAGCGAAGCGCTCCTCGGATTCTTCACCCTCATGCACACCAACGACACACCAGGAGACGTGATCGTGGATTGGGGTCTCCTGACCTGGAAGCCAAACAAGACTTACGATCGAAAAGGAGCTGTCAGGTTCGACGTGGAGGATGTGCTGTTTGTACCGATTCGGATCGCCGACGCGATTCTCCGGATTGAGGAGTGTCTTCTGTCCAACGTAGGTGGAGACAATTGCCGCAACGCCCGATCCGGTTTCGGCTTCGGTGAGATCGGCTGAAACGATCTCTCGAATTTCGTCGGTCATGGTGGCCATAGCCGGGACCATTCTTGTCATTGACACACGTGACGCTTTCGATTCGAACACTCGACTCTAGGGGCGAATCATTGATGGCGCCCTTCGACCGTCCACTATGGAGGCGACTACAGAACGATGACTTCGCATCGGTCATCGTCAAATCAGCCGCGAGGCGCTCTACTCGGAATCGAGTGACTCCCTGGCTTCGGCATAGCTGTGAACCAGATCTGATGAGATATGGCGATCCTCTAATCCACGTGCCAACTTGATTCGCATGAAACCGTTTGTCGTGTAGCGAGAGACTTTGATGTAGTAATTGGACTCAACCAATCGAACAAGGTCGAGGTATTCGTCAGCAACCTCCGGGTCGACCCAGAAGCCGTCGTAGTTGACGATCGACACCACCTTCTTGCCTAGGGGCTCCAACGTGCCTATGACCGCCTCCCTTATTCGGTCGATATCTTGGTGGCTGTCTACTCGCATGCCGGAGAAGTCGAGAAAGAGTGTGTTGGTCTCGGGCGTGTAGCTGATCCGATCTTCGATGCCGATGTCTGACAGACGTTGTCTGAGGCCCAAGGATTCCTCATGGAACAGTGCCTTGTCCATGGGCCGCGGATCGACTACTCGCGGGTCGAATGGCAAAAGATCGAGAATTTCCTTTTTGATATCGATGCCGGGGGCGAACTCGATCAGTTCAAGCCCATCTTCTCGGAGCGCGAAAACACAGCGCTCGGTCACGTAAACGATGCTTCGCCCTTCTCGACCGGCTCTGCTCCCGGCGAACGTGACCTGACCAACAGTCTCTACGAATTTGGCGTACCTGCCCTCTTCCAGAATTCGGAGTTGTCCATCGACCATGTCGGTCTTCAGCCCGCCAGATGTGAAGGTGCCCACGAAAACCACTTTCTTGCTGTTCTGTGAGATGTTGATGAATCCGCCACATCCAGGAAAGCGGTTGGCGAATCGACTGGCGTTTACGTTGCCTGCCCCATCGCATTCAGCGAAACCGAGAACTGCGATGTCGAGGCCGCCGCCATCAATGAAGTCGAACTGTGTCGCATGATCGATCGATGCCACATAGTTCAACGACGCACCAAACCCGTCCCCCGAAAGTGGCACGCCTCCGAAGACTCCCGGATCGACGGTGAGCATTATTCGATCGGAGATTTTTTCCTCATTGGCGACGTTGCCGACTTCTGACGCCATGCCGACACCGAGGTTGACGATCGCCCCCGGGGTCAGTTCCATCGCGGCACGCCGAAGTACAACCTTCTTCTCGTTGAGCGGAAGCGGCGCCACTGTTTCAAGAGGAATGCGGATCTCTCCAGATAGAGCAGGGTTGTATTGGGTATCGAAATTCTGCATGTGGAACTCGGGCTCGGATACCACGATGCAGTCCACCATCATTCCCGGGATTCGAACATGTCGAGCGTCGATTGAATTCAGTTGGGCGATACGCTCCACTTGGCAGATCACAACTCCTCCTGAGTTGCGGGCTGCGAGCGCCAACGAGAGGTTTTCGAGGTTGAGCGACTCCTTTTCCAGGCTGATGTTGCCTTCTGGATCGGCTGTTGTGCCGCGGATTAGAGCAACATTGATCGGGTTTCCTTTGAAATAAAGGATCTCCTCGTCGTTGAGGTGAAGAAGCTCCACAAGATCCTCCACAGCAGCTTCATTGACTTTTGCGCCCTCGAGCCGGGGATCGACGAATGTTTCAAGTCCCACGTGGGACAGAGCACCTAAAGTGCCGCCTGCGATGTTGCGGTAGAGGTGAGTGATGACCCCTTCCGGAAAGTTGTACGCCTCGATCAGATTCTCTTGGGCAAGCTTCTCGATTTTGGGAATCAGGCCGTAATGACCCCCGATCGTTCGCTTCAGAAGTCCTTCGTGACCAAGCCGGTTGAGTCCGCCTTCTTTGCTGTCACCGATCCCAGACGCGAACATCAACGTGAGATCGCGTGGGTCACCGGATTCGCGAAAGCGGCTCTCCAGCCCTGCCAGCAGCTTTTCCGGTATTCCGTTGGTGCCGTACCCGGACACAGCTACGACATCCCGATCTGCGATCAGTGCGACGGCATCTTCTACCGGGATGATCTTGTTCACTTCGGCCCCTCCCCGATGGTGATATCACGACAACAAATGGAGGTAGCTGTCGATGGTTTTCCGTTTTTCAGACGATCACGGACCATGTCGATCTCCTCCACACCGCTCCCAAAAGAAAAGCGCGGTGAGTGGAACCCTACATAGCGACAGTCCCTGTTGAGGCCGGACCAACCAGTAGGCGCCCCCGGCAGGACTCGAACCTGCGCTCCCGGTTCCGGAGACCGGTGCTCTATCCCCTGAGCTACGGGGGCGGGGAATCCAGAACTCTAAAT
>Ga0255057_10000259_pt1 | contig 29404 bp, 36 predicted proteins | sample Cases_109_6_MG_FD_189022 | JGI IMG/M metagenome (GOLD analysis project Ga0255057, IMG submission 189022) | Seawater microbial communities from Amundsen Gulf, Northwest Territories, Canada - Cases_109_6 | ecosystem: Environmental > Aquatic > Marine > Gulf | place: Canada: Northwest Territories... | reverse complement strand
CCTTGAGGATGTCCGCTGACGACTGCCGGTGGCGGATGATGGTTTCCAGAACCAAAGGATGGTCGGAGGTCTGGGCGAAGTAGGTCAAATTCCCTTCGTCGCCGTGGTCCTCCATGACCTGGGCCACCCGCGTTGGCTCGAGCTCTCCGAGAGCGGTGTTCGCCAACGTAGCCAGCTCCATGTCCCCGGATAGGGCCAGCTTTATCTGAAGTGATATCAGGGTTTCGGGAGGTAGGGGTGCCGTTCCCTTGGCAGCCAGGATCTGGAGCTCTCGATTGCGACCGGCAAGGACCTCCTCGACAAGCGAGTCACTCTGGTCTTTGGTGCTCACTCCTCATCCTGTCCGGCGGGAAGGTAGCCGTCCACCGCTATTTCTACCTGACTGACCACCTCGCCCAACGCTTCCGGCATGCTGAAATCTTCACCGTTGACCTCGATCCGCACCGCATCGGGACGGTCGAGAGTCAACCGAACGACCTGCTCGGCCTCGATCCTCAGGGACTCCCCCTGCACGTGGAGCTCGCTGAGGCGGCGCCCCTCGTCGACTACGGCCTCTACCCAACAATCCTCGGTGAAGTCCATCGTCACCAGTAGCGGAATATCCCGATGCGCGTCAGCGGTGGCCGCAGCAGCCAACGGTCGTGGAGCGACCTCGACAGGTGGCGCTGCAATCGGGGGCGGCGTCTCATCGGCGCCGCTTCGCCGTCGCTCCGCATAGAACGCAAGAAAGGCGACGAGGGCCAGCAGCGCGACCACCAGCAGCGCCAGAAGGAGCCCGGAGGCCCACTCCCAGGAGGTCCTGCGGTCCACGCTCCGCAGGGGTTCCTCTTCCTGCGGCTCCTGTTCCTGAAGGGCATTGAGATAGGAGTTGACGACATCGTCGGGTTTCAACCCGACATAGGTGGCATACTGACGCAGGAAACCTTTGGCAAAGACCGGGGCCGGCAGAACATCAAACCGATCCTGCTCCAATGCCTCCAGATACCGGATGCTGATCTTGGTGACATCGGCCACCTCGCGTAGACTCACTTCGCGCAGCTCGCGCTGCTGACGCAACCAGGTACCAAAGGTGGCAACATCCCCCTCGGCCCCGGCCTCCCAGGGAGGCTGTCGAGAATTCTGCCGACCAGACTCCATTATTCACCAGCCCCCCGGCATTATGCCGCGATCGACCATCATCTCGGGCCGTTCTCGGACTTCGCTCCTCGACATACTGAAAGTATGCCTCCGGGGCTCAGCCCTACGTGCGGCCCGATCTGGCGGCCGCTTGCGACATTCTGCTGGCGCCGTGGTGAACCATACAGGCCTAGATTTGTCATTTGGACACAAGGGGTGGATTCGTAGTCGCCTACCCAGCGAGTACTTATCTCGATCCCAGGGTACTTTAGTAAGGACCCTACTCCACGTCAATTCCTATCGATTCCCCCCCAGGAGGAGCTCGGCGCGCTTGCGCACCGCGGCAGGAAGACGCCGATCTTTAGTCACCGCCGCAAGATCCCTCTTTTTCAGCATGGGGAGCAGGGGTAGAGTGGTTACCGCTGGGGTTCGCGGATTCTTGCACAACGCCTGGCGCACCGGGTAGCGAATGCCCCAACGTTTGTCGCGAGCAACCACCGCGAGGACCTCCGCCTTGGTGGTCTCGCTGGTTACCATCGGCAGCAGAGAGCCCTCGGTCAGACGCGGGTTCTCCAGCAGGGCCTCGATCACCTTCGGGTCGGAATCTCTGCGCAGCTGAGCGATGACGCCTGGCCCGCCGAGACGGGCAATCGACCTCTTTTCTCCCGCTCCCAGCCCGGCTAGCCGGCTGACCAATTGCAGCTCGGCTCCCCGGCGGACAGCCGGTGGAGTTCGTATCTCCCTGGCCAACTGCACGAGATCTCTCCAATAGAGAGTCGACACCAGTCGCAGGGCATTGACCCTCGGCGTCTTGGGGTGGCCGGCCAGATCACGTCGGATCTCGTAGTACCCGACGAGCCGGGACTGGGCGAGGAGTATCTCCGTCACCCTGGTGGTGACGAACGGATTGCGCATCACCTGCCTGACAGCAGGCACATCCAATTCCTCGAGGTGCTCCTCGAGAAGGCGCTCCAACTCGCTGGATTCAGCCTCGCGGAGCTTTGCCAAGAGACTCCTGGAATCATCATCGCTCACGGTCTCGGGTACTGTAACTCCATGAGGCGCTCATGAGAATGAAGATCTCCACCACCAGAACGTCTCGATTTGGCGCCGATATCTAGAGCAGTCCGTGGTAGAACATGTACAATCGGCTCCCTACGATGGCTTTACCCAGAAACGTCAGAAAGTTCATAGAAGCGGGTCAGTTCGATGCCGTCGAGGACGACTGGCTCGAGCATATGGAGGCTCAACCCGAGGATCTCGACTACTTTGCCGGCGTCGCCCGACCCCTGGCGGCCGCCGGCGAACCCGGCCGATCCCGTCTGCTCCTCGATCTCGTCGACGACAACTTCGACAAGGACGGGCTCTGGGAGCAGCGCCTCGAGCTGCTGAAACGGGCCGGGGATCTCCGCTACGAGCCTCAGGAGCTTCATTCGCAGATACTGGACACCCTTCGCCGTATCTATCCCGACTCTTCCAGCTTCGATGGCCTGGCGGAGAAACTCGGTCTCCACCGGGCGATCGAGAACACGCCCAAGATCTGGCAAAAAGTCGAACGACTGCAAGGCCTTCTGCAGTTCGAGCAGGGCGCGGTGGTGTGGATGGAAGGCAAAGGAGCGGGCCGTGTCCTCGAGATAAACCTAGAGTTGGAAAACTTCAAAATCGACTTCGAAAGCCATCCCGGGCTGAGGGTCGGTTTTCGCGCCGCCCAAAAGCTCCTTCATCCCCTCTCTCCCGGTCATATTCTGAGACGAAAGTTGGAAGAGCCGGAGCTGTTGCTCGAGATCAAGCAGCGCAGCCCGGGAGAGTTGCTCGCGATCGCCCTCGAAAGCTATGACCGACCACGGACCGGCGCGGAGATTCGCCGCACCCTCAACGGCATCGTCGGGGAATCCGAGTGGAGCAGCTGGTGGTCTGCCGCCCGCCGAGACCCACAGGTACTCACCGTGGGCCAGGGGGCCCGCCAGGCCTATACCTGGGCCCAAAGCGGTGAGTCCGCTGTCGTCGAAATCCGCCAGGCATTCGCCGCTGCCGACCCGCCAAAGAAACTGGACATCTTTCGCAAGAATGCCGGGCGATCGGCGGAGTTGCAGCGGGATATGGCCGAGACGCTGCTCGAGATTGCAGAATCTACTGTAGAGACCCAGCCCGATCTGGCGATCACGGCTTGGTACACCCTGGAGAAGGCCGGCATCGATCTGTCCGCTGTCCCTTGGTCACCGATGTCGTTGATTGCCTCGTCTGCCAGACCGGCCTCCTTCCTGACAGGTCTTCCCGATCGTGCTCTACGCGAGAAGGGCTATCGGCTGATCAAGGAGGCTCGCCCGGATGGCGAAAAGGTAGTGGGCCAGGTGATGGCGAAGGAGGAGGACCCAAGGCTCCTCGACGCCCTCTCCCGGCAGCTGGCCGAAGAGGGCGGCAAAGAGCTTCAGTCCTTTGTCGATGCGGTCATCGCCCAACCGCGCAAGCACCCAGCGGCCTTTGTCTGGCTGGCCGAGAATGCCGACGCGGAATGGCTCAGCCGTAACCAGAATCCGCTGCGGTGGCTGCAACAGATCCTCGACTCGCCACACCACAAAGAGCTCGCCCCTTTTAGGGCGAGGATCGCCCAACTACTTGGATCCGGCGGACCGATTCTCCATCTGCTGTCGAGCCTCGACGAGGAGCAGGCGGCAAGAGCCGCAACCGCAATCGAGCGTGCACCGTTCGAGGAGTACCTGCGCTCGCCGTTGATCAACGCTCTGCATCTACGGTTCTCGTCCCTTGGACTTCCCACCGAAACCCCTCTTTACGCACTACCCGACTCCATCACGGCACGCCGGGCTACGCTCAAGGAGCTGCTCGTAAAGGAGATCCCCGCCAATCGTCGTGCCATCGAGGAAGCACGCGCGCTCGGAGATTTGAGCGAGAACTTCGAGTACAAGTCCGCCCGCCAACGCCACGAATACCTCACGGCCCGCGCGGCGAGCCTCGAGCAGGACCTATTGAGAGTCAAGCCATTCGACAGCTCGCTCAACGACGCGAGCGAGGTGAGGGCAGGGTGTCGTCTGGAGCTCGAGGGAGAGGGAGAGGAGCGACGAACCCTCACCATCCTCGGACCCTGGGAGAGCCGGCCCGAGGACGGCATCATCTCCTACGAGTCGGATCTGGCTCTTGAGATCCAGGGCAAGAGCGTCGGGGACACTGTGGAGATCTCTGGTCAGAGCTTCCGGGTCGCCAAGATCGAGCCCGTCGCTACTTTCTAGTACCTATTCGGGGGAATCCCGAGCCGGCAGAATCACTTCGACCCACTCCTCTTCGAGTCTCAGAACCACCCGGCCGTCGAGCTCTCGACTCAGCCGTTCGAGCTCTGGGTATCGCTCAACCCACCGGGCGGCGCCCACCGCTGTGGTCAGATCCAGAACCAGGGTGGGAATAACTCCCGCCGAGCCCTGCTCCCGCCAACCCGCTTCTTGCGGCGCGAATACCCGGCCTTCTACTTCACGACTCTGTGCGACCTCCTGCCCCACACTCCCCACCGGTGGCTCGAGGATCACCGGAACACCCCGATTCTGATGGCGCTCTAGCCCGTAGGCAAATAGGTAGACGATGGCGGCCAGAGCAACGACCAGGGCAAAGGTCGGCAGCATGGAGGGCTGTGCCATCAGCGCGCCCAGTCGATGCTCCACCCTCTCGACAAACCCTTGGCGCCCGACCTCGAGCCGGATTTCTTGCCCCACCTGCTGGGCCAGGTGTGGTGGTGGTGCGGTTCTTTCCAGCCTCTCGAGCCCCCGTACCACGTGGCGCATCCCTGCCAAGCGCCGTCGGCACTCCTCGCAGTCTGCCAGATGCCCTTCCAGACGCCGACGCTCGGAGTCGTCGAGCCGATCATCGAGGTATATGGACAGCTGCTCTACCGAGGAGTGGTGGGTCATGCTTCATTCTCCAGCAGCAGTCGAAGTCGATCTCTCCCACGGGCGATTCTCGATCTCACCGTACCCAGGCGAAGACCGGTGATGGTGGCGATCTCCTCGTACGAGAGGCCCTCGATATCCCGCAGCACAACGGCCTCTCGAAAGTTGGCAGGAAGTTGCCGCAACGCGCGACGGACGGTTTCTCCAGCATCTTGGGCCAAGGCATGATCCTCCGGACCACGACGGCGATCGGCGAAGCTCTCCAGCACTGCCGGCTCTGAGATGCGATCTCGCCGCCACCACAACTGGTGTCGATACCGACTCCGGCAGCAGTTGAGCGCCACCCGATAGACCCAGGTCTTGAGGCTCGATCGGCCACGGAACTTCCCCATATGGCGGTAGATGCGAAGAAAGATCTCCTGACTCAGATCAGCGGCATCCGCGGGCTCAGCCGCCATCCGCAGAGCCAGGTTGAAGACCATCGGACTGAAGCGGTCGTAGAGGTCCTCAAAGGCCTGCGGATCGCCGTATCGATGTCGCTCGACCAGCCGCCTGTCGGCCTCGCCGGAGGCGGCGGTTGTTGCCGTCACCGCGCTCATTTCGGGTCTCTCCCCACGGCCACGCAGCCGGGGTCCCTTCAAATGTTGAGACTCCTCGTCGTCGCGAAAAGTTCCCATCCGCAGGAAAGCGTACCGGAACGGAGCAAGAGAAGAGGGCTTGGGGGCTTGAGGTCCCCTACGCCCCTAAGCCCTTACGCCCCGGGTGGGTGGGCGGGGGTCATCCCCCCGTCGCCGCCACCTGGATCACCGCGTCGCCCTCGGCGCCGTCGTAGTAGCTGAGGATGCCGCGCACGATGGCCTGTGCCACCTGTTGACGATAGGCCCCGGTTTGGACGAGCCGGCGGTCCTCGCTATTGGCCAGGTTGCAGACCTCGAGCAGGATCTCGGCGGGCACCGCGTTGTAGCGCAGAACGGCGGGGACCCACGACCTTCTCGAGCGGATCACCTTCTCGCGGATCGGCTTGTACGGATGCACCTGGAGATCTTCCCGGCGGAAGGCCTGAATTACATTCTGCGCCAGGTCCCGAGACAACCCCTCGCTCTTCACCAGATCGCGTTTGGCAAAAGTCACCTTGGGCCGTTCTTTGTACTCCCGCCGGGAGGCGTAGACGGTGCCGCCTTTGCCGTAGGTGCCACCACGATACTTGGCTCCCGGTATATAGGCCATCGCACCGCGCAGCGAAGGATGGAGTGAGTCGGCGTGGATCGAGATAAACACCACCTTCTCCGGATCACCACCCTGTTTCACCGCCTGCCGAAAGATACTGTTTGACAAGTACCAACGCAGGTGAACTCCCACTCGCGAGTCCTCGATCGTGTAGTTGGGAGTTGTCAGCACTCGGTGCTTCCTCGAGTAGGACAGTTGATCGCGACCCGCAACCAGGTGCGTACTGCCCTCCATGGTGGTGGCTACTACTTTGGCAGCGGTAGTGGATTCGAGCAGTTGCTTGGTTCGGACCATGATGTCGTAGACGTAGAGGCTCTCCCAGACTCCCGACAGCGAAGCACCCACATCCTTGCCTCCATGACCCGCATCCAGAATGAGGGTGACGCCCTGCAGGCTGCTGGTTCTGACCTGGTTGCTAAAGCGGGCGCTTGCCAGCAGCCCCTCCTCGTACTCACTGCGGCGGGGATGTCCTGAGGGCAGATACTCGGGCAGCAGAAGCTCGAGCGGCACCTTGACGCCAAAGCCGACCGGAATATCGGTCACGTCCCCGATGCCGTTGCGCTCGGCAACTTCGTCGGCCAAAGCGTTGACATCGTCCGCAAAAACGCGACCGGTGAAGCGGACGATCACACTCGAATAGAGTGCTTCTCCTGCCTTCAACCGATAGAGCACATAGTCGCCCCGGCCATCCTCACCGTATTCCAGATGGTATGGGGAGCTGGGTGGAAGGTCGGAGCGGAAGGCAGGCAGCAGCAACTGCTCCGGTATGAGAACAATCTGACCCGGTACCAAATGATCGTCGGCGAGATGATTGGCCTCTCGGATCGCGCTGAAATTGTCGCCCCGGCCGGTAAACCACTCGGAGATTCGCCACAGGCTCTCCCGCTGCACCTCTCCGTAAGACCGCACGCGGTGCTCCCAACCCGGCTCCACCGCCCTGTCGTCTTCGAACAGAGCTCTGGCCACTCTCAGTTGGTACTGGTCGATGAGAATGGAAAACGGTATGCGGTAGCGCACTCCGGCGCGCAGCTGTCTGGTTCCTGCGTTGGCCTGAGAGATGGCTCTGACGGCCACATCGGTGTCGCCGCAATAGCGGCGAGAGAAGGCCAGCAGACCCTCGCCCGGACCGGGCTGAGACTCCAGGAAGAGCTCGTGATCCTCGTCGATACCCGCGACGCTACCGTCTTCGAGCTGAACCCTGAGCGTGGAGGCCCACGCCCCGCCGGACACCAGGCAAAACACCAATCCGGACAGGAGTGTGATTCTTCTTAGTTGATCGCTAGTTACACCCATTCCTTGAAGTGGAATTTTAGGGTCTGGAGGCCCCTTTTAGCAACCATGGATTTCACAAGATCCTATGATGTGCTTGGTGGCATGATGCCTAGTTCTCGATGGGACCAACACTTCGCACCGCTCTTGCGCCGACCGGTTATCACCACTCTGCTGGCGGCGGCGGGTCCGATCCCGTGCCATCTCGTCGGCGGCGTCTTGCGGGATTTCCTTCTGCACAGGCCTTCCCGGGACCTCGATGTCATCGTCGAGAGAGACGGAAGAGGCGTCGCCGAGACCATCGCCACCGAGCTCGGAGCACGCCTGGTTCTTCTTGGTGGTGATCGTTTCGCCGCCTTCAGGATCGTCGCAAAGGAGCTCGTCCTCGATCTGTGGGATCGGCAGCAGCAGTCGCTGGCGGCCGATCTCGCACGACGGGACTTCACCATCAACTCCTTTGCCCTGGACCTCCAACACCCTCAGGTGGTGGATCCCTACTCCGGACTCGATGATCTGGCTTCACACCGGCTACGCGCCACCACCGAGCTCTCTTTCACCGGCGATCCTCTCCGGGTGTTGCGGTTGGCGCGAATCGGCGGCCAGCTGGCCGGCTTTACGGTCGTCCGGCGCACCCTGGAGCTCGCACTGCGAGCCGTGCCACAGCTGGAGAGTGTCGCGCCGGAGAGGATCCGCGAAGAATTACGAATCCTTCTCAGCCACGAGGGCGGCGACGAGTCGTTCAAGCTCCTCGAGCAACTCGGGGTCTACCCCACCCTGTGGACCGGTCGGTCACCCGCCTCTCGAGAGTCGACGGCTGCCAGCACCCGTCTCGATCGATTCAGTCGATCGAGTCGATGGCTCGAGCAGATGGCTCCCGAGTCCCCCTTCCGCCAAGATCCCTTCACCGGTCGGATGGCCGTGCTTTTCGACACCGCCTCCCGCGCGCAGCGGCGCAACCGGGTCGACCTGCTGCAGGAGTTTCAGTCGGCCGGCTTCATCTCGAAACGTGACGCCCGACGGACTGAGCGTTTGCTGCGCTGGCAGGATCTGCCGCTGAAGGAGGGCCCACAAAGGTGGCTACTACATGAGATGGGCGAGCTCTGGCCGGCCCTCGTCTGCTTTCTCGGGACCCGAGGCGAAGAGCCGTTGGACGAGGGCCAATGGAGGCGAGTCGTCACCGATCTCGTGCGCCTCGCCACCGAGCGAGGGCACGAGATATTCGCACCCACGCCGCTGCTTTCGGGTACCGAGATCCAAGAGCTTCTCGACATACCGCCGGGTCCCCGGGTGGGGGAGATCGCAAGCAAGCTTCGCCGGCGGCAGATCGAAGGTGGGATGTCGTCTCGCGGCGCTGCCGAAAGAACTGTTCTGGACTTGGGATCGGCGTCAGCAGATCCGGGCTCTGAGGATTAGCCCTACGCCGAGCCCTTGGTCTGCATCAGTTTTTGGTTCAGCTCGCGAATCCGGTCGGTGAGCTTGTCGATCTTCTCCTGGGCCTCCTGACGAAGACGGCTGTGCTGGGAACGGATGCTCTCCGTCTGGCCGTCCATCTCGCCCAGCTGGGAGTTTATCTGCTCGATATGCTGTTCCTTTTCGGTCAGCAGTTGCTGCAGGTTCGAGATCGTAGCGTCCTTGTCGGATATTCGGATCTGGAATTTCTCCTCCTGCTCCTCGTAGAGCTTCTTGAATTGCTGGAGCTCGAGAATCTGAGAGAAATCCGAGTTCGACGGGCTCATATCGCCTCCTCGTTCCTCGATGGTGGGGAACATCTTACGCAGTTTGAGAGAAAGGTCTTCGGGATCGGGTGTCGCCCGCATCGCTTCGGCGTAGGTGATCGTGTTATGAACCAACAGGGCCAGCAGCGAGTGATTCATCGACTGCATTCGGTAGTAAGTGACCGACGTCTCCACCTCTTCCAGTAACTTATTGGTTTCTCCCTTCTCGATGAGGGCAGATATCCGCGGCGTCGCTCGCATGATCTCCTGCGCCGCTACCAGACCGCTGCCATCGGCTCGCTCCAGAAGCTGCATCGAGACCACGCCCTTGAGCACCTGAGCCATCTGTAGCCGGATCTGTTTCTGGTGCTCCGATGCAAAGCTGTCGAGAATACGATCGATGGTCTGCATCGCACTATTGGTGTGAAGGGTGGAGAACACCAGGTGCCCGGTCTCGGCGGCGGTGAGCACCGTTGAGATCGTTTCTGTATCCCGCATCTCCCCCACCATGATGACATCGGGATCCTGGCGCATGGCATTGCGCAAAGCCTCGGTGAAGCTGATGGTATCCATGCCGACTTCACGCTGAGCCACCGAGGAGAGGTCGTCACTGAATAGAAACTCAATGGGATCCTCGATGGTGATGACATGATCCGGTCGCGTCCTGACGACCCGATTGATCATCGCCGCCAAGGTCGTCGACTTACCGCTCCCCGTAGGGCCGGTGACCAACACCAGCCCCATTGGCAAATCGCATAGCTCTTCCAGGACCGGTGGCAGCTCCCAGTCTTCGATCGACATGATGTCGTAGGGAACCCTTCTGAAAGCTGCTGCGAGTGTGCCGCGTTGCACATAGATATTGCCGCGAAAGCGGGCCAGACCCTGCACGCCGTACCCGAGATCGATGGAGAGCTTCTCCTCGAGCTTCGCCTTCTGCTGCGGACTCAGCATGGGCAGAAGCATCTCTTTGATCTCATCCGGCTTCAAGGGATCGAGTTCGAGAGGCACGAGCTTGCCATGAACTCGCAGCAGTGGCGGTCGCATCGGCTTCACGTGGAGGTCCGACGCCCCCTTTTCCGTCATCAACTTGAGGAGTTGGCTCAGCTTCATGCGGGCCTGATTGTACAGGAACGACCCGGCCTCCCGGGGCGAAGAAGATCACTGCCAAACTGGATCGAGGAGCGGCGAAAAAGCTAGAACCTTCTCATCAGGCCGACCACCACACCTTGCACCTGGACGTCGCCGGCAGGAACCCGCATCGGATTCATACGCGCGTTGGCCGGCTGCAGCCGGATTGTTCGACCTTCCGGATAGTACCGCTTGAGCGTCGCCTCGCTCCCGACCAGGGCAACGACCATCTCTCCGGTCCGCGCCTCGTCCCGTCTCAAGACCACCACCAGATCGCCGTCGTGGATTCCCTCATCGATCATCGAATCACCAACAACTTTCAGCACATAGTGATCTTGCAAGCGCCCACCGAGCAGGTGGTCCGGCACAACGACCGAATCTTCGCCGGGCAGCGCCTCGATCGGCCGGCCGGCGGCGATCAGACCGAAGAACGGAAGCTCCACCCTGGCCGGCCCACCTTCCCTTCCTGCCAGCTCGAGACCCCGCTTCTGGTTCCAATGTCGGCGCAAATAGCCCTTCTGCTGAAGCAGCTTGAGATGCTTGTGAACGGTGCCGTACGACGAGTACCCGAAGCGCTCGCAAATCTCGCGTAGCGTGGGCGCCATACCGTGCTCCGCCATGAAGCTCTCGATGAATTCGAGGATCTGTTTCTGGCGCTGGGTAAGGAAGCTAGCCATTGCCAGCCATCCTATAGCGCAAACAAAGCGTAAGTCAATAGCTTGACTTTCCCCAGTGCCTTCAATACCTTGTCAGGTCCTAGCTCCGACCAGACCCCACGGGAGGCACATCATCGTGTGGAAGAAAAACGAACCCGAGCCCACGCTTCAAAAACCCATCATGAAGAAACCCGCTGCCCCCCTCCCCGAACCGCGCGGCTCCCGCGCCACCATCGGATCGTCGATCGACATCAAGGGCGATCTGTCGGGGGAGGAGGATCTTCTCGTCGAAGGACGGGTTGAGGGCAAGATCATCCTCAAAAAGAACACAGTAACCATTGGCAAGAGCGGCCGCGTCAAAGCCGACGTCCATGGCAGCAGCATCCACGTCGACGGCAGGGTGCGCGGCAATCTCTACGGCGAGAAAGAGATCATCATTCGAGCCTCCGGCGACGTGGAGGGAAATCTCGTCGCACCGCGGGTGACACTGGAGAACGGCTCTCAATTCAAGGGCTCCATTGACATGGAGCCCCGGAAAGATACCTCGCGTCCTGCTGGGGACCAGGCGGGCGCACCCGCTGCGGCCGTCGAACAGGAGGTCAAGAGGGAAGGCGTCTCCGCTAGACCCGCAGCAGCCGGCCAAGCTCAAAAAGGCTCCCAAAACGAGTCACGCCGACCCTGATTCAGGTGCCCGAACAGAAGTCAAACCTAGAGCCCAAGAGATTCAATCCCTCAGATCCTGGCACCACCGAGAGCCCCAGCCTGGCTCTCAAGTATCTGCTGGGACATCTCGATGAGACTCGGTGGTCGAAGATCCTCGACCTGGGTCCCGCGGTTGGCGCTAACGTGGAGTTCTTCACCCAGTACTCCTGCAAGCTCTTCATCGCGGATCTTTTTCAGGCCTTTGGCCCCGGGCGAAGCAGCCTGGACCTGAGCGGCGGAGCTTTGAGCCGCAGACTTCAACAAGAGCTTCCGTCCCGCGATCAGGCACCCTTCGACATCATTCTGGCATGGGATCTGCTGAACTACCTGGAGCCTGGAGAGATGGAGACGGCCGGGCGCCATCTGGCGGCACTGTGCAACCCCAAGGGTCTACTGTTTGCCCTCCTTTCGAATCACCACCGTTTACCCGACCGACCGATCTCCTTCAGTGTTGTCGACATCGAAACGCTGGCCTACGACAACCGGTCTACCGCGACCCGTCCGAGCCCTCATTACCGCGAGCCCGATCTCCAGCGACACCTGCCCGCCTTCGTTGTGGAGACCTCGTTCCTGCTACGCAACGGCATGCAGGAGTACGTGTTGGCCAGACGATCCTCGCCTTGAGAACGGCACTCGCCACCCACCGGTTATGAGCACTGTCGATCATCACCCGTGCAGCCTGCATTATTCACCATCCCCCCGGCATAATGCCGCGATCGCCCACCATCTCGGGCCGTACTCGGACTTCGCATCCTCGACATACTGTCAAGTATGCCTCCGGTGCTCAACCCTCCGTGCGGCCCGATCTGGCGGCCGCTTGAGACATTCTGCTCGCGCGTTGGTGAATAATGCAGGCTAGCGCTCATCTCCCGATCGAGGAGCACACCCTCGACAACGGTCTCCGAGTAGTCCTGCAGCCCGACTCGACTCTGCCGCTAGTGGCCATCAATCTCTGGTACCACGTGGGTTCGAAGAACGAGCGTCCCGGCCGCACGGGCCTTGCCCATCTCTTCGAGCACATGCTGTTCCAGGGCAGCGGGCACGTGGGTACCAATGATCACTTTCGGTACGTGCAACAGGTCGGTGGCGTGGCCAACGGCTCGACCTGGTACGACCGGACCAACTACTACGAAACCCTGCCGGCTAACCAGATGGAGTTGGGCTTGTGGCTGGAGGCCGACCGCATGGGCTATCTACTCCCGGCCCTCGATGAGAGCAAGCTCGATAAGCAACGCGAAGTGGTCATGAACGAGCGCCGGCAACGTGTCGACAATCAGCCCTATGGACGAGCGATGGAAAGGATTCACGAGTTGCTCTATCCGCCGAGCCATCCCTATCACTGGCCGGTGATCGGCTATATGGAGGACATTGCGGCGGCCACTCTCGAGGAAGTCGAGGAGTTTTTCCGCACCCACTACGTGCCTGACAATGCAGTGCTCAGTATGGTGGGAGATATTCAACCGGTTGAAGCCCTGGCTGCGATCGAGCGGTATTTCGGGGAGTTTTCGCGCGGCGGCGACCTCATCAGGGTGACCGCTGAACCCGTCGAGCTGTCAGCAGAGCGCCGCGAAATCCTGCGCGACGATGTACAACTGGCGCGAATCTACCTGGCCTTCCCGGTTCCGGCGTTCGGTGAGCCGGAATGGTACGCGGCAGATCTCCTTTCAACCGTGCTTGCCGGCGGCAAGTCGAGCCCACTGTACGCAGATCTGGTCTACACCCGCGAGCTGGCCCAGGACGTTGCGGCTTTCGTTTTGCCTCTGGAGATCGGTTCCACTTTCATGGTTGTGGCTACGGTCAAGCCCGACATCGAGCCGCAGGAGGTCGAGAAGATCATCCATGAGCATCTCGAGGCGAGCGCCGACGGTCCCCCGCAGGAGGAGCTGGAACGTGCGCGCAACCAGCTGCTCACCGCCCACTACGACGGGCTTCAGGCGGTCGAACAAAGAGCCGACCTCCTATCGCTCTACACCACTTATTTCTCGGATCCGTCTCGCCTTGACAAAGAGATGGAGAGCTACGAGAAGCTGACCAGCGAAGACCTCGCCCGTTTCGGCCGTACCCGGCTGAGGCCCGACAACCGGGTTTCACTCCACGTAGTACCCAAGGAATAGCTGGCTGACGCCGATGATCGACCGCTCGACTCCGCCGGAACCCGGCCCGCCACGCCGGGTCAAGTTCCCTGCGTTCAACCGCTCCCGGCTGAGCAACGGCCTCGAGATCTACGCCGCACCGATCCGCCGGAGCCCGCTGGTGCAGCTGGAGCTGATCAGCCGCGCGGGCGGCGGGCAGCAAGATCCACACGCCCGTGCGGGGCTGGCCACCCTGACCGCCGGGCTCCTCGACGAAGGCACAAGAGACTCCTCGGCGCTCGAGCTTGCCACAAGGGTCGAGAAGCTTGGTGGCTATCTGGCCAGCGGTGCCGACTGGGATGTAGCTCACGTCAGCACCGGGATGCTCTCCAAACACCTTCAGGACGGGCTGCAACTGTTGGCGGAGGTCGCCACCCTGGCCAACTTCCCGCCCGCAGAGGTAGCCCGCTTGCGGCGTCAGCGACAGGCCGAGCTTCAGCGTCGCCTTGCCCAGCCGGCCTCCCTGGCCTCCATTGCCCTCCTGCGACTCATCTATGGGACCACTCCCTACGGTTTTTCTCTCCTGGGAACTACCCAGACGGTCGCCTCCATTTCGCGCGACGACATTCTCGAGTTCCACCGGTGCCACTATGGACCAGCGGATGCCGTCCTGATTGCGGTGGGAGACTTCGATCTGCCACAGATTCGGGAACTGGCCGAGGCGGCGTTGTCTGGGTGGAACGGCGCCACTCGAGTCGGCGCTCTCGATCTATCCCCGACCTCGCGATCAGAACCCACAATCGAGATTGTCGATCGACCCGATGCGGTCCAGACCGAGTTGCGCCTCGGTCACGAAGGTCCACCAAGAAACTCCGCCGACTATGCTCCGCTGCTAGTCCTGAACTCGCTGCTCGGTGGAAAATTTACCAGCCGGATCAACCTCAATCTGCGCGAGCGCCACGGCTTGACTTACGGTGCCCACAGCACGTTCGCCGAGCGACTCGGCCCCGGACCCTTCGTAGTGTCAACCGCCGTTGCTACCGAAACAGTGGACAGGGCGGTCACCGAGATCCGAGGCGAGCTGGAACGCATACGTGAGGAACCGGTCAGTCAGACCGAGCTGGACGAGACCAAGGGCTATCTGCTCGGTGTTTTCCCCTACTCTCTCCAGCGGCTCGATGGCATCTCGTCTCGGCTCAGTGACCTCGCAGTCTACTCGCTTCCCGACGACTATCACACCGTTCTCCACGACGAGATCAGCCAGGTCGACACCAGGCTGCTCGGAGAGGTGGCGCGAAAATATCTCCACCCCGATCGACTGGCGATAGTGGCCGTGGGACCAGCAACGGAGCTCGTAGGGCAGCTCCGCCCGCTGGGATCGACCACGGTCCGCACGGTACTCGAAGTCGAGTCCGACCTGCCGCCGTCAGCGTTGCCGATCGGCGGCCGCAAATGACTCGTAAGCTGTTGATTCTCTGTGACTTACAGTTCCGCCCAGAGACCCTCCTCGAGCTTCGGCGTGTGGTATAGTTTCGCTTCGTTGCTGTCAAAAGGAGGCCAAGAGAATGCAGGTGGACAGCCCTGAAAACATCCGCAACATTGCACTGACCGGGCACAACGACACTGGCAAAACTACTCTTACCAGCGCGCTGCTCTACACCGGGGGGGTCGTCAACCGGCCGAATCGAGTCGAGGATGGGAACACCACCACCGACTTCGACCCCGAAGAGATCGAGCGCGGCATCTCCATCGGTCTGGCCACGTGCTTTGTTCCGTGGAACCAGAACAAGATCAATATTCTCGACTGCCCGGGCTACGGTATCTTTTTCGCTGAAACCAGCAGCGCCATGCGAGCCGTCGATGCCGCGGTCCTCTGTATCAGCGCATCCGCAGGCGTCGAGGTAACAACCGAGAAGGTTTGGGCCTTTGCCAAGGAGATCGAGCTCCCGGTCCTCATTCATCTCAACAAAATGGACCAGGAACGGGCCGAGCTCCAAGCAGACCTGGATCAACTCAAAGAGGCCTTTGGCCGCGAAGTGGTCGCCATTCACCTTCCCATTGGCAAGTCGCACGAATTCGAGGGAGTGGTCGACCTGATCCACAACAAGGCTGTGCTTTTTGCCAAGGATGGAGACGGCAAGGGCCAGGTAGGAGAGGTCCCTGACGAGATGAAGGAAGAGGTTGCCACCTGGCGGAGCACTCTCATCGAAGCGGTGGCCGAGACTGACGACGCGTTGCTCGAGGAGTTCTTCGAGGAAGGCACTTTGCCGCAGGACGATCTGGTGGCCGGACTCAGGCGTGCCGTTGGTGAGCGCAAGCTCTTCCCGCTTACGCTCGGTTCGTCTGCTCACGGCATCGGCAGCTCGACGCTTCTGGACGCTATCTCCGAGCTTCTCCCCTCGCCGATCGACCACCCGGATTTTCCCGCCACCAACGTCGGCGGAGATCCCGTCACTGTCGAGTGCTCGCCCGATCAGCCTGTCAGCGCGCTGGTCTTCAAGACCTTGAGCGACCCATTCACTGGCAAGGTCTCGCTGCTGCGGGTGGTCAGTGGGACCCTCCCATCCGATAGCTCGATCTGGAATGCCCAGCGGGAGAAGGACGAGAAAGTCGGTCACCTCATGGTTATGCAGGGCAAGCAGGGCACGCAAGTCCCCAAGCTCGTAACCGGCGACATCGGCGGAGTGGCCAAGTTGAAGCTCGCTTCCACTGGAGAGACCCTCTGCGACAAGAACCGCCCCGTCAAGCTCGGTTGGCTCGAGGAGGCCGAACCTGCCATTGCCTTCGCCATCGAGCCCAAGTCCAAGGGCGACGAGGAGAAAATCGGCGAGTCCCTCACCCGCCTCATAGAAGAGGACCCGACTCTCCATGCCTCACGGGACCCCGAGACGGGCGAGTTTCTCCTCTCCGGAACCGGCCAATTACACGTCGAGATCGCGGTTGCCAAGCTCAAGAAGCGGTTTCATGTCGAGGTGATCCTCCACCCTCCGAAGGTCCCCTATCGCGAGACGATCCGCAAGGCGGCTTCGGGACATGGTCGCCACAAGAAACAGACCGGTGGGCGTGGCCAATTCGCCGACTGCAGGATCCAAATCGAGCCGCTGACCAACGGCGAGGAGTTCGACTTTGTCGATGAGATCTTTGGCGGATCCATTCCTCAGGGCTTCCGCCCAGCTGTTCAGAAGGGTATCCAAGAGGCGCGCAAACGTGGCTTCTTAGCCGGTTTCAAGGTCGTCGGGTTCCGGGTTCGGCTGCAGGACGGGCAGTTTCACCAGGTCGACTCGTCCGAGATGGCTTTTAAGATCGCCGGCTCCCTCGCCTTCAAGGACGCCATGACCCAGGCCAAACCAACTATTCTGGAACCCATCATGAAGGTGGAGATCACGACCACCGAGGAGTTCATGGGCGACATCATGGGTGACCTCTCCCAGCGCCGAGGTCGGCCGCAAGGGATGGAAACCAAAAGCAGCGGCTCTCAGGTCGTCAGTGCGGTGGTACCGATGTCGGAGATGCTGGACTATGCGCCGGCGCTCAGGTCAATGACCCAGGGTCGCTCCAGCTTTCACATGGAGCTCTCGCACTACGACGAGGTGCCTAGGCAGATCCAAGAGAAAATCATCGCCGAGGCGCAGCAGAAGAAGGAAGACGGACACTAGCACTAGCCTTAAACATTAGCTTTTTTTCTTCTTGTTGGAGTCGGCGGCTGCTGACTCCCCCAACTCGACGAACTCCACCAGCGCCATCTCCGCTCCGTCGCCCTGGCGAGGGCCCAGCTTGACGATGCGCAGGTAGCCGCCTGCCCGTTCTTCGAATCTCGGCGCGATCTCGTCGAAGACCTTTTTCACCAGATCACGACGGGGCAGCCAGCGATTCACCTGTCGTCGAGCGTGAAGCGTGCCCTTCTTGCCCTGAGTCACAATCTTCTCAGCAATCGGGCGGAGCTCTTTGGCCTTCGGCAGGGTCGTCCTGATGCGCTCATACTCCACCAGGGAGGCAAGCTGGTTCCTGAACATCGCCTTGCGGTGGGCGCTGGTGCGACCGAGCTTACGGCCCTTGACATTGTGTCGCATGATTTTCTCTCCGAAAACTCTCTAGGAGATCGCCAACCCGCTACTGTCGCCGAGCGGCTGCGCCGGAACATCCATACCCAAACGCAGACCCATGCTGCTGAGAAGCTCTCGCACCTCTTCCAGAGACTTGCGACCGAAATTCTTGGTCTCGAGCATCTCTTTCTCGGACCTGCGAACGAGATCGCGGAGGGAATGGATGTTTGCGTTCTTGAGGCAGTTGGCCGACCTTACGGACAGGTCCAGCTCGTCGATCGTCCTGCCCAGGATGGCATCGATACCCGAAGTCTCCTCGGCCTCTGCACCAGCAACCTCTTCCACCATGCTCTCTTCGGACTCGATGAAGATCGTCAGATGATCCCGCAGCAGGGTCGAGGCCATTGAAACGGCCTCTTCCGGCGAGATAGTGCCGTTGGTCCAGACATCCAGAGTCAGTCGCTCATAGTCGGTCGCCCGACCGACTCGCTCCGACTCGACCTTGTAGTTCACCCGCTTGATCGGACTGTGCACCGAGTCGACCGGAATCCAACCCAATCCCATGGTCTCGTCGAAATTCTTCTCGGCGCTCACATAGCCGCGTCCCGGCGCCACCTCCACCTGCAGCTTCAGCTTTCCTTCCTCGTTCACCGAGGCGATGTGGACATCCGGGTCGCATATCTCGACCTGCGGGTCGCCGGTAAAGTCCCCGGCCCTCACCTCGCCCGGACCGGAGACCTCGAGACTGAGGAATTTCGGCTCTTCGGAGTGAAGTCGAATCGGAATCTCCTTGAGATTCAGGATGATGTCGGTCATGTCCTCGACGACACCCGGGATCGAGGAAAACTCGTGCAGAATGCCCTCGACCTGAACCGCGGTTATGGCTGCGCCCTCGATGGACGACAGCAGGCTGCGCCGTAGGGCGTTACCGATTGTGGTAGCGAACCCACGCTCGAAAGGTCGAGCGATGAACTTGCCATAGGTAGCGGACAGCGAGTCGCCATCCACCTCGATGCGCTTCGGGCGCTGAAATCCCTTCCAAAGCATGGTCACTCCTCGTACTTGTATGTCAGCAGACATCGAGCATCTGCTCTAACGACTGTAGAGCTCGACGATCAGCTGCTCTTCGATGGGATTCTTGATGTCGTCGCGTGTCGGCATGGCCATCACCTTGCCGACGAAGTTCTCAGGATCCAGATCGAGCCAGTTGGGAATTCCACGTCCACGTGCAGTCTCCACGCTGGCGCGGACGAACTCGTTCTTGCGACTGCTCTGCTTGATGGAGATCTGCTGGCCGGTCTTCACCTGATACGATGGAATCGTCGTCTTCTGTCCATCGATCACCACGTGTCCGTGCCGCACCAACTGCCGAGCCTGTGCTCGTGATGATGCAAACCCAAGACTATAAACGGCATTGTCCAAACGCCGTTCCAGGCTGATCAGAAGGATGTCACCCGTGACTCCCCTCATCTTCGCGGCTTCCTTGAAGTAGTTGCGAAACTGCTTCTCCAGAACACCGTAAATACGCTTGACCTTTTGCTTCTCCCTCAGCTGTGGACCGTAGCCGAGGCTTCGACGCCCACGCCGTTGGCCATGCTGACCAGGCGGGTAGCCGCGTCGCTCGATCGCACACTTCTCCTTGAAGCAACGATCCCCCTTGAGGAAGAGTTTCATCCGCTCCCGGCGACAGAGCCGGCATACGGGACCTGTATAACGTGCCACTTCCAAAATCTCCTTATCTGAGTCGATCCGTCGTCTTATGGATAACTATTTCTACGATCCGCAGCGATGGCTCTAGACGCGGCGCCGCTTCCGGGGTCTACAACCGTTGTGTGGTATCGGCGTCACCTCCCGAATCGACTTGATCGCCAGCCCAGAGGAGCCGAGTGCCCGAATAGCGGACTCTCTCCCTCCACCCGGACCCGTGACCTGCACCTCGATACTACGCATCCCCACCTCCCTGGCCCCTTGGGCCGCGTTCTGACCCGCTACCTGCGCCGCGAACGGCGTCCCCTTGCGGGAGCCTTTGAAACCGATGCGGCCGGCCGACGACCAGCTGACCACGTTGCCCTCGGGATCGGCGATCGTGATCAGTGTGTTGTTGAACGTCGCCTGGATGTGGGCTATCCCGTGGGGGACGATCCGCTTCTCTTTTTTCTTGCGGTCTTTGCCGCCTGAACCTGACTTTGCCATCTTCTATCCCCAATCTGCTACTTCTTGACCTGTTTCTTGCCGGCAATAGCCCCTCTTCGCGGGCCCTTGCGAGTACGACTATTGGTGTGTGTCCGCTGTCCTCGTACCGGCAGACCCCGTCGATGACGAACACCCCGATAGCTGCCAATCTCCATCAGCCGGCGAATGTTCTGACCGACTTCCTTGCGCAGATCACCTTCGACCCGGCCCTCGTCCTGAATGACCTGGCGGATCCGCCGCGTCTCGTCCTCGGTTAGATCCATGACCCTGGTCGACTCCTCTACCTTGGATTGCCCCAGGATTTCTCGCGCCCGGGATCGACCGATGCCATAGATGTACGTCAATCCGACCCAGACCTGTTTGTTTTGGGGAAGGTCCACTCCCGCAATTCGAGCCATCGTTTCTCTCTACCCCTGGCGCTGCTTGTGTTTCGGATTCTCGCAGATCACCCGCACCACGCCATGTCGGCGGACAATCTTGCACTTGGGACACATTCTCTTCACAGATGAACGGACTTTCATATCGCTACCCTTATCTCAACCTGTAGACGATGCGACCGCGGGTCAAGTCGTATGGAGACAACTCCACTTTGACCTTGTCTCCTGGAAGAATGCGGATAAAGTGCTTGCGCATTTTTCCGGAGACGTGGGCAAGGACTCGATGACCGTTCTCCAACTCCACGCGGAACATGGCGTTTGGCAGCGGCTCTACAACAGTCGCCTCGACTTCGATTGCTTCCTCTTTGGCCAAAATATCGCCTCGCTTCAGGCCTGTCCAAGAATCATCGGCCCCGACTCGGTGACCGCAACGGAGAACTCGAAATGCGCCGACAACTTGCCGTCGGCGGTCCTTGCAGTCCAGCCGTCCGCGTCGACTTTGACACCGCTGTCGCCGATATTGACCATCGGCTCGATCGCCAGTACTAGACCCGGCTTCAACCGGGGCCCATTCCCCGCATCGCCGAAGTTCGGTACCTGTGGATCCTCATGCAACGAAGTGCCAATGCCGTGACCAACAAACTCACGCACCACCGAAAACCCATGTTTCTCGACGTAGGCCTGTACCGCATGTCCAATATCGGACAGCCGATTCCCAGGTTGCAGTTGATCCACTGCCAGGCTTAGTGAATCGCGAGTGACGTCCATCAGCTTGCGCGCCTCATCACCTACCTGATTTACCGCAAAGGTGCGGGCGGCATCCCCATAGTAGCCCTTGTAGAGCACCCCACAGTCGACACCTACGATATCTCCCTCGTTCAATGGCCGATCATCGGGTATACCGTGGACAATGACATCGTTGATCGAAGTGCAGAGAGTCGCCGGGTAACCACGGTAGTCCAGGAAAGCCGGCGCAGCTCCAGCATCACGAATCGTCGCCTCGGCCCAGCGATCCAGCTCACGTGTCGTCACGCCCGGCCGCACCCGCTCTGCGATGCCGTCGAGCACCCGATGGACGATCCGATTGGCCTCGTCCATCAAACCGATCTCACCGCTGGTCTTGAGCACCATCAGCTTTCTCCCACCAGAGCATCGCGGATGCTATTTGACACATCCTCTATCGACTGATTCCCGTCGATGTCGCTCAGCATGCTGCGCTCTCGGTAGTAGGCGGCCAGCGGCTCAGTCTGCTCATGATAGACCGCTAGACGCTGGAGAAGGACCTTCTCGGTGTCGTCCGCGCGATGACGTCCCAGCACCCGGTTCACGAGCTCGCCTTCGGGAACATCGATTTGGACAACAGCATCCAATCGGTGGCCCGATTGGTCGAGGATCTCCTGCAGGGTGGCGGCCTGCGACAGGGTGCGAGGATAGCCGTCCAGCACAAAACCCTCTTGCGCATCGTCGCTCGCCAACCGATCTCGTACCACCTCGGCCATCGCCTCGTCGTCAACGAGCTCTCCCGCCGCCATGATCTCTTTGACCCTCAGTCCCAATGGTGAGGCCGCTGCCACCGCTTCTCGCAGCATTTCACCGGTCGAGATCGCCGGCACCCCAAGGGTCTCGGCGAGGGTCTCTGCCTGGGTGCCCTTACCTGATCCCGGCGGTCCCAGCAGCACGATTCGCAAAGCCGACGAGGGCTTGGCGGCAGAGGAGGAGCTAGCGACGTCCACGGATCCTCCCCTTCTTCATGAATCCTTCATAGTTGCGCATCACCAGCTGACTTTCGATCTGCTGGACGGTGTCCATCGCCACCCCGACGACGATCAGCAAGGAAGTGCCGCCAAAATAGAAGTTGATGCCCATCCCCTGTGTAAACCAGGCCGGCAAGAACGCGTCGATTGACGGACCGATGACCGGAAGTCCCTGTAGTTTCACTCCTGTGAGCAGGAACTCGGGCAGTATTGAAACCGATGCCAGATAGAGAGCCCCCACCAAGGTCAGACGGGTGAGGATGCGATCGATGTATTCCGATGTGCGCTTGCCCGAGCGGATCCCCGGGATAAAACCGCCGTATTTGCGCAGGTTCTCTGCGGTATCGGCCGGATTGAAGATGATGGAGACATAGAAATAGCTAAAGAAAATGATCGCCGTTGCATAGAGCATGTAGTAGATGGGTTGGCCCCAAGAGATGTAGTCGGAGATCGTTTGCAGCCACTGATTCTGGAACATCCCCGCGATCGTGGTAGGAATCATAACCACCGAACTGGCGAAGATGACCGGAATCACCCCACCGGTATTGACCCTCAGCGGTAAATAGGTGTTCTGCCCACCGTATATCTTCCGCCCCACCACTCTCTTGGCGTATTGCACCGGAATACGGCGTTGAGCTCGTTCCATGAAAACGATGAAGGCCACCACGAGAACCATGAAGACACACAGGAAGATCACTTTGATGATCGACATGCTGCCGGCGATAATGCTGGTCACGGTATCGATGATGGCACCGGGAAGTCCGACGACGATACCGGCAAAAATGATCAGGGAGATCCCGTTCCCCACGCCACGCTCGGTGATCTGCTCACCCAGCCACATGACGAACGCAGTACCTGTCGTCAACGTCAGCACTGTCATCAGTCGAAAGCCCCAGCCCGGATTAGCAACCAGGGGTGCTCCGCCCGGTGTCGTCATCTTCTCGATCCAAAGGGCAATACCAGTGGACTGAATGATCGAGATACCCATCGTCAAGTAACGCGTGTACTGGGTGATTTTGCGCCGTCCGAGCTCCCCCTCCTTAGACAATCTCTCCAGGTAGGGCCAGACGACGGTCAGCAGTTGGAGAATGATCGATGATGTGATGTAGGGCATGATGCCCAACGCAAACACGGCAACCCTCTCCAAGCTGCCCCCAGTGAAGGTGTTTACAAAGCCGAGAAGCGTACCCTTCATCGACTCCATGAACTCCACCAGGGCCTGCGGATCGATACCCGGCGTCGGTATGTTGCACCCCACCCGGTAGACCGTCAGCAGGGCGAAAGTAAAGAACAATCGCCTCCGCAGCTCGGGAATAGCGAAGATATTGCGAAAACTCTCGATCACGAGTCGATTACCTCACAGCTGCCGCCTGCGGCCTCGATCTTCGCTCGGGCCGACTTGCTGAACTTGTGCGCGTGAACCTTTAGTTTCTTGGACAGCTCACCGTCGCCCAGAATCTTGATCGGCCTTCCGGCTCGAGCCCAACCCTTTTCGACCAATACCTCGGGTGTAACGTTTCCCTTGAAGTCCGCCAGAGCCGCCACGTTGACGATCTCGAACTCGCGTCGGAAGATATTCGTAAAACCGCGTTTCGGTACCCTTCTGACAAGTGGCATCTGGCCGCCCTCGAAGCCCAGCCTGCGGCTGAAGCCGGAACGGGAACGCTGACCTTTGTGGCCTCTGCCCGCCGTCTTGCCGGTGCCGGAGCCGGGCCCGCGCCCGACACGCTTCCTGTCGTGCTTGCTCCCTTTGGCCGGTGAAAGATCGTGCAACTTCATTTCTTCTCCTCGACCACTTCCACCAGATGTGGAATCTTGGCCACCATTCCTCGAACCGCAGGCGTATCTTCTCGCTCCACTTCGTGCCGAATGCGGCGCAAGCCGAGGCTGCCAAGTACAGCGCGCTGCGAGCGTGGTCGGCCAATGCCGCTACGCACCTGTCTTACCCTAATGGTCTTCTTTGCTGCCATGTTGAGCTCCCGACGGCTCCTATTCGATCTCAGTGTGCTGTCTCTTCGCTACCGACACCACGGATGCGACGCACTGTCTTTTCATCCCGCATCTGGCGGAGAGCATCCATCGTGGCTTTGACCACATTGTTCGGATTCTTGGAGCCGAGAGATTTGGTCAAAATGTCCTGATACCCGGCGCTCTCCACGACCGCTCTCACCGCGCCGCCGGCAATCACACCGGTCCCTTCCGAGGCCGGCTTGAGCAGAACTCGGCTCGACCCGAACTCACCGAGGGCCTCGTGAGGTACCGTGGTCCCCGTCATGGGGATGGAGACCAGGTTCTTCTTGGCAATCTCGATCCCCTTGCGGATGGCGCTCGGAACTTCTTTGGCCTTTCCAGACCCGAAGCCGACGCGGCCGTTGCCATCGCCGATGACCACGAGAGCCGTGAAGGAGAAGTTCTTGCCGCCCTTTACGACCTTGGTCACACGGTTGATGTTGATGACCTGTTCGAAGAATTCGGGTTCGCTGTCATATCTGTTGGCCAAAGCTGCTCTCCTCATCAGAATTCCAGGCCCTTGGAACGGGCGCCTTCGGCGAGCTCTTTCACCTTCCCGTGGTAGACGTAGCCGCCACGGTCGAAGACTACTTTCGCGATCCCTTGGCCTTTCGCCCGGTCGGCGATGATCTCGCCCACTTTGCGGGCTGCTGCCTTGGTCTTGGCACTGCCGCCCGCCTTGCCGACCACAGCTGCCTCACGAGAGTTTGCCTGCACCAGCGTCTTGCCGCTGGTGTCGTCGATGACCTGCGCATAGACGTATTTCAGGCTCTTGAACACCGCCAGACGCGGACGCTCGCTGGTACCTGAAACCGACTTGCGGACTCTCATATGAGCCCGTGTTCGGCGCTCGCGTTTCTTTTGCGCTTTGCTCATGATTCCCTCTTGCAACTACTAGCTGGCTCCGCCGGCCGCCGCCCCTGCCTTGCCGACCTTGCGATGAATGACCTCGTCGCGGTACTTGATTCCCTTGCCCTTGTAGGGCTCGGGCTTTCGCAGGCTGCGAATCTCTGCGGCCACCTGGCCGACCTGCTGCCGGTCAGCGCCGTGAACCTTGATCCGCCCCGCCTTTTCCTCTACCTCCACTTGGATTCCCTCCGGCACTTTGAAGACGACCGGATGAGAATAGCCTAGTGCGAGATGAATCTCGTTGCCTTTCAACTCCGCCCGGTAGCCCACACCGTGAATCTCGAGCTCTTTGCTAAAACCCTTGGTGACCCCGTGAATTGCATTCGCCAAAAGTGCCCGCATCAGCCCATGCTTCGACCGCATCTCTCCGGACTCACCGTCTCGCGACACTTCGACGACGCCGTCGTCGATTTTCACCGGGATGCCGTCCAGCAGTTCCTGGGCTACCTTCCCCTTTGGCCCCTCGGCGACGAAGACCCCATCTTCAATCTTGACCGTCGCCCCCTTGGGTATCGGAATGGGCTGTCTACCTACACGTGACATCGAATAGATCTCCTACCAAATCTCGCAAAGGATCTCGCCGCCGACGCGGCGCTCACGCGCCTGCGCATCGGTCAGCAGGCCCTTTGAAGTCGAAACGATACCCACGCCTAGTCCGTTGAGCACCGGTTTGATGTCGTCGGCCCGCCGATAGACTCTCCTGCCCGGCTTACTGATGCGCCGGACCCGCCGAATCAGCGGCTCACCGTTCTCGGTGTAGCGCAAGAAAATCCGAATATTCTTCTTCACCGGCCCGGCCTCCTCTAACTGGAACTTCTCGATGAATCCCTGCTCCTTCAAGACCTTGCAGATCTCCATCTTGAGCTCGGACGCGGGCACGTCGAGTCGATCGTGCTTTGCAATGTGTGCGTTGCGAATCCGAGTAATCAGATCCGACACCGGATCGGTCATGGTCATCAGCTCTTTCTCCTACCAGCTCGCCTTGATCACGCCAGGTAGATACCCCTCGAGGGCGAGATTGCGAAAACAGATCCGACACAGGCCGAACTTGCGGTAATACCCCCTCGGCCGCCCACACCGCCGACAGCGGTTGCGCTTACGAACCGAGAACTTTGGACGCTTGTCTATTTGCGCCATCTTTGCCGTTTTTGCCACTGCGAATCTCCTCTCTCGACCTTCCTAGGTGCCCTGCCGCCGGGCGAAAGGAATGCCAAGCTCTCGTAGCAGATAGAAGGCCTGCTCGTCATTCTCGGCGGTCGTAACGATGGAAACGTTCAGTCCCTTCGACTTGTCCACCTTGTTGTAGTCCAGATCGGGAAACACAAGGTGGTCTTGTATGCCCAGGGTGTAGTTGCCGCGACCATCGAAGCTGCCGGCGGGAACGCCCCGAAAGTCTCTTACTCGCGGCAAGGCCGTCGCAATGAGGCGATCCAGAAAAGCCCACATGCGCTGCCCTCGCAGGGTCACACGACAGCCGATGGGCATTCCTTCCCGAAGCTTGAAGGCGGCGATGGATTTCTTGGCGCGATTCACGGTCGCATGCTGGCCGGCAATCTGGCCCAGCTCCTCGGTGGCGCCATCCAGAATCTTGATGTTCTGGATCGCTTCGCCCATCCCCATGTTGAGCACGATTTTCTCCAGTCGGGGAACGGCCATTACGTTCTCGATACCGAATTCCTCGCGCATCTTGGGCGCGACATCTTGCGCATAGCGTTGGCGCAGCCGCGGCATGTGCTTGTTCCCGCCACCCTTTGGGGCGGCCTTCTTGGCGGGCTTTTTGCCCGCGCTGTCAGCTTTGTCCTTCTTTGCCATCTCAAACTTTCCAAGACTCTTAGTTGAATGTGGCGCCACAGGCCTTGCACACCCTGACAGCGCTGCCATCCTCCAGCCGCTTTCGCCCGACACGCGACGGGCGGCCGCACTCGGGGCAAACCAGCTTGAGGTTGGACAGACGAATCGGATTCTCCCGTTCCAGAATCCCTCCCTGGATCTGCTTGGAGGGGTTCGGCCGCGTATGCCGCTTGACCATGTTTATGCGCTCGACGATCGCCGTACCAGCGGTCGGGAGAACCTTGAGCACCTTCCCCTTGACCCCACGGTCCCGGCCATGAATCACCAGCACCTCGTCGTTCTTCTTGATCTTGACCTTCTGCATCACAGTACCTCGGGCGCCAAAGAAACGATCTTCATGAAGCGCTTCTCACGCAGCTCGCGAGCGACCGGTCCGAAGACGCGGGTGCCGACGGGCTCACCGGCGTCGTTGACCAGCACGGCCGAGTTGGTGTCGAAGCGGATGTGGCTGCCGTCTCTGCGCCGATGTGATTTACGCGTGCGCACGATGACCGCTCTGACCACTTGACCCTTCTTTACCGTCCCTTCGGGCGTCGCCTCCTTGACCGAGGCGGTGATGACATCACCCAGGCCTCCGTACTGCCCGCTGGAGCCACCCCGCAGGTGGATACAGGCGATTTTGCGAGCCCCGGAGTTGTCGGCTACGTCGAGCACGGTTCCCATCTGAATCATGATCAGCTCCCCTCGGCCCGCTTCAGGATCTTCTGCACTCGCCACCGCTTGGAGTGCGAGAGAGGCCGGCTGGACACGATCTGAACCTCGTCGCCGAGATTGCACTGGTTCTGCTCGTCGTGGGCATAGAACTTCGATGTTCTCTTCATATGGCGGTGATAGAGACGATGTACCACCGATTTGGTAACCGCCACCACGATGGTCTTGTCCATCTTGTTGCCAACCACGGTGCCGACACGAGTCTGCCGCTGCCCCCGAGGTTTTGTTGCCAATTGTTCGGACATGATTCAACTTCTCCCAAGATACCTCTTAGACGCCCTTTTCACCCAACACGGTGAGGACACGCGCCAGATCCTTCCGCACCGATCGAATTCTGGCAGGACTCTCCAATTGCCCAGTGACCTGCTGCAGCCGCAGGGCAAAAAGCTTCTCCGCCAGCTCCTTCTCCTGGTCCTGGAGCTCTTCCACTGTCTGCTCTCTCATGTCCGCAGCCTTCATCTCTCACCTCAAGCAAGCTCGCCCCGACGAGCGATATAACGCGTTTTGATGCCGAATTTGTAGCCCGCCATCTTCATGGCCGCCCGCGCCAGATCGGTTTCGACACCCTCGAGCTCGAAAAGCACCCGCCCAGGCCTGACGACCGCCACCCACTCCTCGGGGTTTCCCTTACCTTTGCCCATGCGTGTCTCCAGCGGCTTCTTGGTGATGGGCTTGTCGGGAAAGACGCGAATCCAGATCTTGCCGCCACGTTTGACCGAGCGGGCAATGGCGATTCGTGCGGCCTCGATCTGCCTGGCCGTCACCCACCCAGCCTCGAGGGCCTGCAAGCCGTGATCCCCAAAAGCGATGTAGTCGCCACCTTTGGCCATTCCACGACGGCGGCCCCGCTGCTGTTTGCGGTACTTGATCTTCTTCGGCATCAACATGGCTCAATACCCCTCTCGACTCAGACCACTGCGCGCCGGCTCTTCTCTCGCAGCAGATCGCCTCTGTAGATCCAGACCTTGCAGCCAACGACGCCGTAGGTCGTCCTCGCCTCGGCGAAGCCGTAGTCGATCTCCGCTTTCAGGGTGTGCAGTGGCAGACGGCCATCCTGATACCACTCGGTACGCGCGATTTCGGCGCCACCAAGGCGACCCGAAACCATGATCTTGAAGCCCTTCGCACCAAAACGGAAGGCCGATTCCATCGACTTTTTCATCGCCCGGCGAAACGCCACTCGACGCAGCAGCTGCCCAGCCAGGTTCTCTGCCACCAGCTGCGCGTCGAGCTCCGGCCGCTGGATCTCCTGGATGTTGATGTGGACCTCGCGACCTACCATCTTCATGAGATCGTCACGCAGCTTGTCGACCTCGGCACCTTTGCGTCCGATGATGATTCCTGGACGCGAGGTGAAGATCGTGACACGCAGCTTGTCCGCGGCACGTTCGATGTCGATCTCGCTCACGCCCGCGTGTGACAGTCGCTTCTTGAGCTTCGACCGCAGCTCGAGATCCTCGTGCAGGAGCCTGGCGTAATCCTTCTCCGCATACCAGCGGGAGTGCCACGACTTGTTGTAGACGAGGCGGAATCCGTAGGGGTGTACTTTCTGTCCCACTCTGAGCTCTCCTTACTCCTCGGTTTCACCCTTGCGGGTATCCAGCTTGATAGTCACGTGACTCTGCCGCTTGAGAATTCGGAACGCTCGCCCCATGGGTTGAGGGCGGAGTCGCTTCAACGTCGGGCCACCATCCACGAAGATCTCTTTTATGTAGAGACGGTCGATGTCGGCCTGCTCGTCCCGGTTTTCGGCGTTGGCAACCGCCGATTGCAGCAGC
>Ga0255057_10000257_pt1 | contig 29438 bp, 31 predicted proteins | sample Cases_109_6_MG_FD_189022 | JGI IMG/M metagenome (GOLD analysis project Ga0255057, IMG submission 189022) | Seawater microbial communities from Amundsen Gulf, Northwest Territories, Canada - Cases_109_6 | ecosystem: Environmental > Aquatic > Marine > Gulf | place: Canada: Northwest Territories... | reverse complement strand
CTGGGGCTGATCGACGCCGAGGGCTATTTGAATATCGTCGGCCGCGACAAGGACCTGATCATCAGCGGCGGCTTCAACGTCTATCCGGCGGAAGTCGAAAACGCCCTGGCCGCTCTCGAGGGAATTGCCGACTGTGCCGTGATCGGCGTGCCGCACCCCGATTTCGGCGAGGCGGTCGCGGCCGTCGTGGTGCCGCGCGGGGGTGCCCAGGTGAACGAACAGGAGATCCGCGCTACGCTGACCACCGGCTTGGCCAAATACAAGGTGCCCAAGCGGGTCCTGGTGGTCGACGAGCTGCCGCGCAATAAGATGGGCAAGGTCGAGAAGAAGAGCCTGCGCGAGCAATACCAGGCCATCTTCGAAACCCGGTGATGGAACGGCCATGAAACCCGCCGCCTTCAAATATGCGCTCCCGCGGACGTTGGAAGAAGCGCTGGCCGTGAAGGCCGAACATGGCGACGAGGCGATGTTCCTGGCCGGCGGGCAAAGCCTCATCCCGGCGATGAACTTCCGCCTGGCGCAACCGGCCGTGCTGATCGACATCAATGCGATCGAGGAGCTCGCCTTCATCCGGGTCGATGAGGACGGCGGCGACCTGCACCTCGGCGCGCTGACCCGGCACCGCGACCTGCAGTTCGATCCGCTGATCGCCGCCTGCCAGCCCTTGGTGCACGAGGCCGCACCCAACGTAGCGCACCAACAGATCCGCAACCGCGGAACGCTGTGCGGCAATCTGGTGCATGCCGATCCGGCCTCGGAACTGCCGGCCGTCATGCTGGCGCTCGACGCTCGGTTGCGGCTGCAATCAAATGCCGGGGAGCGTTGGCTCGCGGCGCGCGACTTCTTCATCAGCGTCTTCACGACGGCGCGCGACGACGACGAGATGCTGGTCGAGGTCGCCCTGCCCGCAGCCGCGCCACGCACCGGGACCTGTTTCCTGGAGATCACGCGCCGGCCCGGCGATTACGCCATGATGGGGGTCGCGGCGGTGCTGGTTCTAGACGACGACGGCGCCTGCTCCGACGCTCGCCTGGCCTATTGCAGTGCCGGCGAGACCCCGGTAGCGGCGCGTGCAGCAGCCGAGGCACTGGTCGGCGGACGGATCGCCGATGACGACATCGCGGCGGCGGCCGATCAGGCCAAGCAGGAGATCGCGCCGGTCGGCAGCGTCCATGCCAGCATCGATTTTCAACGCCATCTGGCCGGTGTGGTGACCCGCCGCGCGCTTGGCCAAGCGCTCGCCCGGGCGAGCGCGGCCGAGCCGGAGGCAATGCCATGATGGTCAAGCTGCTCACCGTCTCGACACGGGTCAACGGCACCGACTACAAGCGGGTCGTCGAGCCGCGCCTGCTGCTGAGCGATTTCCTGCGCCATGAGCTGGGGCTGACCGGAACCCATGTGGGGTGCGAGCACGGCGTGTGCGGGGCCTGCACCGTGCTGGTCGACGGCCTGCCGATGCGCGCCTGCCTGATGTTCGCGCCACAGGTCGAAGGCTGCGAGGTGATGACGGTCGAGGGCCTGGCGCCCAGGAACTCGGCGCCCAGGAACTCGGCGCCCAGGAACTCGGCGCCCAAGAACTCTACCACCGACGGCGATCTGCACCCGCTGCAAGCGGCGTTCCGCGACGCCCACGGACTGCAGTGCGGGTTCTGCACACCGGGCATCCTGATGACCCTGACGGCGTTCCTGGAGGCGAACCCGACGCCCGACGAGGCCGAGATCCGCGAGGCGCTGTCCGGCAATCTCTGCCGCTGCACCGGCTATCAACATATCGTCGATGCCGTCCTGGCCGTGACCCGGCCACGCGACGGTGGAACGCGGAGCTGACATGTCGACGCCCCCCACCAAGCCGGCGGTCAACCGATATTTCGGCGCTTCGGTCACACGCAACGAAGACCCGGCGCTGCTGACCGGCCAGGCGCTGTTCGTCGACGATCTCGTCCTGGCCGAGATGTGGCACGCCGCCCTGCTGCGCAGCCCGCACGCGCATGCTCGGATCGACTCGATCGACGTTACGGCGGCCAAGGCGCGCGACGGCGTGCTCGCGATCTACACGGCGGCCGACTTGGGCGATTTCTGGCGGCCGGCGCCCCTGGTGGTGCCGCCGCCGCCGATCCCGGGCATGGTTTTCAATCAGCGCACCCAGGTGCCGCTGGCCAAGGACAAGGTATGCTATGCCGGCGAGCCGGTGGCCCTGGTCGTGGCCGAAAGCCGCTATGTCGCCGAAGACGCGCTGGGCGACATCGTCGTCGACTACACATCGTTGCCGGTGGCGGCGGAGCTGGCGACCGCGGCGAGCGACGAGGCGCCCGAGGTGCATGAGGGCCTAGCCGGCAATGTCGCGGCGCATGTGCACCAATCCAAAGGCGACTACGGCGCGGCGACGGCCGGAGCGGCCACGGTCATCCGCCGCCGCTTCACCTATGAACACGGCATGGCGCATCCGATGGAAACCCGCGGCGTCGCCGCGCAGTTCGACCGCAAGACGCAACGCCTGACGGTGTGGGCGACGACCCAGGCACCGGCCTCGCTGCGCGGCGGGCTGGCCACGTTGCTCGGGCTTGGCGAGCGCGACGTGCGTGTCGTGGCGCCCTTCGTGGGCGGCGGCTTCGGGGCCAAGCTGTTGATGTACTACCCCGAGGAGCTGCTGGTGCCGTGGGCCGCCCGGCAGCTTGGCCGCGCCGTAAAGTGGATCGAGGACAGGGGCGAACACTTCCTCGCCACCACCCAGGAGCGCGGCCAGATCCATGACGCCGAAATGGCCCTGGACGAGGACGGGCGGATCCTCGGCATTCGCGACGTATTCCTGCACGACACCGGCGCCTACAACCCCTATGGCCTGACGGTCCCGATCAACAGCCAATGTTCGATCCTCGGCCCCTACGATGTGCCCGCCTACGACAGCACCTTCACGGCGGTGTTTACCAACAAGCCCATCGTCGCGCCCTATCGCGGGGCCGGGCGCCAGCACGGGGTGTTCGTCATCGAGCGGCTGATGGACATCGCGGCGCGCGAGCTGGGCATCGATCGGGCGGAGATCCGCCGGCGCAACCTGATCGCGGCGGACGCCTTCCCGGTCAAGCACGAGATCATGTTCCAGGACTTCACCGAGCTTACCTACGACAGCGGCGACTACCAGCCGATCCTGGAGCGCGCGCTCGAGCTCATCGGCTACGATAAATTCATCGCCGAGGAGCAGCCGGCCCTGCGCGCGGCGGGCCGCAAAGTCGGCGTCGGTATCGTCTGCTATATCGAGGGGACCGGTATCGGCCCCTATGAGGGCGCCCGGGTACAGATCCAGACCAACGGGCGCATCGCCGTCGCCACCGGCATCGGCACCCAGGGACAGGGGCACTTCACCAGCTTTGCCCAGATCGCCGCCGACTGGCTGGGCGTCAGCGCGCGCGAGGTCGACGTCACGACGGGAGACACCGACCAGTTCTATTGGGGCGCCGGCACCTTCGCCAGCCGTGGCGCGGTGGTTGCCGGCAATGCGGTAAACCAGGCAGCGGCGGCCGTGCACGACAAGGCGGTCACCCTGGCGGCGGAGCATTTCGGCTGCGCCGTGACGGAGATCGTTCTCGAGGACGGCGTGGCGCGGCGCAGCGGCGCGCCGGACGAGCCGATCGGCCTGGGCGACCTGGCCCGCCTGGCCAATCCAATGCGCGGCGCCGTCAAACCGGGGACGGAACCGGGGCTGGAGGCAACCCGCTATTTCGGCCCTGAAAGCGGGACGACGGCGAGCGGCGCCCACGCGATGATCGTCGAGGTCGATCCAGAGACCATGATGATCGAGATCCGCAAATACGTCGTCGTGCACGACTGCGGCACGGCGATCAATCCGTTGCTCGTCGAAGGCCAGATCCATGGCGGCGTCGCCCAGGGCATCGGTAATGCCTTCTACGAACAGCTCGTGTTCGATAATGACGGCCAGCTGCTGAACGGGACGCTGGCCGATTATCTGATCCCCACGTCGCTCGACGTGCCCCGGATGACGCTCGACCACACGGTCACCCCCTCGACACGCAACGAGCTTGGCATCAAGGGCGTTGGCGAGGCCGGCGCGATACCGGTCGGTCCGCTCTTCGCCCAAGCCTTGGAGGACGCTCTCGAGCTGCCGTCCAGGGGCGTCGACATCGTCGAGATCCCGCTCAGCCCGAACCGGCTTTGGGAACTGAATTCAAGCGAACCAAGCTCGACGTCGGACGGCGACTGAGAGAGGCAGGCAAGGAGGGCCCGGAACATGGAACTGAACGGCCAACAACGGATCGCCGCGCCGCGGCAGAAGGTCTGGGACGCACTGAACGACGCCAGGGTCTTGAAAGCCTGTATTCCGGGCTGCGAGTCGCTGACCCAGGACGGCGACAACGCCTTCGATGCCACCGTCCAGGCCAAGGTCGGGCCGGTCCGGGCCAGGTTCTCCGGCCGGGTCGAGCTGTCCGACATCCGCCCGCCTGAGAGCTACCGTATCTCCGGCGAAGGCAAGGGCGGCGTCGCCGGCTTCGCCAAGGGCGGCGCCGACGTTACGCTGATCGAGGATGGCGACGGCACGATCCTCGACTACGCGGTCAAGGCCGACGTCGGCGGCAAGCTGGCGCAGATCGGCTCGCGCCTGGTGCAGTCGACCGCCAACAAGTATGCCGCCGATTTCTTCGCCCGCTTCGGCGATATCGTAACCGGCGCGGTGCCGATCGAGGAAGAAGCGGCGATGGCCGCCGCGACCGCCGGCGGCAAGCAGGCCATCGCGGCGGCCCGCGCCGTGGCGCCGGCCGACGACAAGAACACGGCACACCTGCGCCGGCTCAACTGGGCCCTGCTGGCGATCATTGTCGCGTTGATCGGCTTCATTCTGCTGACCGACTGATCGGGATGGCTTCTGCTGAAGAAGATGGCCTGTGCATTCTCGGCCACAGTAGCTTCGAGATCGGGCGGCGGGCCCAGATCGTTTAATAACTTAATTATTATCAAATTATTGATTTTTGATAATGAATATATTATCGTCTGATAACACTTTTATAATACAAAGGTTATCGAAATGCGCCCGCAAGAACGGGCTACGGCCCGACGACTGCTTTATAAGCATCTGAAATTACTACAAAATAATAGCGAGATCGCACGGCCACCGCGCGGCTGGATCAAGGCGATCCGCGAAGCTTTGGGCATGACGACAGCGCAATTCGCGCGGAGGCTTGGGGTTAGTCAGCCGCGCGCGGTTACGATTGAAAAGGGAGAGGTAACGGGAGCCATCACGCTTGAAACGCTCGAACGGGCCGCGCAAGCCCTGGATTGCCGCTTGGTCTACGCCCTGGTTCCAAGCAAATCACTCGACGCGCTGGTCGAAGAGCGCGCAGCCCTGGTAGCGCGGCGGCGCCTGGCGGCAACGCGCCATAGCATGAGACTTGAAGCCCAAGGCGTCGATGCGGCAGATGAGGAAGAGCAGATCAGGGTTTCGGCGAGGCGTCTGGTCGAAAAATCCGGCTCGGCGCTTTGGGCGGATGAATGACGGGGCCAACCGAAGAACGCGATGAGGCTGCGACCCCGCTCAGCGAAGAAGAGCGCGAGGCTCTCATCCCGTCATATATCACTCTGCGCAGTGAGCTCAACGAAGCGGAGCAGGCCAACATTCTGGAGGCGGAGGAGTGGGCGCTCGCGCGGCGGCGCAATGTCCTCAGCGAGCAGTTTCTGAACAACCTGCACAAGCGGATGTTTGGCCGTGTCTGGCGCTGGGCCGGTGCGTATCGCCGCAGCGACAAAAACATAGGTGTCGAGGCCTATCGTATCCCACAGGAAGTAGGCCAACTCCTTGGTGATTGCCGCTACTGGATCGAACACGGCACCTACGAGCCCGATGAACTCGCGGCGCGGTTTCATCATCGCCTGGTGTGGATCCATCCCTATCCGAACGGCAACGGCCGTCACGCCCGACTGGCCACCGATCTGCTCCTCGTATCGCTTGGCTGCGCGCGCTTTACCTGGGGTAGCGTGAGCTTGGTCGATCCCGGTGAAACGCGAAAACACTATGTCGCCGCACTCCGCCAAGCCGATAACCATGAAATCGAGCCCCTACTTGCATTCGTGCGCTCCTAGGGTGCGACCTACTCGTCAAGCCGGGATTTAGGGACGGTAACCATCCCTATCGGGGGCATCTCATGACAACACGGGTTCGTCGGCCAGCTCGGCGGTCAGCCCTTCGGCTTGCTCCTCCTCGGACGTGAAGGCATCGAGCGTCTCCGCCACGACCTGTGTTCCCTCGACGCGCACGATGTGGAACAGCCCATCGCCCTCATGCACCAGAGGAAGGTTGGTGCGGCCGATGACGATCCCCTCGCTCGGCGAGCTGACCTCTACCTCTATCTCGCCGAAGGGATCGGAGATCAACCCCAAGCTCGCTTTGGCCTGGACTTGCGAGCCGAGCGCGACACTGGTCCGCAGGATGCCGCTTGCCGGCGCGCGAACCCAAGTGCTGGAGCGCGCGACGATCGGATCCAAATGGCGTCGGCCAGGCTTGCCGGGCGGCAGCATGTTCAGTGACCGCATAACCCGCGCCACCCCTTTTACCCCCGCGCGGACCGACAACTCGTCGAAGCGCAGAGCCTCGCCCGCCTCGTAGACGATGACCGGCACGCCGTGCCCGACCGCCGCCTGGCGAAGGCTCCCACCGCGCAGCGTGGCATCGATCACCACAGGAACCCCGAAGCTGGTGGCCATGCGGGCCACCTCCGGGTCATCAAGATTGGCCCGGATCTGCGGGTAATTCGCCCGGTGTACCGCACCGGTGTGGAGATCGATCCCGTGCGTGCATTTCGTCACGATCTCGCCCAAGAACAGGTAGGCGAGCCGGGCGGCTAGCGAGCCTCGTGGAGAGCCGGGGAAAGAGCGGTTCAGATCGCGCCGATCGGGCAGATAACGTGACAGCGAGACGAAGCCGAAAACGTTGACGATGGGCACAGCGATCAGCGTACCGCGGAGGCGATGCAGGGCGCGCAACTTCAAGAGGCGCCGGATGATTTCCACACCGCTGATCTCGTCACCGTGCAAGGCCGCGCATACGAAGAGCTTCGGCCCGGGCTTGCGGCCGCAAATAACCTGGACCGGCATGGTAATCGGCGTATGCGTGGAAAGGTCGGTGATCGGCAGATCGATGATCCGGCGTTCTCCCGGCCGAACCACGACGCCGCCGATGACAATCGGCTCCGCGGCGGGTTCAGCCACGGCCGCGCGTCCTGGTCTTGTTCGGCTTGGCATTCTTCTCCAGGAATAAGATGACCTTGCTGGCGACGTCGATACCGGTGGCCTTCTCCACGCCCTCAAGGCCGGGCGTCGAATTGACTTCCATGACCACCGGGCCGTGGTTCGAGCGCAGCATGTCGACGCCGCAAACGTTGAGCCCCATGATGTTGGCGGCGCGCACCGCGGTCGAGCGCTCCTCGGGTGTGATCCTTATCGGCTCCGCACTGCCGCCGCGATGAAGGTTGGAGCGGAAGTCGTCCTCGGCGCCCTGTCTCATCATCGACGCGACGACCCGGTCCCCGACCACCAGGCACCTGATGTCCTGGCTCCCAGCCTCCTTGATGTACTCCTGAACCAGGATGTTGGCTTTCAGGCCGCCGAAGGCCTGGATCATGCTCTTCGCGGCGCCGGTCGTCTCTCCCAGCACCACGCCGATTCCCTGGGTGCCCTCCAGCAACTTGATCACCACGGGCGCGCCACCCAGCATGCCCAGGATGTCGTCCGCTTGACTGGTCGAATGGGCAAAAACCGTGACCGGCAGGCCGATGCCCTTGCGGGCCAGGAGCTGCAGGCTGCGGAGCTTGTCGCGCGACCGGCTGATCGCCACCGACTCGTTCAGCGGATAGACACCCATGACCTCGAACTGCCGGAGCACCGCCGTCCCGAAGAAGGTGACCGAGGCGCCGATGCGGGGGATGACGGCATCGTATGCTTCCAGCTTCTCGCCCTTGTAGCGCAGCTCCGGCCGGTGAGAGGCGACGTTGATGTAGACGCGTAGGGTATCGATCACATCTATCTGGTGCCCGCGTGTCTCCGCCGCTTCGACCAAGCGTTGATGGGAGTACAGGTTCGGGTTGCGGGCCAACATGGCGATCTTCATTTATCGTTCCCTTCCTGTGACTTTCGGGCCTTGCGCTTCGAGCCACCGAGTTTGTAGGAGCTTCCCGGATCGACAACCAGGCGCCGGCGCAATGCCTGCCTGCCCAGGAGCATGCGAAAGCTCATCTCATCCCGGTTGGTCAGCGTGACTTCGATGGGCCATTCGGACAAGCCGATACGCAAGGACGTCTCGATGACATAGCGGCGATCCTGCTGACCGCTGGAGCTGGTGATGACCCGCTCGTCGAGAACCGGCGCCTCGCACATGATCTCCGGGCGCCGGCGCCGTTGCATCGGATGAACATAGAAGCGCAGAAACAGCCGCCCCTTCCTGCGAAACCGCTTGACCCTGAAGGCATGGAGCGTGGAGGTACGTGCGCCTGTATCGATCTTCGCCTTGATCCGATCGATGCCGAGCCCGGGCAACGAAACCCACTCGCGCCAACCCACGACGGGCTTTTGCCTCTTTGGGCGCCGGGCCTTCGCCAATCGCCGAGCGCCGCCGCCCGGAGGGCGCGCGCTAGAGGAGACCATCCGCCTCGGCCCAGCCCAAAAGCGAGCTGTCGCCGACCCGACGGTAGCCACCGAACCTCTCTTCATAAAGCACGGCCAGCCGCTCGGCGATCCGGCACTCGCTAGGCCTGTCTTTCATGACACTCCCGGTCCACGCTAAGTATTTCTCGATGAGCTATGGTAATTTTTTTCGTTAAGTCAAAATATTATATGTCCAAGGAAAATTTTCATAGATCTCGGACCTTGGCAGATGGCCGCTTGCCGGCAAGGACTTCAAGCATATCGCCCTCGCAACCTATGGGCGCGCCGTCACTTGAGAAAGACCAGGGTGGCGATCCCCCAAAGCAGCATGAAGAAGTGGGTGCTCTGCGGCGATTGCTCGCTGACCCAGTAGTGGAACCACTGTCCGCCGACCAAGAAGGTGCCCCAGATGGCGGTGAAGGCAAGCACGGCGAGGAGCGCGAGCGTGCGCGCCAGGTCCACCGCAAGCAGGCCCGCGGCCGCGAGGAGCAGGCAGCCCACCGCGATCCACAGCACGCCCGCCACCACCGCCTCCGACAGGGCGACAGCGCGAAAAAGACGGCCGATCGCCTTTGGATCGCTGAGCGCCCGGTGCTTGTGGTCTTCGTAGACCTCGGGGTTTTCCTTGGTCAGCTCCATGGTCACGACGTCGACGACATAGCTCTCGTTGGTGCGCGGCCAGCGCAGGTTGCTGTAGGCGGCAAACGACAACCAGGCGGCCTGGAGCGCGACCAGCAGAGCCTGAGCGAGGAGCAGAGCGGTGTCGGCGATGGGATAAGCGACGGCCATGGCCCTTCAGGCCTCCCCTTCCCTCGGCGCGAGGGCCTCGATCTCCTCGGGCGTCATCTCCTTCACCCGTGCCCACTCGCGCGACTTGCCCGAATTGAGTAGGCCCAAGGGGTCGAAACGCTTCTTGGTCGCCAGATGGCGATAGTCGGCCCGCTTCATGCCGCCATCCTCGATGATGCAGGTATGTGGGTCGGAGACCGGGAAGCCCCACTCCTCATAGGTCCGGATGATTTGATAGAGCCGCTCGTCGCTGCTGTAACGCACCACCGGCAGGTCGATGGCCATCAGCTCGCCGCCCAGGCGGATAAATTCGTGGTGCATCAGGACCTCATCGCCGAAATGGGCCGCGAGCGCGGCGACCTTGCCGCTATCGATCGGCGCGGGAACCCTCACCTGAAGGTAGGTCACGGACTTGTCGACCTTCAAGACCAGCAAGGTCGTGTGGTTGAAGGAGAACTCGGCCACCTGCGGCAGGCCCGCCGCCGCCATCGCATCCCCGTCCAGGGTAAGATCCGCTCGCCCCCCCGCCTCCAATACAAGATCGACGAAGGCAGCCACGTCTTCGCGTGCGATCAGGGTCAGGAGAAGGTCGCGGGGCGCCCCCAAACGGTCTTGCAGCTTATCGAAATATGCCGCAATCCGGGCGTCCACGGAGGTGACGAGCTTGCGCCGCAAATCCGTCCGCCCGGACAAGGCCAACCCGGCCTCGAAGGCCGCCTGGTAGCTCTCGAAAGAAGCGATGCAGTTGATCCAGTCGCGCGCCGGCACCGTTTTCAAGGTCAACGCGACGATGACGCCGTTGATGCCCCAGGCGTGATGCACGATGTTGATGTCATCGCCCGTCAGAACGAGACGGCGTGGGCTCTCCTCCATCGTGAGGACGGTCAAATCGATAATGTTTCCCCGGTCGCGCAGCATGCCGTGCTCGATCGAGCCGATGCCGCCGGACCCACCGCCGATGAAGCCGCCGATGGTCGACATGCGCTCGGTCGAGGGGAAGATCGGCAACTCGCACCCGGCCTCGCGCAGAGCCTGATTGAGGCGATGGATGTTGCAGCCCGCTTGAACCTTCACGAAGTCGGGGCCGATTTCCAAGATTTCCTCCAAGCCCGTCATCTCGATGATCAACCCGCCATCCAGGGGCACGGCTTGTCCATAGTTGCCGGTGCCGCCGCCGCGCAACGTGACGGGAACCTTCCAGGCATAGGCCTGCGCCATGACCGCTCGCAGCTCGGCCTCGGTCTTGGGACGGGCGACGAGATCGCCGTAACACGCGCTCAGTTGGCGCTTCAGCACCGGGCTGTACCAGAAGAAGTCGCGCGACTTCTGCTTGACCAGCGGGGCCTTGTCGATAACCGCGATATCACCAAGCGCGGCGCCAAAGGCGCGCCAGTCGACATCGCTCTTGCCGGAAATCGACATCAGTCCGGCCCTTCTTCCAAAATCAGGTCGGCCAACGCGACGCGCCGGGCACCGGCGACGATCCCCGCGCTGTGGGTGGCGTCGGCGCAGAGCAGGTCGCCGACCTGCGCATCGTCGATAAAGAGGTCCGCGAACCCCAAGGCCCGCCGGGCATCCGTGGTGACGCAGGTGAGCCAAGGCCCATAGGGCGGATCGAGATGGGCGACCAGGGCGGCGAGCCCCAGGTTGGCCATGGGGTCATGGCTTCCCAGGGGACAAAAGGCATCGCCCACGTTGTCCGAGCCGACGGCAAGGGGTACGCCGGCGGCCCGAAGCTCGCGCAGACGGGTGATGCCGCGGTGTTCGGGCGTGCCGCCGCCCGCACGGCCCTGCAGGTAAAGGTTGGTGCTGGGCAGGGCGACGACGGCCAGCCGCGCCGCCGCGACCTTTTCCAAGAGGCGGTCGAGCGCGTCGCCGGTCACGTTCATCAAGCCGCAGGCATGGCCGCAAAGGACGGGCCCCTGAAAATCGCGGTCCAGCGCCACCCCGGCGATGCTGTCGAGCCCGTCCAGCCCTTCGGCCAGGCCCTCGTCGACATGGAAGTCGAGCGCCAGCCCATGGCGTTCGGCGAGCCCGAAGACGCGGTGAAGCCGCTCGACCTTGCGCGTCTGATCGAGGACGAAAACACCCAGCACGCCGCCGTCGCGCGTCAAGCATCGCGCCACCTCTTGGCAATAGTCCTCCCGGTCGAAATGTTCGAGCGCGATAAGGGCCGAGCGCTGCAAAGTCAGACGGTCGGACCAGTCATCGGCAAGCTCGCCCAGGACCCGCCAGGCCGGCGGCACCTCGCCCAAGAGGGTGTGATCGGCATCCCAATCGACGTGACTGCGCACCAGGGCGCAGCCGGCGGCGTGAAGTTCCGCCAGGCCCCGGCAGGCCCGCCGGCGAATATCTTCCGCCGTCATGCCTGCGCGATCGGCCCGTTGCGCCGCGGCAGCCGCCATGAGGTCGCCGCCGACGGCGTCCAGGCGAAAGATGCTATGGCACTTGTCGAGATGGCAGTGCGCCTCGGCCAGCCGCGGCAAAAGGATTTGCCCGGCAAGGTCTTGGACCAGAGCCCCCTCGGGCGCCTCGCCCTTCAGAAAACCGGCAACCCTTCCCTCGCGCAGCAGCAAATCCCCCGACAGCAGGTCTTGGCGGGCGCAACCGCCAAGATGCGTCGGGTTGGCGACCAGAGCGGAGGGGACGGCAGCGTTGCGCAGAACCACATTCGATGACAGGACCGCTTTGCTCATTCGCCGAAGGCGTCCAACCCTTCGGCGGAAAACCCGTCGACCTCCTTCAAGAAATCCGCCAGGCCCCGGGCGGCGCCGTCGAGGAGCTTTTCGCCCGTCTCCCGGGTGGCCGCCGCCGCGTTGCCACAGGCGCCTTCGGCGTTCAGATCCTGGATCAGCCAACCGAGCTTCGCCTTGCCGCCACCGACCCCGATGAACTCATGGTCCGCCGCCCAGTCCTCGCCGCGCGAGCGGAAGTCCTTGGCTTTGTCCATCGCCACCAGATCGCCGCGCGCCGCCAGCATCATGGAGGTTTCCCCGAGCCCCGCGTGAATGCCGTGTCGGAGCTCGCGATCATCGAAGATCCCGTCCTCCGCCCGAAGCTGATACCAGGAGGTCGAAACCGTCAACATGCCATGCTTGGCGCGCAGGTCTCGGGCGACGATGTCCATCACCGCCACGTTGCCGCCATGGCCGTTGAACAGGACCAGCTTGCGCAGGCCGGCGCGCGCCACGCTGTCGCCGATCTCCATCCAGGCCCGGATCAGGGTCTCCGCGGACAGAGTTAGGGTGCCGGGGAAGGCGATGTGCTCGTTGCTTTTCCCAAGCGCCATGGTGGGCAGGAAAAGGACCGAGACGTTCTCCGTCAGCAGCGGCAGGCTGCGGCGGATGACCTCATCCACGATATCGCGGTCGACGGAGACGGGCAGATGCGGCCCATGCTGTTCGATCGCCCCCAAGGGCAGCACGGCGATGGTCCGCGCCGCGTCCAGCTTGTTGAATTCCTCGGCCGTCAGGTCAGCCCAAAAGCGCTTTTTCGTCATCTCAACGTCCTAACTCCGCACGGCCGCGCTTGCGCTGCGGCCGGCTCGGGAACGGTGTCATCGGGTGCGATGCCCAGTTGCCCGGAACAGAACAGGACGCGCGCGCCGGCCTCCACGACCACGCCATGTGAGTAGCGCGCGAAAGGCGCGCGGATGCGCTCGGGCGTGATGTGCGTTGCCATCGTTCGTTACCTATGCCCTGAGCGCCATGGCGGAGAGCCGTCGGCCAAGGAACTCTTCCAAAAACTCCATGAACCAGTCGTGCTGGCGCGCATCCTGGAGTGCCCCAGCCGATCCTGCTCGGCCGGCGCATGGGCACCCTGGCAGATACCCAAGGGAATGCTCCGCTTCATGCAGCCTTCCGCCCAGCGATGCTGATCCTTCAGGAAAGGATGGCGCTCGGTCTCGAATACGTTGAAGGGGCCGTCGTTATGTCGGATCAAGACCACACGCGCTTCCATCGGACCCTCCCCCATGGTTGGATCGTTGAAGGAATGTGGCCCGATTTCAGAAAACCCAGTGCCAGTGGGTGCTCGTTCGTTAGCATCGAACGCGCAGCCAGTCTAGCCACCTTGATCGGACACTGTCCAGGCCGAGGCGGCATCGCCGTGAAGGGCGCGCCCGCTCAGCCGCGCTCGTCGAGCGCGACCTTGAATTCCTGAATGGTGTTGCCGCCGTCGACGACGATGAGCTGACCGGTGAGGTAGCTCGCCTCCTCGCTCGCCAGGAACACGGCGACATGGCCGACCTCCTCGGGCGTGCCGGGGCGGCCCACGGGCGTGTAGCGGCCCGCGACGATCTCGTCCTCGTTGCTGGAGGCGGTCTCGATCCAGCCCGGCCCGATACAGTTCACGGTCACGCCCTGGCGGCCGACCTCTATGGCGAGCGATCGCGCCATGCCGAGCATGCCGGCCTTGGCGGCGCCATAGACGGCGCTTCCCGGGATGCCGACCAGCGGTCCGGTGACCGATGACATCAGCACGATGCGGCCGTAGCCGCGCGCCATCATTCCCGCAAGCACGGCGCGGGTGACGAGGAATGCGCTGGTCAGGTTGATGTCGATGCCGTAGTGCCAGCCTTCGTCGGGCGTTTTGTGGAGCGGCGCCGAGGGCTCGTCTCTGTCGACCTGCACCATGCCCGCGTTGTTGACGACGATGTCGATGGGCCCGAGCGCATCCGCGGCCTCCTCGATCAAGGCGGTGACGCCGCCCGGGTCCGTGAGGTCCGCGGGTTTGGCGAAGCTCTCCCCGGGGCCGCCGCCCAGTTCGTCGAGCCGCTGATAGATACGCTCCGTCGTCGAGGTGATGGCGACCTTGGCACCCGCGGCCTTAAGCAGCCGCGCGGTGGCGAAACCGATGCCGTCCGCACTGCCCGCGCCCGTTACCAGCGCCACCCGTCCCTCGACACCCGCCATGACGGCCTCCCCTTGCCGTTGTCGAAACCGACGTTTTCCACCGCGCCCTGGCGATCCAGGGCTCTCCCGACGGCTGGCTGTACGCGCATAGATAGATTGCGTCAACTGGCGGGGACTGAGACCCCAGGGGCGGCAGCCAGGTCGCTGCTGTCGAACTCCTCGGCCAGCTTGTGCCCGGCGTAGGTGGCATGAACTACGGCCCCGGGCACATCGCAGTCACCGATCTTCTGCAGCGAGCGAATCCCGGCAGCGGCCAAGTCGCCGGGCCGCCCCGCCAAGTCACGGTAAAGGTCGTCGCGCGGCTGGCGCGTGCCCACGGCGATGACCCTGGCCGCCTCTATCGATTCCTCGCGGCCGGTGTATTTGCACTGCGCGGTGACGACCTTGCCGTCGTAGTCGACGACGAAGCGGGCGGTGACGATGGTGACCCCCTCTTCCAGCAGGCGCTGTTGGGCATAGAACTGCTCATGCGTGTGGCGGCTCCAGCCCGCGACCTCATCGCCCGGCGTGACGAAGATCACGCGATGGCCTTTGGCCGCCAACAGCTCGGCCAGGCAGCTTCCCATGACGTAGTGCTCATAGTCGTAGATCACCACAGGATCGGCCAGCTCGGCGCCTTCGAAAACTTGATCGGGCGTCAATAGAGGGCCGCCCGAGGCGGCGGAAATCGGCACCATACGGATATCCATCAAGGCGGGCCGCCAGTCGGCGCCGGTGGCCAGCACGACGCGCGGAAAGCCGAACTCGAGGATCTGGCCGCTGTCCAACGCGCTATCGAGATAGATCTCGACATTGCTCATGGTCGCCAGCCGACCGACACGCCAGTCGCGCACGCGCATCCAGGTGGCAAGACCCGGCAGGCGCGATTCGGCGAGCAGGCGCCCGCCCAATTCCCGGCCGGCCTCGGCCAGGGTCACGGCATAGCCGCGCTGGCCCAGGGCGCGGGCCGCCTCCAGGCCCGCCGGCCCGCCGCCAACCACGAGGACCGCGTCCTCGCAGGCCTTGGGCGCGATGATCTCCGGGTGCCAGCCGCGGCGCCATTCCTCGCCCATGGTGGGGTTCTGCGTGCAGCGGATGGGCACCGATTCGTGGAAGCAGGAATAGCAAATATTGCAGCCGATACATTCGCGGATCTCGTCCTCGCGCCCCTCCTCGACCTTTTTGGGCAGGAAGGGATCGGCAATGGACGGCCGGGCGGCGCCAATGAAGTCCAGCACGCCCCGCCTGATCTGGGAGACCATGGTATCGGGCGAGGTAAAGCGCCCCACGCCGACCACCGGCTTGCTGGTCAAGGGCTTGGCGAAGGCGACATAGGGTTCCTGATAGCCTTCCTCGGAATAGCGCGCGTTCGAGCTGTCGACGTAACCCCAGGTCTTCAAGTCCCAGAGATCGGGTTCCTCGCCGAGCAGCTCGAAGAGCGCGGTGGTCTCGTCGTGCCATTGCAGTCCCAGGGGGCCCATCAACTCGTCGGTGGAAATGCGCACCGCGACCGCACAGGTATCGCCCACGGCGTCCTTCGTATCTTGGATCATCTCCTTCAACAGCCGCACGCGGTTTTCGATCGGCCCGCCGTACTCGTCGGTGCGCTGATTGGTGCGCGGCGAGAGGAACTGATGGGCACCAAAGCCCATGCCGGCATAGACGTAGACGATATCGAAGCCGGCCCGCCGGGCGCGCTTGGCGGCATCGACCTGCCACCCGCGCAGGGTTTTGATGTCGGCCTTGTCCATGGCCCGGGATTGCAGCGGAAACTGGTACTGGCCGGTACTTCTCAGTTGCGGCAGGCCCGAGGGCGAGAGCGGCATTTCCCGGCTGTAGCGGTTGGCCACCACGCTGCTGCCATAGAAGAGCTCGACCGCCGCCAGGGCACCGTGCCGGTGAACCGCCTCGGTCATCAGCGCGAGGTCGGCGACGTCCTCATCGGACCACAGGCGGGAATAGCGGTGCGGGCTGTCATCGGAGGAGGGATGGATCGAGCAATATCCGGTGGAGACCACGGCCCACCCGCCCTCGGCACGGATGCCACGCAGCCCGGCTCGGATCTGCGCCGTCTCCTGACCGCACGAGCTGGCATGGGGCACCTGATAGAAGCGGTTGCGCGCCGTCACCGGCCCGATGCGGACCGGTTCGAAGAGAATGTCGTATTGTGGGTTACGAGCCATCGACCACCTTAGTCACCGCGGAATTGAAACACATGCTTTGCCATATCGCATCGAGCTGACATTGCAGCTCCATCACACGGATCGGCAAGGTCAGAGTAAAGTGTCTCGCGGCGTCCTCGAATGGAAAACCGGCTCAAACTGGTCTGACCGCGACCGGCGGCGGTGCTGGTTGAAATGATTGTGGGCCGAACCCTTAAACTGCCTCCGGCGTCATCTGAATGGCGCCGCAAGGGCACTCCACGGCACAGATGCCGCAGCCCTTGCAATAGTCGTAGTTGAAGCGGAACCGATTGCCGGGCCCGAGCTTGATCACGGCGTTGTCCGGGCAGATGCCATAGCAGTTGTCGCACTCGAAGCAGTTGCCGCAGGACAGGCAGCGCCGCGCTTCGAACAACGCGTTCTCCTCGGTCAGACCCTTTAACACCTCCTCGAAGCCCGACTGCCGGCGCAGGGAAGAAAGCTGATCCTGAACGCGCCGGGGCGCATCGTCGTAATACCAGGTGTTGAGATTTTCGAAGTTGGCCAGGTCGTGCTTGGGCGGCTTTTCGTAACGTGCGCCGCGCAGCCAGGCGTCGATGTTGCGGGCCGCCTTCTTGCCATGGCCGATCGCGACGGTGACGGTCCGTTCGGCCGGGACCATGTCGCCACCGGCGAACAGCCCCTCGCGCCCGGTCATCATCTGATCGTCGACCTGAACGACGCCATCCTTAGCGATATCGACGCCGGTAATCTGGGTCAGAAATCCCGTGTCCACGTCCTGACCCAGGGCGAGGATCAGCGTATCCGCCTCCAGGGTTTCAAACTCGCCGGTCGGCTGCGGCCGGCCGTTTCCGTCGATTGCCATCTTCTCCACGGTGAAAGTGGTCTCGTCGATCTGCTTGATGGTCCGCAGCCAGTGGATCAAGACCCCCTCCTCCTCGGCCTCCTGGGCTTCGAAGTCGTGGGCCGGCATTTCCTTGCGCGAGCGGCGATAGACGATCATCGCCTCGTCGACCCCCAGGCGCTTGGCGGTACGCGCCACATCCATGGCCGTGTTGCCACCGCCATAGACGACCACCCGCCGGCCAAGCTGGGGAGGCTCGGCGCCAACCTCGATCGCGCGCAGCACCGAGACCGCATCGAGGATCTTGCCGGCGGCATGCGCCGGTATCGCGGTGCGCTTTGCCAGATGGGCACCGACCGCAACGAAGATGGCATCGAAGCCTTCCTCGGCGAAGGCCGCTTCGATATCTTCCACCTTGCTGTTCAGCTCCAGCGCCACACCCATCTCCACGATGCGCGCGATCTCGGCATCGAGGACGTCGCGCGGCAGGCGATACTTCCGGATGCCGAAGCGCATCATGCCGCCGGCCATGGGTCCCGCCTCGCGCAGGGTCACCCGGTGACCGAGACGGGTCAGGTGGTAGGCGGCGGAAAGCCCGCTCGGCCCGGCGCCGATGACCAGCACCTTTTTCCCGTCCGGCGGGACCTCATAAACTGGCGTCAGGCCTTTCTCGATGGCGAAATCGCCGAGGAACCGCTCGACGGCATGAATGCCGACCGCCTCGTCCAGGCGGGTGCGATTGCAGCTGTCCTCGCAAGGATGATAGCAGACGCGGCCCATGACCGCCGGCAGCGGGTTGTCTTCGACCAGGGCCTGCCAGGCCGCCGCATAGTCGCCCTCCTCGGCATGATAGAGCCACTTCTGGATATTCTCGCCGCCCGGGCAGGCGTTGTTACAGGGCGGCAGGCGGTCCACGTAGTTCGGCCGCATCGAACGCCAGGTTCCGGTCTGGTTGGCGAGGCTGGTGCCGGGGTCGAGCGTAATGGCGAAGGGAAGGTCGGTATCGGTCATGGCCGGCTCTCCTCCGCCAGCAGACCGTATTTGGCGATGTTCGCATCCGCCATGCGTTGAATGGCGGCGATGCGCTCCCTGTCCTCCGCACCTTTCTTGAACAGGTGGGCGAAGCGCCGTTGCAGGCGCAGGTAGTCTTCGACCGGCACCTGGCGGCGGATCTTGCCCACCGAGACGACCGCGCCATGTTCGGCCTCGAACAGCGGGAACAGTCCGCTTTCGACCGCCAGACGAGCGACACGGATGGTATCCTCCGAGGCGGAGCCCCAGCCAAGCGGGCAAGGAACCATGATGTGGATGTAGCGCGCGCCGCGGATCTCCGTCGCCTTGGTCACCTTGGCTTCCAGATCGTGCAGGTCGGCGACGCTGGCCGTCGCCACGTAGGGAATGTTATGGGCGATCGCGATCTGCGGCAGGTTCTTGCCGGTGCCGAAGACGTTGCCGGGCGCATCGCCCAACGCCGGCGTCGTCGCCGTACGCGCCGTCGGCGGCGTCGCCGAGGAGCGCTGGACACCGGTGTTCATGTAGGCCTCGTTGTCGTAGCAGATGTAGAGCACATCGTCGTTTCGCTCGAACATGCCCGAAAGACAGCCGAAGCCGATATCGACCGTGCCGCCGTCCCCGCCTTGAGCGACCACCTTGACCTCGTCGCGGCCCTGCACCCTCAGGCCGGCGGCAACACCGGCCGCCACGGCGGGGGCGTTGCCGAAAAGCGAATGCAGCCAGGGGATCTGCCACGAGGTTTCCGGATAGGGCGTGGTGAAGACCTCCAAACAACCGGTCGCATTGACGGCGACGAGCTTTCCGGCAGCCGCGCGCATGGCGGCATCGAGGGCGTAGCGGGCGCCCAGCGCTTCGCCGCAGCCCTGGCAGGCCCGATGGCCCGAGGTGATGGCGTTGCAACGATCCATCGAGGCCTGGACCGTCCGGCCGTCCTCGTCCATCAACCGGTTGCCGATGGTGTGCGTGCCGGTTTGGTAAAACTTGACCTTCTGGATGGCGGGTTCCTCTGTCATTTCTTGGGCTCCTTCCTACGAAACCCGCCGCACGAGGCCGGGATTGAGCGCTTTCAGGAGGTTCTCGGCGATGGGGCCGGAGCGGCGCGTTGCGCGGGCATGGGCCAACTGCTGGTGCACCACCTCCCAATTGAGGTCGAGAAAGGTGATGTCATCGAGGTTGTCGCGGACCGCCCGCTCGAACACCTCGGCCAGAGACTTGCGCGTGATGGGCCGGCCGCCAAGGCCGGCGATGACGGTGTAGACCGGTGTCGTGTGGCCGCGCAGCGCCATGCGAATGTTCGAGGCGAGTACGCCGCCCAGACCCGGTGCGAGGCTTTTCTCGACACAGATCACCCGTTTTGCGCCTTCCAACAGATCGCACAGCGCGACCAGCGGGAAGGGCCGGAAAGAGCAAATGCTGACGCTGCCGATCTTGGCACCTGCGTCACGCTCTTGGTCGACCACCTCCTTGATCGTTCCATTGACCGACCCGAGCGCCACGACGACGGTCTCGGCGCCCTCGATGCGATAGGACCGCACCAGACCGCCCGCCTCGCGCCCGAAGATTCTGGCGAAGTCCGCGGCGATCGGCGGAATGCACTCAAGCGCCTCCATCTGCTTTTGATGGGCGAGATAACGCACCTCGGAAAACGCCTCCGGGCCCACCATGGCTCCAATGGAATAGGGGTTGCCGGGATCCAACTGCTGCACGGGCTCGAAGGGCGGCAGGAACTCGTCGACCTGCGCTTGGGACGGGATGTCTACGCGCTCGAAGGCGTGGGTGAGAATGAACCCGTCCATACAGACCATCACGGGGCAAGAGAGCGACTCGGCGAGCCGAAAAGCCTGGATGTGCAGGTCCGCCGCTTCCTGGTTGGTTTCGGCATGAAGCTGAATCCAACCGGCATCTTTCAATGCCATGCTGTCGCTATGGTCGTTCCAGATATTGATCGGCGCGCCGATGGCTCTGTTGCCGACGGTCATTACGATGGGCAGGCCCAGTCCGGCCGCGTTATAGACCGCTTCGGCCATGAACAGCAGACCCTGGCTGGCCGTTGCGGTGTAGGTGCGCGCGCCCACCGCAGAGGCGCCGATGGCCACGGACAAGGCGGCGAACTCGGACTCGACGTTGATGAACTCGAAGTTCTCCAGCGCGCCCGCCTTCACCATGGCGCCGACGCCCTCGACGACGTGGGTCTGAGGCGTGATCGGATAAGCGCAAACGACCTGCGGCCGGGACAAGGCGACCGCTTCGGCGACCCCTTGCGAGCCTTCGATTTGTTTGAGCATGGTTCCCCTCCTCAGCCTGCCAGAGCGGTTTCGTAGGCTTCGCGTGCGGCGGCGACGTTGGCGTCGCCTATCGGACCTGGAAACTTCTCGCCAATCGCCTTCGCCACCGAGTCGAACGACAACAGTTTGGTAATCGCCGCGAAGCCGCCCAACAGCGCCGCGTTCGGAAGCGGGCGCCCGACGTGCTTCATGGCGAGGTCCGTCGCCCCGACGTCGCAGACGTGGTGCGGGGGAAAGCGCTCCGCGAGCTCGGCGATCCCCAGTTCCTCGAAACTCCGGGTCGAATTGATCAAGACGTATCCTTCCGGGTTCAATCCGGAAAAGAGATCGAGCGAGTGCAGCAAGGTGGGATCTTGGATGATCAGGGCATCGGGTTCCAAGATCGGCTCGCGCAAGCGGATCGCCTGATCGTCGATCCGGCAGAAAGAGACGACAGGCGCGCCCATGCGTTCCGAGCCGAAGCTGGGAAAGGCCTGGGCGTATTTGCCTTCATCGAAAGCGGCAACCGAAAGCAGCTCGGCGCCCGTCACGACTCCCTGACCGCCACGGCCATGTATGCGAATTTCAAACATGGGGTAGCCTCCAAAGGGTACGTCTATGCCCAAGCGAGGCCCAAAGCTCATTGATCAGGATCAAGTATCGGGGTGATCGTTGCCGCCGTTCCCGTTGGTCATAGCGAGAGCGGACAGGCCGTATTTAGATATCGGATTACGGGTACGAGCCGAGCGATATGGCAGCGAAGGCGGAAAACGCCTCGGTTGCTATGCGGCGCTGCCTGCGTGCGTCGCCCCGTAAAGACGACCGTTGCGGGTCCGCAGGAACGGGTCGAGCGGGATGTGCTCTTGCTTGAGGAACCCGGTGGCCGGCAGATCTCCCTGATTGACCATCTCGATCACGGCGCACACGGAGGCGGACGTCGTCCAGGCGATGGCACGCCAAACGCGGCCCGAGATCTCGATCGGGTAGTAGGAGCGCACGTATTCCTTGCGCAGCAGGCGCCCATCGACGAGGCCCTCCGCGGAGGCATGAATATGCACGACGTCGTCATCGACGGGCGGTTTCGCGTGGGTCAGGATCTCGCCGGCGAGGTCGCGCTTCTCGCGCATCAGCAATTCATGAAAGAAGAAGTTCATCAACTCCACATGTCCGGGGTAGCGCATCGACTTGTAATCGAGGTTATCGACGCGCCCCAGATAGGTCTCGCACATGGTGCCCAGACCGCCGGAGGTGGTGAACGCCTCCAGCCGGTTTCCGTTGATGTAGATCTTCTCGATCCACTCCATGGGCGAGACCCACTTGTGCTGCCCCTCTTCGATGACCTCACAGTCGTTGAGGTATTCGTTGACCACGCCCTCGGGCGACCAGTTGAAGGCGTAGCCCAACAAGCCGGTTGGGTGTTGCGGGAGGGCGCCGACCCTGAGCTTGATGGAGCGGATCTGCTCGAACTGCTCGGCGAGATGCGCGCCGATGATGCCGACGAGACCCGGCGCCAAGCCGCACTGCGGCGCCATTATGCCTTTCGAGGTCTTGCTCATCTCCAAGATCGCCTTGGTGGTGGGCACGTCCTCGGTCAGATCGAAATAATGCAGGCCCAGCCGGTGCGCCGCGCTCGCGACGCCGACGTTCAGGTGATAGGGCAGACAGGACAAGATCGCGTCAAATTCGCCGCACAGCGCCTCGACCTCGCTTTCGGTGGCGGCGGATTTTTGCTCGACCCGAAAGGGCACTTCATCGTGCGGCGCATGTAGGTCGAAGCCCGTGACGTCCAGGCCCGTCTCGTGCAGCAGCAGCGCCGCCAGCGTGCCGACCTTGCCCAGGCCGAGCACGGCGATGCGTTTGATTTTTCCGCTCATGCTTGATCCTCAGATCTCGAACTTGATGCCCTGGGCGAGCGGCAGCTCGCGAGAATAGTTCACCGTGTTGGTCTGCCGGCGCATGTAGCCTTTCCAGGCGTCGGAGCCGGATTCGCGGCCGCCGCCCGTCTCCTTCTCGCCGCCGAAGGCGCCACCGATCTCCGCGCCCGACGGACCGATATTGACGTTGGCGATACCGCAATCGGAGCCCGTCGCCGAGAGGAACGTCTCGGTCTCGCGCACGTCGGTCGAGAAAATGCAAGAGGAGAGGCCCTGCGGAACCTTGTTGTGCATGGCGATCGCATCGGACAAATCGCGATACTTCATCGCGTAGAGGATCGGCGCGAAGGTCTCCTGGCACACGATGTCCGTCTGGCCCGGCATCTCGACGATCGCCGGGCGCACGTAGTGCGCGCCCGGATAGCGATCCGCGAGCACGCGCTCGCCGCCATGGACGACGCCTCCCGCCGCCTGGGCCTGCTCGATAGCGCGCTCCATGCCCCCATAGGCCGGCCCGTCGATCAGCGGCCCGACCAGTATGCCGTCGGCCAGCGGATCGCCGATCGGCAGGGTCTCATAGGCGGTTATCAGGCGTACGATCAGTTGATCGTAGGCGTCCTCATGGACGATCAGGCGGCGCAGCGAGGTGCAGCGCTGGCCCGTGGTGCCGACGGCGGAAAACACGATCGCGCGGAGCGCCATTTCCATATCGGCAGACGGCGCCACGATCATCGCGTTGTTGCCGCCGAGCTCCAGAATGGCACGGCCGAACCGCTCGGCCACCTTCGGCCCGACCGCGCGCCCCATGCGGGTGGAGCCGGTGGCCGAGATGATCGGTACGTCCCGGCTTTCCACCAGGACCTCGCCACCGTCGCGCTCGCTCACGACGACCTGCAGCAACCCGTCGGGCGCGTCGCCGAACTTCGCCAGCGCTTTTTCGAAGATCTTCGAGGTTGCCAGCGCGCACAAGGGGGTCTTTTCCGATGGCTTCCAGATCACCGGGTCCCCGCAGACCAGCGCCAAGGCCGCGTTCCACGCCCAAGGCGCCACGGGGAAGTTGAAGGCGGTGATCACGCCGCACAGGCCCATCGGATGCCAGGTCTCGCGCATCGAATGGCCCGGGCGCTCGGACGCGATGGTGAGCCCGTAGAGCTGGCGCGACAGGCCAACCGCGAAGTCGCAGATGTCGATCATCTCCTGCACCTCGCCAAGGCCCTCTTGCACGATCTTGCCGCATTCCAGGGTGACGAGGCGGCCCAGGTTCTCCTTCTCCGCGCGGAGCTCCTCGCCGAACAAACGCACCAGCTCGCCGCGTCGCGGCGCCGGAACGGCCCGCCAGGCCTGGAACGCATCGACGCCCGTGGCGATCATCGCGCGTACCTCCTCGGCCGAGTGCGTTTTCAGCCGGGCGACCTCCGCGCCGTCGATCGGCGTATGTACGGCGAGCGTTCCACCGGTGACTTCGCTATCCGTAAGACCGTTGGCCGCGAGAATGTCGGTATGCGCCATGGCGTTGCTCTCTCCTTACGTCGAACCGCCCCGATCTTTCGGGTAGGCGAACTTATCACCTCAAGAGGCCGCGATCCAAGACGCGAAGGGCGAAAGCGCGCGCTTCTTGTGGGTAAAGGCGCGAAAGCGGCCATAGTGAAAAGCGCACAAATAGCCATCCAAGGTCGGAAGTTGCCGTTCGCGAGCACAACGCAGGAGCCGGCCACGGGTCATCTTTCACCGCATCAAAAACAGTCAATTACAGGGTGTGGACATTATAAAATTCCGGTCTGCATTTGTGACACCCGTGGTCCGGACTACTCGCTATCCCGTGAGAAAAAGAAGACTGACCAATTAAACCGATGCTTTTTGAAAGGCCTCAAGAAGTTTGAATTTTGATCATTTTCATTATCGACTCGGGGCCCTTGACTGTGATTAAATCTATGCAATGCCTAATTGTAGTTGTTTAAGAAAAATACTTTGTCGGCAGAGAGGGGGACAAGATGGCTGGTATCCAAGACCAGGACGCGCGGCGGGACTTTTTACGGCGCGCTGGAAAAGCGAGCTTAGGTATTCCCGCCACGGCATTGCTTCTGAGCGTAACGCAAAAAAGAGCGTTCGCGGTCAAAAACGGCTATGACCTGAAGGGCAATTGCGGCGGTGGCAATGGCGATGATCCGGCGCCTCCAGGTGAAGGAAACGGCAATTGCGGGCTCGGAGGATCATCGGGTTAGCCTAATAAATGATTTGGTTGATCGAAAGCCCCTGGACCTTCCAGGGGCCTTTTTTTGGGCGTATGGTTAGAAAGGCGAAGATGGAAAAGGCGCTGAAAATATAAAATCACGGGCCTCGAATTTCACTTTAGACATCTGAAATTCCAACAAGAATGCCGATGATCGGGTCACGAAAAGGATCTGGAGCAATGCCCACAAGACTAACTAAAGCGCCGAGCGGACCGCCCCGAACTTTTCTGGATTTTCCTTTGGCGCTGGACCTGGATTCGCTGGATGCCAATATTGCCATTCTAGGCATTCCCTTCGGAATGCCCTACCGGCCGTCGGAGATGGCGAACGATCAAAGCCGGGCCCCCGATGCGATCCGCCTGGCCTCGGACGAGACGGGCTATACGCGCGAGCACTATGACTGGGATTTGGGTGGCCCCTTGCTCGATGGGCGCGATGTCAGGGTCGTCGACTGCGGGAACGTGACCGCCGATATGTCCGACCACAAGGAGCACTACCGCCGGGCGGAGGTTGCCGCGAAGAGGATTTTCCAGTCAGGCGCAACGCTCGTGACCTTGGGCGGCGACCATGGCATCCCCATTCCGGTCATGCGCGCGCTCGAGGGTATCGCGGCGGAGATTACCTTGGTCCATGTCGATGCCCATCTCGACTGGCGCAACGACGTGAACGGCGAGCCGGAAGGCTATTCGAGCCCCATCCGGCGGGCGTCCGAGATGGCTTGGTTTGGCCAGATTGTGCAGATCGGCATTCGTGGCATCGGCAGCGCGCGGACCGGCGAGGTGGAGGACGCCCGGGCCTACGGCGCGGACATCGTCACCGCTTATGAACTGCACGACATCGGCATGGAGGCCGTGTTGGAGCGTATTCCGGACGGTGGGCCCTACTACCTTACGATCGACGCCGATGGCATAGACTCAACCATAATGCCCGCGGTGATGGCGCAGACGCCGGGTGGCCTCAACTGGGTCCAGACCCACAAGCTGATCCACGGGCTGGTTAGGAAAGGCCGCGTTTTAGGCATGGATCTCGTCGAAATCGCACCCAGCCATGACGTCGGCACGATCACCATGGTCCATGCCGAGCGCCTGCTCTGCAATTTCATCGGCGCGTGCGTCCGGGCCGGGTACTACGATTAACGGCCCGGTCAGACAGATTTTTCGAGACGCGGAAACGACCCTGGTAAGGACGCTCAACTCGGCGAAAGCGCAACCTCCGCTCTCTCACCGAGCTGCGTCCAACACCTCGTAGGCCGCGCGTGAGGAGTCGTCCCATGGCGCTAAAATTCCGATAGGATCCGAGGTCTATACCGCGAAGGGAGGCCAGAGCGTGCCGCAAACACCGCACCAATTCGACATCGACCGAACGCTCGAGCGAAGCGATCGGGATTGGGTTTGTGAGGCGGTTGGCAGAATCGAGGCGGATTTCAACCGGTCGTCCGACACCCACCTGATCAAGCTCGATCTGCCTTGCCTGCAAGACATCGACCTTTATCTGAAGGACGAGTCCACCCACCCCTCCGGCAGCTTGAAGCATCGTCTGGCGCGCTCTCTCCTCCTCTATGGTTTATGCAACGGGTGGATTAGGAAGGGCACCCCGATCATCGAATCCTCATCGGGCAGCACGGCGATTTCGGAGGCCTACTTCGCGCGCCTTCTCGGCTTGCCGTTCATCGCCGTCGTCCCGAACACCACGGCCAAGGAGAAGATCGCCCAGATAGAGTTTTACGGCGGCGAATGCCGGCGCGTGGAGGCGAAACGGATTTACGATGAAGCTGCCAGCTTGGCGGACCGGCTCGGTGGGCATTATGCGGACCAGTTCACCTTCGCCGAACGGGCGACGGATTGGCGCGGCAACAACAACATCGCGGACGCCATGTTCACGCAGATGGCTCTGGAGCGTTATCCGATCCCCACGTGGGTGGTCGTCAGTGCCGGGACCGGTGGCACGTCGTCCACAATCGGGCGCTACATTAGGTATCGGCACGATTATTACTCAACCGCGAAACTGTGCGTGGTCGACCCCGAAGACTCAGTCTTTTTCGAATTCTTCAGGACCGGCGATGCAAACCTCACCACCGAGCGGAGCTCTCGCATCGAAGGAATTGGGCGCCCGCGGGTGGAGCCGTCCTTCCTGCCCGCCGTCATCGACCGTATGATGCGCATTCCCGATGCGGCGAGCCTCGCCACGCTTTGGTGGCTGGAGTCCGTTCTGGGGAAAAAGTGCGGCGGATCGACGGGAACGAATTTGTTCGGCGCACTGCAAATCGCCGCGGAGATGCTGCGCGACGGCGAGACGGGAAGCATCGTGACCATGATCTGCGACCCGGGCGATCGTTATCTGGAAACCTACTACGACCCGGGTTGGCTGCGCGACCAGGGTTTGGAGATACAACCATATATCGAGCAGTTGCGGTCCTTCGCCGCCTCCGGGCAATTCGCGGCGATCTAGGCGGCCGGTCTTGACCACCACCGTTCAATAGACGTTGACCCTGGGCGACAAGTCGTCGGACGTGACGCCGCGCACCATGCCCTTGGTATTGTAAGGCATGTTGACATTGCCATCCCGATCGACCGCGATGACCGCCTCGACGACGTCAATCGCCCGTGCGACCCCCCTCAAAATCGAGCTGTTATCGCGAACGGTACCAATCGTGTGCCCGCTCGCCGTTCCAGAAAATCAGTGATTTCCATTTCCCGGCACGGGCGTTTGCCAAAGATTACTTCATCAGATTGTCAACTCGCCGGCTTGATGTCACAGACGATCGCCGTTGCGGGCTCTGCGCCACGATTGTAGAACCAGTGAACCGTAGTCTCGTTCTCGATAATTGCTTCTTGAGTATTGGTATCGAAGGTGGTCTCTCCGCTCTCCTGGCCTTCAACCCAGGCGCCATCGATCACCTTCACGAGACCTGGAATTTTTTCATGACTGTGCTTCGCGATCTGCCCGCCGGGCTCGATTGTGATCGCGCGCAGCAGCAAAATGTGGCCCTCGAGACCGACGGTTGCTTTCATCGACGCCTCGGAGATGACACCCAGAGTCTCGACGGCGAGCCCTTTGTGCTCACTCGGCGGCACAACCTGCGCTAGCCCTTGGGTGCCAACCGCTCCAATAGCGAGGCCCGCGACCATGCAGCAGGCCGCGAGCAAGCCTGTCCGATTGACAATGCGTTTTTTCGGATCCATCGGATCTCCTTCGAGGCTAATTGGTTTGACCTTCGGAATAGACTACAGTGGCCTTCAAAGCGGAGGCAAACGACATCTCCTAATGGGCTTATGAATGGAATTAATGCCCGATGAGACGCAGACTGCCCCCATTCGCTGCGATCCGCGCCTTCGAGGCAACTGCCCGCCATAGTAGCTTCACCCTGGCTGCGGACGAGCTGAACGTGACGCAATCGGCCATAAGCCACCAGGTGAAACGGCTGGAAGAGTTTCTCGACACCCCGCTTTTGTGCGTGCCCCGCAAGGGCCTAGCCTCACCCCGGCCGGACAAGACTATTTGGAGGAGTTGACAGGCATTCTGGATCGGCTGGACGCGAGCACGCGGCGACTCTGCCATCCAAATCAACCGGAGATAGTTCGTATCCGGGCAACACCCGCTTTCACCACGCGCTGGCTCCTGCCGCGAATGCATCGCTTCCAGTCCGGCTATCCGGACCTTGATTACGAAATCACCATCGGCTTTCCTCCGACGGACTTCTCGCAGGGTGATGTCGATATATTCATTCATTGGGGCGCGGGCCCGGTCGTCGGCGCGCGAGTCAAACCCTTTTTCAGATCCGCCAGGTTCCCGGTCGCGAGCCGAGAGTTCCTGCGAAACGCAACTGAGGTGAGGAGGCCTGCCGATTTGCTCGCCGTCACACTGCTGCACGACAAAGTAATGGATGGCTGGTCGCAGTGGTTTGATTCCTGCGGTGTTGTGCCGCCTGCAACTCAGCGTGGTCCCCGTTTCGCGCACTGCGAACTGGTCCTCCAGGCGGCGGAAACCGGTCAGGGTGTTGCACTTCCCTATACGGCGCTGATCCAGCCTGAGCTGGAAAGTGGATGCTTGGTCCGCCTATTCGACCAGAAGACGCCGCCTGTGATTATCTATTCACTTGCCTATCAAGAGTGTGACGCTAACGACCCGAAGATCAGAGCGTTCCGGGACTGGATTCTTAATGAGGCGCGGGGCTCCCCCTCCTCACAGTTGCGTATCGCCGCCACTGGAGGCCTCAGGTAGCCCAATTTCTCCCCTTTCGAATCGACGGCTCGGCTTGATCGTGACTTCCGCCTTGGTAATGAGATCGACACCTTGAGCGTAGGCTATGGCGATCGGGTGCAGCGAAAGTGTGGGGGCGACTTCTCAATTCTCGAAACATGAAACAGTGTCTGCCAAGACGTCCGGGGGTAACAATATGCCAAGTACCTTCAAAGCCGACTTTCTAGGCATTGGCACGCCCAAATGCGGGAGCACGTGGCTGTTCTTTGCCCTGGGGCAACATCCGAAGATCTGCTTATCGGAGCCGAAGGAAATCAATTACTTCAATCAGGTCGACTTCGCGACACCTTATGTTCATGGCAAGGATAAACTGCCTTTCATCAATCCCAACTTTGCGAAGGACTTGGCTTGGTATGTAATACCAACTTGCGGAGGCGCTGACTCATAAATGGGTTGCGCGGCGACGATGGTGTGTGATTCACCATGGCAAAGGCTAGAAGGATTGCCATGGTAGCAGCGATAGCA
>Ga0255057_10000256_pt1 | contig 29490 bp, 25 predicted proteins | sample Cases_109_6_MG_FD_189022 | JGI IMG/M metagenome (GOLD analysis project Ga0255057, IMG submission 189022) | Seawater microbial communities from Amundsen Gulf, Northwest Territories, Canada - Cases_109_6 | ecosystem: Environmental > Aquatic > Marine > Gulf | place: Canada: Northwest Territories... | reverse complement strand
TGCGACAAGCTTCTCTCCGCGATCGAGCGTTTTCGATCGGCGAACGAGGTGCCCGAAATTCACCGCGAGGGCAAGGGGCGGGCGCTGAGATACTCGGTGATCGACGGCCAACAAATCAGGGAAGAGCTCTCCGACATCTGGGCCCTCTACACCGGGCCGGTCCAGGAGATGGTGAACGAGCTCGCCGGCGAGGCGGTGTTCCCGCTGGACAACCTCCGCGCCGGGGTAAACGTGAACATCATGCCGCCCGGCAAGTCCGAGTACCGGTGGCACTACGACCGCGCTCCGGTCACTGCGGTGCTGTATCTCAACGAGGTCGAGGGAGGCGAGACCGAGTTGTACCCCGGCCTCCGGATACTGATCCCCGATCAGCGTTGGGCCAGGACCCAGCGGTTGCTCGATCGGGCAGTAGCGACGGGGCCGATACGGACCCTCCGATCCGAGAAAGCGCAGGTCTCGCCACAGCAGGGTCGCCTGGTAGCGATGGCAGCCAACCGCTGCTGGCACAGCGTTTCCGGGGTTGAGGGTGGGCGCGACCGGATCAACGTCATCCTGGCGTATGATCGGAAGGGAGCGTCGTTCGCCGCAGAGGACGGGCTCGACGCCTACCTCTACACCAACGAATCCAGCGCACAAGAGGATCCGAACTACCTGCGCTAACCATGCGGCTTCGATCATGAGCAAGAAGATCCCCGAGATGGACCCTCCCAGTGAGTACTACGCGAATCCCGGCTGGGACGTCGATTCCTGGGTCGAGATCATCGGGGTCGAGTACGAGACCCTCATCTCGGCGTATCCGTTCGACGATACGTTTCGGGCGCTCGGCGGATCGATCCGGCTCCTCGACGTCGGATGCGGCACCGCGATCTTTCCCGGCTACCTCGATCCGGTTCTTTCCGAAGAGGTGCACATCCGGACCGATCTGCTCGACCAGTCGGCAACGAGCCTCAGCAGCGCCTTCCGGGTGCTTGCCGATCTCGAGCATTTCAGCAACGGGGAGTCCTTCCGCGCCGACATCGAGAACCTTCCCGAGATCGGGGAGAGTCGATACGACGCCATCTGGGCCATCCACTCCTTCACGACCGTCGATCGGGAGCGGATGCCCGAGACGTTCCGGCGACTGGTGGCGGCGCTGCGACCGGGCGGCTGGCTGTTCGTGTATCAACTGACCGCAGCCTCTTCCTACCAGCGTGTCCACAGCTGGTATCGGGAAAGCCACGGTGGCGACCGTTACATGGAGTACGAAGACAGCGCTCGCATCCTGGCATCCGGCGGGTACCACTACGCGGTATACGAGCTCGCCTTCGACCACGTCGTCCCGGATCGCCCCGAGGCAGTGACCGGCTATCTGCGCAAGGTGACGCTGGACGAGGCGGTGACCGCGGACCAGTTCGAGCCGATTCTCTCCGAGTACCGCAGCGGTGATGTGCTTCGGTTCCCGCAATCGGTGAACCTGATCGCCGTGCCGCAGCAGGCCAGGCCGTGACCGCCCTCCTCTCCGATCCGTACTACTCCGAGGCCCACGAGGTATTTCGGCGCGCAACGAACCAGACCGAGCTGATGCTCGACCGCCTCGTCGCCTGGGTCGGCAGCCGCACCGGGCTCAGCATCTGCAGCGTCGGATCGGGGGCAGGGCTCTTCGAGATGCCGATGCTGGCCAGGCTGGATCGGGATGGGATCGGGGTGGTCAAGTTCGTCGGCGTCGATATCAGCGAGCATGCCTGCGCGGTTCTGGAACGCAAGCTGGCCGCAGCAGAGTTTGCGGGGCTCGATTCCGAGCTCGTTGTGGCCCCGTTTCAGAAGTACGACACGACCGCCCGGTTCGATCTCGTGCTGTTCAACCACGTCCTCGAGTACCTGCACGGCGACGCGCTCGAGTCGATTATGCGGTCCCAGGCCTTGCTCGAGCGCCATGTCGAGCCCGTTGGCTCGGTGATGGTGTTCAGTCCCGTGCGAGGCGGGATCAACGGCCCGTATGAGGAGGTCTATGCCCAGGTTGTCGGTACACCGCCCATCTTCGCCGATGACATTGAGCAAACCCTCGAGGAGGCAGGCATTGATTACACCGCGGAAACGATGACCGCGGCGTGCGACGTGTCGGCGCTCGACAACCAGGGCGACGAGGACGCAATGAAGCTGTTGAGCTTCCTCACGCAGCAGGACTGTCGAGAGGTTTCGGAGTCGGTCCGCGAGCACTACGCCTCCTACTACCGGGCCCTCCGTCCCCCCGGGTCGACGAAGATCCCTCACCCGGTACAGCTCTTCGTCCTGTGATAGAGCCCTACCTCGAAGGGATCTTCGCCAGCGAACACCCGAACTGGACCGGGCTCGCGGCGCAGAGGGTTGCCGAGATCGACGGCGGTTGGGAGACCAACATCTACGCGCTCGACATCACCTACCGGGAAGATGGCGTTGAGCGCCTCAAGCGTTTGGTGGCCCGCTTCTACCCGGACGAAGGCGGTGCCGAGAGGGCGTTGCGCGATGCTGCGCTGTTGCGGAGGATGACAGCCATCGGAGTCCCGGTTCCGGGGGTAGAGCTGGTCTCCACGAAGTCGTCGGCCTATGGCACGGCGGTGGTGGTCATGGAGCGGATCGACGGCCCGGTACTCGAAGAGGATCTCGAAGGCTCCGATGTGCGTCTGGTGGACATGGCTCGCCTGCTCGTGGCCGTGCACCGGCTGCCGATCGATGCCGTGTTCGGCGATACCGCAACGCCGTTCTCCTCCCCATCATTCGTCGACCCGAGTCTCGGGGCCATATCAGATGCAGTCGACCGCTTTGGTCGCCGCGACTTCAATCCGCTGCTCGAGTGGCTCACCGATTCGCCGCCGGCGGAGCGTGCGCCCAGCGTCCTGCACGGCGACTACCACCCGGGCAACATCATCGTCGGGTTGAACACCGGCGATCTGACCATCATCGACTGGTCATTCGCCGGGGTCGGGGACCATCGGCTCGACCTGGCATGGGCGGCGCTGTGGACCGCTGCGATTGGGGGAGCCGAGGCTCGCTCAGCGCTGTTGTCCGCGTACGAGACCGGTACCGCTGAGTCCATCGAGGACCTGGAGCACTTCGAAGGGCTCAGGCTTGGTGCGCGCCTGCTCACCGTCGCGCTCTGGCTGGAATCGTCGGTCGCGCCGCCGATCCCCAAGATCACCGAAGCCGCCATTCGCGGCGGCTATCGATCAACAGTCATGACGGTCTACCAACGGTTTCGCGAGGTGACCGGGCTCCGCCTGGATTGGGTCGAGCAGCTCCGCGAGTAGCCGAGTAGCCGAGACCAACCCTCTCGGACTCAAGCGAGCGCAGCGAGCGTCGCTCAGCTACTCAAACGAGGCGGAGCTGAGCGTTACTCTTCGCTGTTGCGAAGCCAAACCACCGCGGTAGCTGCAAGCCCTACCGACGCCAGGATTTCCACAATGAGCAAGAGTTCTGGTTGCATGGTTATTGATCGACCCTGGTGGGCGATATCTGTACGCCAGATCGCCGGGTGCCGCCAAATGAGTCGAACGGCCCGGAAGCGGCGGGGCGTGCGTTGGTTGCCGCTCGTATTCCCCTTCCCGTCTCCATCGGTCTTTGGCGGACATGATCCCCAATTGCTAGCGTCGGGACGCTGTCTTCGGGTTGATGGAGGGTCAAAGGGCTCTTTCCGAGGGCTTCTACCACTATTTGGGAGGAGAAGGAATGAAGAGACTGAGAGTGCTATTCGTACTCGTTGTAGCGGTGGCCATGGCGGCCACGGCATGCTCGAGCACCGATGAGTCGCTCCTCGACACCGTGCAGTCGAACGACTCGGTGAAGTGCGGGACACGAGATGCTCTACCCGGCTTCGCCGTGCTCGGCGACGACGGTAACTACACCGGCTTCGACTCGGACTTCTGTCGGGTCATCGCAGCCGCAGTGCTGGGTGACGCCGCCAAGGTCGAGTTCGTTCCGCTCGAGACGTCGGCGCGTTTCACGGCGCTGCAGTCGGGCGAGATCGACGTGCTGGTCCGGAATACGACGTGGACCGGCACCCGTGATGGGTCGGAAGGTGCTTCCTTCCAGACGGTGACGTTCTACGACGGTCAGGGAATGATGGTTGCGAGCGACAGCGCGTATACGAGCGTCGCCGATATGGACGGCACGACGATCTGTCTGGTTGAGGGAACCACCACGCAGATCAACGTGGTGACCATCTTCGAGTTCGAAGGGATCTCGTTGACCGAGGCGTTGTCGTTTGCCGACACCGATCTCGTCCAGGAGGCCTTCATCGCCGGGCGCTGTGATGGCTGGACATCGGACAGCTCCCAGCTCGTTGCGCTGCGGTCGACCTACCCGGATTCGGCCGGTGGCCCCGAGGCGCTGACGATCCTGCCCGACATCTTCTCCAAGGAGCCATTAGCTCCTGCGGTGACGGATGGCGACACCAAGTGGGGCTCCGCGGTCAACTGGGCCGTCATGGCGACCATCCAGGCCGAGGAGTGGGGCATCACGTCGGCGAACGTGGACAGCTTCCTGACGTCGGAAAACCCGGACATCGTGCGCTTCCTCGGTGGAGCCGAGGACTTCGACCCGGGATTGGGACTCCCAGCTGACTTCGCCTATCAGGTGATCAAGCAGGTCGGTAACTATGGGGAGATCTGGGAGGCCAATATCACTCCTATCGGGATTGCCCGGGCCGGGACGGTGAACGACCTCTGGATCAACGGCGGTCTTCTGTACTCGGCGCCTTACAAGTAAGCACGTTGAGAGTGGGGCCCCCCTCGCGGGGCCCCACTCTTCTTCCATCTTGTGAGAGCCGACCGTGCAGACGGATGAGCGTCTCCCACAGCTCACCGCTGTGGAGAAGCCGCGGTGGTACCGGGACGTCAGGGTGCTGCGCGTCATCATTCAGGTGGTCATCGTCGGAGGCGTCGTTGCGATAGCCGCCTTCTTCATCGGCAACATGATCGCCAATATGCAACGGCTGGGGATCAGCCTCGGCCTCGACTACCTCACCCAGCCTGCGGAGTTCACGATTCCCGGCTCGGATTTCGAACGAACTGGCACCCGGCTTGAAGCGGTTCTCGTCGGGGTTGGCAATACGTTCAGGATCGCGATCGCCGGCATCTTCTTTGCCACCATCCTGGGCGTGCTGCTCGGGATCGCCCGCCTGTCCAAGAACTGGCTGGTCAGTACCGGGGCACGCCTCTACGTCGAGTTCTTTCGCAATATCCCCGTGCTCGTCATCATCATCTTTGCCTACCTCGTGGTCTTCCTCGAGCCGAGAATCTTTCCGCGATTCGAAAATGCGCGGGAGATTGGGCCCTTCATCATCTACGTCCGCGGCGTCTTTTTTCCGTGGTACGAGAGCCAGGCCAACTTTTTCCCATGGGTCGTGATCATGCTCGCCGGCGTGGTCGCCGGTGTCTTTGTCAGCCGGTGGCGAGAACGGGTGAGCGAGAAAACCGGTGCTTCGGCATTGTCGCTGCTCTGGGGTCTTGGCACGTTTCTCGCCTTCGCCGTCATCGGTTTTTTCGCGCTCGGGGGACCGGCTTCGCTCACGATCCCCGGCTTCGAGGGCCAGGTCGTGGTCGGCGGCATCCGGGTGAGTCCCGAGTACGCCGCGCTGCTCATCTCGCTGGTGATCTACACCGCATCGCATATCGCGGAGATCACTCGCGGCAGCATTCAGGCGGTGTCAAAGGGCCAGCAAGAGGCGGCGACGGCCCTCGCGTTGTCGTCGGCCCAGCGGATTCGCTACGTGATCCTGCCCCAGGCCTTCCGGGTTGCGATACCGCCCCTGGCGAACCAGTACCTGAACCTGACCAAGAACTCATCGCTGGCGGTGGCGATCGCCTACTACGAGGTCACGAAGGTCACCACGGATATCATTGGAAACGGGGGTCCGGCGCCCCAGTCGTTCCTGGTGTTGATGATCATCTACCTCATCATCTCGCTGATCATCGCCGCCCTGTCCAACGTGGTGAATCGACGGCTCGCATTGGTCGAGCGATGACGACGACCGCGAAACCCCCCGTTCGGACCACTGGACCCTTGAAGTGGCTGAATGACAACGTCTTCCGCACCTGGTGGGACGGCATCGTCACGGTCGTTGCCGGCGGTCTCCTGTTGTGGCTGTTGGGTTCCTTCCTGAGCTGGGTGTTCACATCGGCCGAGTGGGACATCGTCCGCGTCAACCTCGTGACGTTCATGGTCGGCCGATTCCCGCGTGAGGAGTTGTGGCGGGTTGGGGTCGCGCTGTTGATCCTGGCTTTTGCCGGAGGACTGCTGCTCGGCATGTCATTGCGGCTCAAACCAAGGGTCACCGCCCTTGAGGCTCTTCGAACGTTCGCCGTGCGAGCTTGGCCGGTCGCGATACTCGTCGTGCTCCTGTTGATTCTTGCCTCCTCGCTCTCGGCCCTGGTTCTGGTGGCGGGCGCCACGCTGGCGTTCATCATCGGGAGAGGCGGCGGCTATCGGCTTCCGCAGAGCAGGACCAGGTTGGGCATGGTCGTCGGGCTGCTCTCGCCGTTCGCATTCGTGGCGGTCATTGCCGGATTCGGTGGCGTGGGCTGGAATCTGTGGGGTGGTCTCCTCCTCACGATGCTGCTCGCCGTCGGCGGCATCGCCCTGTCCTTTCCGTTCGGCGTGATGCTGGCACTGGGACGCCGATCAACGCTTCCCGCGGCGCGCTGGCTTTCGATTACCTACATCGAGGTGATCCGAGGCGTGCCCCTCATCACGCTCCTCTTCATGGGATTCGTCATGCTCACCCTTTTTCTCCCGGCCGGGGTGTCGGCGCCGAGTCTCGTGATTCGGGGCATCGTGGTGCTCACGATATTCACCGCGGCGTACGTAGCTGAGATCGTCCGCGGGGGTTTGCAGTCCGTGCCCAACGGCCAGGTGGAAGCCGCCCATGCCCTTGGCATGTCCCCAATCCAGACCACGTTCAACATTGTTTTGCCGCAGGCACTGACCGCGGTCATCCCGGCTCTGGTCGGCCAGTTCATCAGTTTGTTCAAGGACACCTCGTTGGTTGCAATCGTCGGCCTCCTCGAGCTGCTCGGCGTGGCACAGGCGATCACGCAGCAACCTGCGTTCGCGGGTCAAGGCCTCCTCTTGGAGACTCTGCTCTTCGCGTCGCTGATCTTTTGGGTGGGGTCATTCACGATGTCACGAGAGAGCCAACGTCTCGAGAAGCGATTGGGAGTGGGAGAGCGATGACACATGAGGACCTAGCGGCAGGCGCCGTCGTAGCCGGCGGCACGGGCGAACCGATGATCATCTGCGAGGGTGTAGAGAAATGGTTCGACGACTTTCAGGCCCTCAAGGGCATCGACCTCGTGGTCGGAACCCAGGAAGTTGTGGTCGTCATCGGGCCATCCGGTTCTGGCAAGTCGACGCTGATCCGATGCATCAATCGCCTCGAGGAGCACGACCGAGGCCGCATCATTGTCGATGGCGTCGAGATGGGCGACGACATCCGCAACATTCAGGAGATCCGCCGCGAGGTCGGCATGGTGTTTCAGCAGTTCAACCTCTTTCCCCACCTCACCGTCCTCGACAACGTCACGCTGGCGGTGCGCCGCGTGAGGAAGAAGCCAAAGGCGGAGGCCGATGAGCTGGCGATGGAGATGCTCACCCGTGTCCAGATTCCGGAGCAGGCGGCGAAGTACCCCGGGCAGCTGTCGGGTGGCCAGCAGCAGCGCGTCGCCATCGCTCGCGCTCTGGCCATGCAGCCAAAGGTGATGCTCTTCGATGAGCCGACGTCTGCGCTCGACCCGGAGATGATCAAGGAAGTACTCGATGTGATGAAGGAGCTTGCCGTATCGGGCATGACGATGATCGTCGTCACCCATGAGATGGGGTTTGCCAAGGAGGTCGCCGACCGTGTGATGTTCATGGCCGACGGCGAGGTCGTCGAGGTCGGTACCCCGCAACACTTCTTCGAGAGCCCTGAGGAAGACCGAACGAAACTCTTCCTCACGCAGATTCTCTGAACCGCCGTTCCATCGGACATTCACGATGCGAGCGAGCCGGACACGCAAACGTACACTCGGCGCCGAAGCATGATGAATGATCAACAAATCGACCCGGACGACGATGGGCTCTTTGCCGACGCCACGCAGGTGGCCGGCACCGGCGACGTCATCATCGAGCTCGAAGATGTCGACAAGTACTTTGGCGACTTCCAGGCACTGAAGGGGATCAACCTGAAGGTCGCCAGACAGGAAGTGATCGTCATCATCGGGCCATCCGGTTCTGGCAAGTCGACGCTGATCCGATGCATCAACCGCCTGGAGGAACACGACAACGGGCGGATCGTGGTCGACGGAATCGAGCTGTCGAACGACATCGGAAACATCCAAGAGGTGCGGATGGAAACCGGGATGGTGTTCCAGCAGTTCAACCTGTTCCCCCACCTCACGGTCCTCGAAAACGTCACGCTCGGCCCCCGCCAGGTCCGCAAGATGCCAAAGAGTGAGGCCGAAGACCTGGCGATGGACCTGTTGACCAGAGTGCAGATCCCCGAACAGGCCCATAAGCACCCCGGGCAACTGTCCGGTGGGCAGCAGCAACGGGTGGCGATCGCCCGCTCACTGGCAATGAGCCCAAAGGTGATGCTTTTCGACGAGCCGACTTCCGCGCTCGACCCCGAGATGATCAAGGAGGTCCTCGACGTCATGGTCGAGCTCGCCGAGGGCGGAATGACCATGTTGGTGGTGACCCACGAGATGGGCTTCGCCAAAGAGGTCGCCGACCGGGTGATGTTCATGGCCGATGGTGAGATCGTCGAGGTCGGCACGCCCGAGCACTTCTTTACCAACCCCACCGAGGATCGGACGAAGCTGTTCCTCAGCCAGATCCTGTAATACCGTTCTTGCGTAGCCAGGAGCGATATATGGCCGTCTGCTACGCAAGAACGGTGAGGATCTCTTCGAGAATCGACACGAAACGCTCGATGTCCGCAAACGAGTTGTACAACGGGACGGGTGCGACACGAATGGCATCGGGATAGCGCCACCCGCACACCACGTCGGCGGCCATCAACCGGTCGTACACCTCCTGGCCCGAGATGCTGGGGTCCTCGATCCGCAAGGAGTGCTGGCAGCCTCGTTGATCGAGATCGCGCGGCGTGATCGTGGTGATGCTCTCTGCCAGGCGGGTGTCGAGCAGGTAGTCCAGGTACTGGATCATCAGCTCGGATTTGGCGCGCAGCGGCCCCATTCCACCGGCCTCGTCGAACACTTCGAGCGATCCGATGATCGGAGCCATCGCCAGGATCGGGGAGTTGCTCACCATCCACGCCTCGGCGGTGGGTATCGGCCGGAACACCGTGCCCATCTCGAAGCGGGTCGCCCGGTCATGACCCCACCATCCGTGGTAGCGAATCCGATCCGGATCCCCGTGATGGCGCTCGTGGACAAAGGCACCCCCGGTTGCCCCTGGTCCCGCGTTGAGATATTTGTAGGTACTCCATACCGCGAAATCGGGCCCCCAATCGTGCAGCGAGAGCTCGATGTTGCCGACGGCGTGGGCCAGATCGAGGCCGGTGGCCGCCCCAACCGAGCGCGCGGCGTCGATGACCTCCGGCATCGGGAGCACCTGTCCCGTGTAGTACTGGATTCCGGGCAGGAGCACCAGGGCGAGCTCGGGTCCGAGGCGTTCGATGGCGTGGAGGAGGTCGTCCGTCCGCAGCGTCTCCTCACCGGGCCGCGGCGCCACGGTCACCAGGGCGTCGGTGGGATCGAGGCCGTGGGATCGGATCTGGGACTCGACGGCGTAGTGGTCGGATGGGAAGGCGTGGTCCTCGATGAGGATCTTGTATCGGGCAGCCGTTGGGCGGTAGAAGCTCACCATCATGAGATGCAGGTTCACCGTGAGACCGTTCATGGTGAGGACCTCGGAGGGGAGGGCGCCCGTGATCCTGCCCATCGGTTCTGCCAGGTACTGGTGGTACGGAACCCACGGCTGATCGGTCTCGAAATGCGCCAGGGCGCCCTCGCCGGCCCACTTGTCGAGTTCGGCGATCACCCGGTCGCGGGCCTTCCGGGGCTGGAGGCCGAGCGAATCGCCATCGAGGTAGGTGGTCTCCGCCCGGTTGCGCGGCACCGGCATGGCGAACTCGGCCCGAAACTGTCGCAGGGGATCTTGCCGATCGAGCACGGCAGCGAAAGCTGCGCCGGGCTCAAACATCGGTTTCGGTACGCCGGTCTCCGATGATCTGCGAAGCTGCCAGCCTTCCGGGCCCACCGATGACGGCGCCTCCCGGGTGGGTGCCGGAGCCGCATTGGTAGTACCCGTCGATGGGCGTTCGGTACTGGTTCCACCCCGCGGCGGGCCGGAAGAAATACATCTGGGGCGCCAGGAACGCCCCGGCAAAAATGTCGCCCTCGGTGAGCCCGAGCGTGCGCTCGATGTCCAGCGGGGTCACGACTTCGCGGTGTAACACGAGGTCATCGAAGCCGGGGAAGTGCCGCTCGAGCGTGGCCTGCACGATATCGCCGAGGCGATCGCGCTCCTGATCCCAAGTGCTCTCCCGCAGGTGGTATGGCGTGTATTGGACGAAGCACGACATCACGTGCTTGCCGGGGGGTGCCATGTCCGGGTCGATCACCGATTGGATGCACGCATCGATGTACGGATCACCGCTGTACCAGCCGTACTTGCTCTCATCGAAGGCCCGCTCCAGGTAGTCGATCGACGGGGCGATGTTGATGAAGCCGCGGAAGTGCTCATCGCCGTCACCCATGGCCGGATGACGGGGCAGGCCATCGAGGGCGAAGTTGACCTTGGAGGCGATACCGGTGAACTTCATTCGCTCAACGCTTTCGACCAGATCGGTCGGAAGCTCTCGCCGATCGACGAGATCGAAGAAGGTGCGTCGCGGATCGAGAGCGCTGACCACGATGGGCGCATCGAGCTCGGTGCCGTCCTCGAGGGCGACCCCGATCGCTGTGCCGTTTGACCGGATCACTTCGGATACCGGGGCCCTGGTGACGATCTCGGCGCCGAAGGCCTCGGCGGCCCGCGCCAGCACCTTGGTGAACCCGCCGTTTCCGCCCTTGTGGAAACCCCATGTCCCGAACAGCCCGTCGTACTCGCCCATCCGGTGGTAGAGCAGGACGAGGCCCGACCCCTGCGATCGGGGGCCGACCGCGCTGCCGATGATCCCGGACGAGGCGAGCAGGGCCTTCAGGAGGTCGTTCTCGAAGTAGTCGTCCAGGATGTCTGCGGCGCTCCCGGTGAGGAACCGCACCAGTTCGTGCAGGACGCTCGGGTCCAACCCGGTCAGGTGCTGGCCGAGCGCCACCATTCGGGCCAGGTCCTCCGGCTCCTTTCCGTGCAGGTTCGGCGGCACGGAGTCGAAGAGCGGTTTGACCGCCTGCACCACCATGGCCAGCAGGTGCTCGTAGTCCTCGAGGCGCTCGGCATCCTTCGCCGAATGTCTCGATATTTCCTCGTGGTTCAAGTACTTGTCCGGCCCGGTCAGCAGGTAATTTCCGTCAGAGCCAAGAGCGAGGCTGTGCGGCATCGGCAGGCTCATGAAGCCGTGCGCAACCAGATCGAGCTCCTGGACGATGTCGGGACGGACCAAGCTGAGGGCATAGGAGAAGGTGGTGAACTGGAAACCCGGGTACAGCTCCTCTGTGATGGCGGCGCCACCGATCACGTCTCGCTTCTCCAGGATGAGCGTGTCGAGGCCTTCCTTGGCGAGGTAGGCGGCGTTGACCAGCCCGTTGTGTCCTCCCCCGATGACGATGGCGTCGTATGCGGTCTTGTTCGCCATGGTCAACCGACCTTGTGGGGAGGGTCGTAGAAGGGCAGGCGTCGGACGGCCGCCTCGACCGGGTAGTTGCGGTTGTTGATCGTCACATCGATGGACAGATCCGTCCCGACTGCAGCCAGCCGAGGCGACACCCTGGCCAGGGCGATGTGGCGCTGCAGCAGCGGCGAATACATGAAGCTCGACGCGTGGCCGGCGACCTGCCCGGCGTCGTCGTGCACCATCGTCGCCCATTCCACCGGGACATGGTCCTTGAGCGCTGGGAGGCCGAGGGCGCGGTGTGCCAGCTGGTAGCTCGCCCAATCGACGTCGAGCCCGACGAGGCGGAAGCGGGACGACCCGGTGGCCAGCTCTTGCTCGATCGCTTTTCGTCCGACGAAGGCACGGTCGTCGCGCTCGAGACGGCGGAACATCCATCCATAGCCGAGCTCAATCGGGGTGGCCTTCTGTTCGTCCACCCAGGCAAAGCGGCTCGACTCGAAGTCGACCTCGATGAGCAGCAGCGCGGCCTCGATGCGGGTCATGTGCATGACCATGCTCCCGTAGGGGAGCACGCCCCGGCCTGCGGATGCCTCGAAGACCGCGTCCCAGATCGCGATCGCATCGTTACGCTCGACCCAGATCTCGTAGCCAAGGTCTCCGGTGTAGCCGGTGCGGGAGATGACGACCGGTGCGTCTCCAATCTTGGCCTGGGTCAGCCCGAAGAACGACAACTCTGCCACCTCGGGCACGAGCGCCGAGAGAACCGTCCGCGACGCCGGGCCCTGGACGGCAAGGATGCCGAAGTCGTCGCTGATGTCCTCCACCTCGACACGCTGGTGCCCGATCATGCCCTGGAGGTAGGCGAGGTTCGGCTCGGCGGAGGTGAGCCAGTACTCATCGCCGCTGATCCTCAACACCACGCCGTCCTCGATCAAGAAGCCCTGGTCGTCGCACCACATGGTGTACTGGGCCTGTCCCGGGCGGCATTTGGTGATGTCGCGTGCGAGCACGCCGGAGAGCAGCCGTTCGGCGTCGGGGCCGGTGATGCGGTACTTGAACAACGCCGAGGTGTCGAGCACGCCGGCGGCCTGACGCACCGCGAAGTACTCGACCTTCTCGTCGATGCGGTACTTGGTCGCAACCGCATGCCCGGCCCAGTGGCTCCACAATCCGGTCTCGTTGGCTGCGCTTGTCCGCTCGTGGAACGGTGTGGTGCGCATGTTCACGGAACGGAGGTTACCGAGCGGGTGGCGCGTCGGGCGGCTGGTCCCGGACACGAGCGGATGCGTGCCGGGCCGCGCTCAAAACCTGCTCTGCCATGAGATCGGAGTTTCCGGCGGGGAAACGCTCCAGGATGTCCCACACCTGGTTCTCTGACTTGACCCGGTGGGGATTGTCCCGCGGCCCCGATGCCGCCATCACGACGGAGGTGGCGAGGCGGCCCTTGATGAGGGGCCAGATCACCTCCGCTTCCTCAGGGGCGATGGCGACGATAGAGGCAAATCCCGCAATGAGGTCGTGCGCCACCGAGGGCGGATCGTTCTGGTCCAGGATGGCGTATGCGGCGGCGATCGCGGGCTCGGCGATGCGGATCGTGTGCATTGCATCGCCCGCGTCGATAACCCCGGAGACTCTGCCGTCGGCGAGCAGAACATTGTCGTCGTTCAGGTCGCCGTGAATGATCTGGCGGGGAAGCGACGTCAGGTCGAGTTCCGCCACGACCCCGGCGATCTCGAGCACCAGCGTCCGTCTGCGCTCATCAGTGACCGCCGCCGCTCGCTCACGGATCGTATGGTCGGCGGTGGCGGGATCCCAGTCTTGGCGATCGGTGGAAGCTGCGGCCACCGGTTCAAGGGCATCCACGATACGACCGACGGCAACCCCTATGGCCAGAGCGTTGTCCGGGGGTCGCTTGGAGTCGGAGAAGGACGTTCCCTCGACCCAGGTGAGCAGGCGAGCGGTCCGCCCATCGAGCAGGGTCACGGCTGTGTTGCTCCCTGCAGCAACCGTCTTCGGCGTTTCGTATGGGGTCTTTGATCGAATGGCATCGAACACGGCCGCCTGGAGACGCACGTGCTCCCGATCCCGACTGGTGACCTTGAGGACGAAGACCTCGCCGGTCTCGGTTTCGATGCGAAAGTTCTCGTCGCTGTACCCCGGCAGCGGTGTTGCGGTACCCACGATCCCAAAGCGCTGAGCAGTGATGGCGACCGCGTCGATGTTCAGCCCCCGTTGAGCTCCGGAATACGGCGCTGCATCTCGGCCCATTCGTCGACGCCGATGCCGGAGAGCATCCCGGTGATGCCCGCGAACGCCTCGGGAGGGACGATGTTTTGCAGGAACCGGATCATCCCCTCGCGGTCATCGTTGTTCTGACCCTTGTACATCCAGGAGACGAATTGCCCCATCACCGCCGGCTCGACCATCCCGGCCATGGCACCGGCAAGCTCGGCTTGTTCCGGGATGTCGAACTCGGCCTGGAGATGGGGGATCAGCAGCTCGTTCTCCTTGGAGATGTGGAGCCGCATGTGCTCGTGGAGGGCGACGCTTTCCCGCCACAGCCGTCGAGCGCTCTCCTTGCGCTCTCCGTTTCCGTTTGAGCGACCGAGATCGGCGAGCGACTCGTTGATGCCGATCCAGAAGTGCTCCTCGAAGTCGTCGTGGTCGTACAGGTAGGTCTCGGCGACGAAGGTGATCCGTTCGTTCATGGCAGGGAAGAGGATCTCTTCCTCGGTGTCCTCGTGCTTCCTCGCCAGCGCGAAGAAGAGGTTGATCCGATCGGTCAGCGCGGCGATCTCATCGGTGTCGTTGCGGTTGAGCTCACGGGCCATCACTTCCAGCTCTGCCACCTCTCGGAGGATGGCGTCGTGGATGTATTCGTACATCTGCATCGGGCCGGCCATAGGGGCGCTCCTCGGTCGCGTGACAGGCAATGTAGCCAGTTCGTGTCCCCCGCCTTGCGGTGTCGCATTTCGCGATGTGCGACGGTTAGGGGTCATGGGTGGAGTCCCGATCATGGTCCATGGATCCAGTCAATGCTGCTGAGGGATAGGGGCTCGTTCTATGGACCATGACACGTAGGGAGGGGAGGGGGGTCAAGGCGTGGTCGCGACAACGCTTTGACCCCCTCCGCCTCGCTGGCGCTCGGCACCTCCCCCTGAGGGGGAGGCAAGGAAGTCGCCTCTCTGAGGGGGAGGCAAAGAAGCCGCCTCTCTGAGGGGGAGGCAAAGAAGCCGCCTCCCTGAAGCTGCCTCTCTGAGGGGGAGGCAAGGAAGCCGCAAGGAAGTCGCCTCTCTGAGGTGAGGAGGAGGCAAGGAAGTCGCCTCCCTGAGGAGGAGGCAAGGAAGTCGCCTCTCTGAGGGGGAGGCAAGGAAGGGGGAGACGCGGCGTCGACTAGCGATTCCACAGAAGGGGCATGAGCGCACGGGCCATCAAGCCAGCGTCATCACCCGATCGGGGCGTAGGAGGAATGGGGGCAGGTAGGCAGGGATGTTGGAGAAGGGCAGGACATCCTCGTGCAACTCGATCCCTAGGCCCTCAGCCATGAACTTCCGACGCGCCTGGATCCTGTCCCAGGCCTCGGGGTAGTCCGTGGCGAATTGGTCGCGAAGTGCCTGATCCGCAAGTGCGATGCCGTCCTCGATGTTGGTGGTGAAGTAGTCGGTCCCGGTTGCCGGGATGATGTCGACCTGGAAGGCCATCCCCGATCGGAGCTCGATGGTGGATCCCGGCGAGATGGGGGAGTTGACCCACTCGTCGAGCGAGATTTGGTGGCCCGGGTTGAGGAAGATGCCGAAGAAGGGGTCGCCGAGACGCCGGTCGACGATCTCTTGGAGAGCGCCGCCGGTCTGGCCAACGTGCAGCGCTTCGTACCACTCGGCCACCGCACTGAAATAGGGCCCGACCAGCCGCTCGACGTAATCCTGGATGTCCGGGGGCAGCTCCGCTGCGGCTTCGACGACGAACCCGGCGCGGCAGTTCAACGCACCCCAGATCCCAAAGGCGACGGTGAACCGATCGCCGCGCTCGATCGGGCGGTCACCCGGGCTGAGCAACCCAAGGCTCGCTCGTTCGCCACCGGTCAGCATGAGGTGACACGAAAGCGGGCTCCCATTCCATTCGAGCAGGCGGACCGCCTCTTGCTCGGTCATCCCGGGCTCGAGTCCGAAGAGCAGCCGCCGCACGCCGTTCGAGGTCTGGCAGGCCGCGTATTCGAAAGCGGCGAGCTGCTCGACCTCGTTGATGACTCGGAGCCCGTCGGCGGGGTCGATGAGCAGCCCGATGGCGTTCTCCACCGAGCCTGCGTTGCCGCTGATCGCGCGCAACTCGTCAACGAGAAACGCTGGCACGTCGAGCAGTTTCGGGCTGGCATAGCCTTTCCACCCGATCACGCCGATGCTGCTGCCACCGCCGATTCCCTCGTCGGCGAGGATCTCACCAAGGAGTCGTGATCGATCGCGCGGCTGGCTTGGCAGACTCAAATCCTGGAACAGCTCGACCCGCATCGAAAGCGGCGCCGCCTCCGCCATCCCGACACACTCGTTGCCGACCAAAACCAGGGGCTCATTCGAGCTACCGACGACAAGGAGCGCTTCCTCGAATCGCGGATCAAACCCGGTCAGATATGACAGGTTTGCGCTGTGCTCACGGTCCGCATAGACAACGATGCGGTCGAAGCCTGCATCGGTGGCCCGCTCTTGCAGCCGGGCCATGCGATCCTGGTAGGTGGCATCGGGGATTTGCGGCACGGCTCCCGGCATGCCGAAGTCGGGCAGCGCCACCTCTGCGACACGCGGCTTGCTCATGCCGTGCATGATCGCACGCTCAGCCGGGCCGATTCCAGGGAACCGGGGCATCGGCTCCGCGTTCGATCATGCGATGAGCGGCAGCGAAGAGCCAGAACCATGGACGCAGGTCTGGCACCGGCAGTGAGGTGCTCACCTCTCGATGACGGATATCTCGTTGGAGGCGAGGGTCAGCCACGGCCCGACCTCGCCGTCCGGCCATTGAACGCGAACCTCCGCGGAATTAGCCGCGCCGAGCCCAAAGTGGATCCAGCCGAGCTGACCTCCGGCGTGGCCACCGCCGATCGTGACTTCTCGATGGGTTACCTGGTCGCCAAAGCGCACCTCGATCCAGGAGCCAATGGCATCCCTGTTGGTGCCGGCCTGATCGAGTTGGACCGCCACCCAGTTGCCCATCTGGATCGGGACCGCGGCATCGCCCCATCCAACGTTGCGCCACAGTTTCACGTTGGCCCGGCGATTGACCTCGACCAAGTCGAGCATGCCGTCGAGGTTGAAGTCGGCCAGGGCTGCCCCGCGACCCCGGTCGAAGCTCAGGATCCCCGCCTCTGCGGCGCTTTCCGTAAACGTGCCATCCGAAGCGCCGAGGAGGAGGTTGCTCGGATCATTGGTGGCCGCCTCGGGCATGGCGTCGACGTTGCCCTTAGCGATGTAGAGGTCGATGAACCCGTCGTTGTTGACGTCCTGGAACTCGGCGTGCCACGCGGTCGACGGCATCGTGGTGTCCCCGACGAATGGGCTGTGCGCGGTGACACCGCTGCCCAGTGCGATGTCCTTGTAGGCGGGCTCCCCCGCGCCATCGGAAAGCGTCTGGAGTTTGTTGTCACCCATGCTCGTGAGAAAGACCTCGGGCAGCCCGTCCCCGGTGACGTCGTGGCTGGCGATGCCCATACCGAAAATCTGCATGTGTTGCCAACCTTCGGCTTCGGTATACAAACGCGGTGGTCGGTCCTCCTCGACTCGCCACAGCTGCTCCTCGCCGTCGCGGTAGTACTGGCGGTCGTTGGTGAGCCGCAGATCGCCCCGACCGGAGCGGTCCCAGTCGCTGAACAGGATGGAAAGCGTGCACCAACCGGGAGCGAGGGGATCAGGCGCTGCGTACAGCCCTGCGTCGGTCGGCCTGATCAGGGCGTGATCGGAGCACTCACCGGTCTGCTGCCCGTCCTCTGCGATGTAGTTTCCGAAAGCCAGGGTCGGGAGGGCTGCTGAGCCCTCCCATTTTGCGCTGAACGCCGTCGTCCACTCGTCACCGCCGTCGATGCCCCACGATTCGTTGGCGCGCTCGAACTCGCAACCTCCGAGCCCCCTGAGCACCACGTTTTCCCCAAACCGCAGAACCGCAAGATCGGTCATTCCGTCAGCGTCGACATCGAGCGGATATGCACCGGTCACCATCGTCAGGTCGGTGATGGGGCTGGCGATGGCGTCGAAACTCAAGGCACCCCCGACGGTGCTGTGATTTCGGTAGAGGGCCGCCGGATTGCTACCGCCTGCGAAGTAGAGGTCGAGCTTGCCGTCGTCGTCGCAGTCGAGGACGGCCACACCACCCCCGACGAAGAAGCTGAACTCGCCGTCATAGGTGTGCACGATTCCCGCGGCTGCTGATTCTTCGATATATCTCGGCGGGTCCATCGCCGCGGTGTCGGCATCGTTGCTTCGGGTCAGGATCACGAGGACTACTCCCACGGCCAACACGGCGGCAGCACCGACCCAGCCGAGTGCTGCTCCGAGGTTCACGCCGCCTGACCGCCTGGCCTCATCCATTGGCACAGTGTTCCACAAGTCCTTTTCTGGGCGTGCGGGCGGGAAGATAACTAGCCATTTGCTTTCCGGGACTTGGCGGTTCGGGGGTGATAAGCGACCGGCGGTGGGGTAGGGTTCGCGCGGCGCCGCCTGGCCGGTTGGCGCATTTTCAGAGAAGGAAGGAACAGAATGTCTAGAACCCGTTTGCGGGCGTTCGTACCGATCATCGCAATCGTTGTCGGTACGATGGCGCTCGCAGCCTGCGACTCAGGCGATGATGACGGCGGTGATGACGGCGGTGACGGTCTCACCGTCGGCGTCTCATGGAACAACTACAACGAGGAACGCTGGGCGAAGTCGGATGAGCCGGCAATTAAGGCGGCATTGACGGCCGCGGGAGTTGAGTACATCTCCGCGGACGCAGGTTCGTCTGCCGAGCAGCAGCTCGCCGACATCGAGAACCTGATCGCCCAGGGCGCAGACGCCTTGATCATTCTCGCCCAGGACGGCACTGCGGTGCTGCCAGGCGTGCAGAGCGCTCTCGAGCAGGGCATCCCGGTCATCGCTTATGACCGTCTCATTGAAGATCCGGGTGCGTTCTACTTGACATTCGACAATGTCGAGGTCGGCCGGATGCAGGCCCGCGAGGTCTTCAAGCTGGTGCCTGAGGGGAACTACGTGTTCATCAAGGGCAACGCCGCTGATGCCAATGCGGACTTCCTGCGTGGCGGCCAGCAGGAGATCCTGCAGGAAGCGATCGACAGCGGTGCGATCATCAACGTCGGTGAGTCCTATACCGACAACTGGGATCCGGCGGTTGCTCAGACCAACATGGAACAGTTCCTGACCGCGAACAACAACGAAGTTGACGCAGTCGTCGCATCCAACGACGGCATGGCCGGCGGTGTTGTTGCAGCACTCGAGGCCCAGGGTCTCGCAGGCGTCGTGGTGGTTTCCGGTCAGGACGGCGATCAGGCCGCTCTGAACCGGGTTGCACTCGGAACGCAGGCGGTTTCGGTGTGGAAGGATGCCCGCGATCTTGGCAAGGCGGCCGGTGAGATTGCCGTCGCCCTCGCCGGTGGAACGGAACTCGGTTCCGTGACGGGCGCCATCGTGTTCGTCACGCCGGGCGGTAACAGCATGAGCTCGATCCTGTTGCCACCGATCCCGATCACTCAGGACAACCTGAATCTCGTGGTCGACGCTCAAGTGCTCACCACTGAAGAGCTCTGCCAGGGTGTCACCGCAGGCTCCGTGGCGGCCTGCGGCTAACAGAGAAACGGAAAACGACTACACGCTGCGCCCCCGGAATTATCCGGGGGCGCAGCCGCGTTTCCGACATGCTTCAATGGCATCCGCATGGGTGACACCACGCTGAAACAAGATCCGGCGCCAGGAGGCGGCGCCTTCTCGCTCGCTGACACGATCCGAGCCGTGGAGGTCGATCTGCGCATTCTTGGGATGTTGGTCGCCCTCGCCGTCATCTGGCTGGGGTTCCACATCGCTTCCGGCGGGCTGTTCCTCACCCCCCGCAACCTTTGGAACCTATCGGTCCAAACCTCAACCGTCGGAGTGATGGCAACGGGGATGGTGTTGGTCATCGTCTCTCGGAACATCGATCTGTCGGTGGGCTCGATGCTCGCGTTCATCGGCGTTGCGACGGCGGTGCTCCAGAAGAACATCCTGTCCGACATCATCGGGTTCGATCATCCCGCGATTTGGATCATCGCCGTGGGGTTTGCGCTGATCATGGGAGCGATCCTGGGTGGCTTTCAGGGCTGGGTCGTCTCCTATATCGGTGTTCCCTCTTTCATCGTCACGCTCGGCGGGCTGTTGGTATGGCGCGGTGCGTCGTGGCAGGTCGCCAGCGGGCAGACCGTTGCACCGTTGGATGGGATCTTCCGGCTGCTCGGTGGCGGATCGCGTGGTTCGATCGGTGCCACCTTGAGCTGGATCGTCGGCATCGTCGCCTGTGTGGGCATCATCCTGCTGTTGGTCAACAAGCGCCGGCAGCGGCATCAATACGGGTTCCCGGTGCGACCGCTGTGGGCCGAGATCGGGCTCGGTGTAATCGCCTGTAGTGCCGTGCTGGGTGCCGTTGCGATCGCCAGCTCATACGCGCCGCTCGACCGCGCGCTCGGCATCTCCAACCCGGTGCTGATCCTGATCGGGGTCACCGTGATCATGACCTTCATCGCCACCCGGACCCGGTTCGGCCGATCGGTGTACGCCATCGGCGGCAATCCCGAAGCTGCCGAGCTGGCCGGCATCAACACCCGCCGAACGATCCTGCTGGTCTTTGCATTGATGGGCGTATTGGTCGCCGTGGGGGCGGTCATCCAGACCGCTCGGCTCAACGCGGCAACGAGTGCGCTGGGGACCGCGCTCGAGCTCTCGGTGATCGCAGCTGCGGTTATCGGAGGAACCTCGCTTGCCGGCGGCGTAGGCAGCATCCCGGGGGCGGTGCTCGGGGCGCTGGTCCTGCAGTCGTTGATCTCGGGCATGGTGCTGATCGGGGCCGATGCGCCGGTCCAGCGGCTCGTTGTCGGCGTCGTGCTGGTCTTCGCCGCTGCGATCGACGTTTTCTACCGGAAGCGAACCGAGCGGCTGGTGGCTACGTGACCGACGCCAGTCAGGATGGGACGCCGCTGGTCGAGCTCCGCGACGTGAGGGTTTCCTTCGGCGGTGTGCACGCCGTCGATGGGGTCACGATCGACCTCTACCCGGGTGAGGTCGTGGCGCTGGTCGGCGGCAACGGCGCCGGCAAGACGACGCTCGTGCGCACGCTTTCCGGCGCCCATCCGGCGGACTCGGGAGAGATCCTGATCGAGGGCAAGCCCGCCGATATCCGCACCCCGAGGGATGCCAAGGACCTGGGAGTGGAAACGATCTACCAGACGCTGGCGCTTGCGGAGAACATCGACGCTCCGTCGAACATGTTCCTGGGCCGGGAGTTGACCACGCGCTGGAGAACGCTCGACGACTCGGCAATGGAGTCCGAGGCCAGGACGATCATGGGGCGCCTCAACCCCAGGTTCCAGAACTTCAAGATCGCGGTCGCCTCACTCTCTGGCGGCCAGCGGCAATCAGTGGCCATCGCAAAAGCGGTGTACTTCAACGCCAGGATCCTCATCATGGACGAGCCGGTCGCCGCGCTGGGACCCGCGGAGACCGCGCAGGTGAACGAGCTGGTTCTTCAGCTCAAGGCGGAAGGCATCGGCATCTTCCTCATCAGCCACGACATCCATGATGTCTTTGATCTGGCGGACCGGATCAGCGTGATGCTCCATGGACGGCTGGTTGGCACGGTCAACAAGGACGACGTGACGATGGACGAGGTGCTGGCCATGATCATCATGGGCAAGCTACCGACCGAGGTCACCGATGTGGAGCTCGAAGAGCTGCACGGGTAGGCAGTCCAGAGTCTTGAGTCCAGAGTCTTGAGTCCAGAGTCTTGAGTCCAGAGTCCGAACGGGTCTTGCTCTTGACTCAACCGCTTTCGAGATCACCCAACTGCTGAAACGGCGCCTTCAGCGCTGGATACAACTCCCGGTAGATCCCGTAAAACTCTTCGTACAAAGCTGCGTCGGCGGTGGGCTCGATCACCGTACCCAGGCTCACCCCAGCAGCTGCTGCTTCCCCGACGGTGGCAAACGCCCCGTCACCGGTGGCGGCGAGGAGGGCGGCGCCGTGCGATGCGGACTCGCTGGTCTCGACCAGCCGGACCGGGCGACCGATGACGTCGGCGATGATGCGGACCCATACCTCGCTGGCCGCCCCACCACCCGAGACCCGAACTTCGCCGAGTTCGATCTCTGAGGCCATCAGCTCCACCGAGTCGCGGAGCCCGAACGCCACCCCCTCCATGACCGAACGGGCGAGATGACCGAGCCCATGGCGAATGGTCAGCCCAACGAACGCACCGCGTGCCAGCGGATCCGGATACGGCGTTCGCTCACCGGTGAGATAGGGCAGGAACACCAGGCCGTTCGACCCGGGTGGCGCCGAGGCCGCCGCTTCGTCCAGATCCGCGTAGGTCCAGTCGGGGGCGATCGCGTCGCGGAACCAACGGAAGCTGCCGGCGGCCGACAGCATTACTCCCATGAGGTGCCACGTGCCTGGAACGGCGTGACAGAACGCGTGGAGCCGGCCCTCGGGCTGGATGACCGGCCGATCGGCCGCTGCGAACACGACGCCGCTGGTTCCGACGCTGATCGCTGCGATCCCGGGTGCCACCGCGCCGACGCCGACTCCATTGGCCGACTGGTCGCCGCCCCCAGCCACGACGGGCGTCCCTGCGTTGAGCCCCAGGGCGGAGGCCGCGTCGACGGTGAGGGTGCCCGTGACGTCTGGGCCTTCGTGGGTGAGAGGAAACCACTCCGCCGGGAAGTCGAGGGTGTTGAGCATTTCGGGAGACCAATCCCGGGCGGCGAGGTCGAGCAGCAGGGTGCCGGAGGCGCCCGCCTTGTCGGTGGCGAATTCGCCGGTAAGCCGGTAGCGCACATAGTCCTTCGGCAGCAGGACATGGGCTATGCGGTCGTAGATCGCGGGCTCGTTGTTCCTGACCCACAGCAGCTTTGGTGCGGTGAACCCGGTCAGTGCGTCATTCCCGGTGAGGGTGATGAGCCGTTTTCTCCCGATCAGCTCCCTGATCTCGTCGCACTCGGCGTGCGTTCGTTGGTCATTCCACAGAATTGACGGCCGCAGGACAGCACCGGCATCGTCGAGGATCACCAGCCCGTGCATTTGCCCGGTCAGCCCGACCGCACCCACATCGCCGCCGCCGACTCCGGCCGTGGCCAGTGCATCTGCGATGGCCAGTCGCGTCGCCTCCCACCACAGCAGCGGCGACTGCTCGCTCCACAGCGGTCGCGGCGTCTCGAACTCATACTCGGAACGCCCAATCGCAAGCACAGAACCGTTGGCGTCCATCAAGAGCGCCTTGGTGGCCGTCGTCGACGCGTCGATGCCGATGTAGTAGCTCAATCGGGGCCCTTCGGCGGCTGTTCCGGCAGTGAGGTGAGAAGCTCCTCGAGCGTCCGCCCTTGGAGATCGAACAGCCTCCACACCTCGCGATGCTGTACAACCCCGCCCGGTGCGAGATCGGTGAGCGGCCCAAGCGTCTCCAGTTCGAGGAATCGGTGGTCCCGATAGCACTGCATCGAAGCACCAAAGTCGACATAGTCCATCGTGTCATCATTCAGGGGAGCCCACTTGACGAACACCTCGGCTCCGAGGGCGTATGCCAGCCAACCTCGCCGGTTGTCAATCGCAAGCTTCGCCCGTCGTTGCGAGAGCGATGCTTGGATGCGAATCTCCTCGGTCCTGAATTCGAATTCCGGTGCTTGCAGGTCGGTGTATGGCCAGAGCGCGACGATGCGATTGGGCAGGACGCCGGCGGTGTCGATCGGATCATGCGACTGCGGGAGCACCGCGACGCCGCCCGGAGTGAACTGGGTGATCGCCCAGGCCGCGGTACGCACGGTGCGCTCGCCCTGGTTGACGAGTGCGTGGTCGACCACGACGTGCTCACCTCGCTGGCGGAGCTCGATCGTCTTGGCTACCCCATGACTGTCGGCGGCGCCGGTCAGCCGAACGCCGTCGTCGAACTGATCTGCCATGATCGGGTGGTCATCCGGCTGGTAGGTCACCGCAGGGATCTCAGGCGCTCGCCACAACCGGTGGCCACCGAGGAGCGACAAGCGCCCTGCAGCCGATTCGATCACCGCTCCCGGCAGCGATGCGAACAACTCCGGGCCGCTGCGGCGTTTGAAGCCGAGGATGCGCGGGGCGCCGAGGGCGATCGTCACGGTATACGGCCCGAGTTCGAGGGCTTGGGTCTGATGACTCAACTAACTTGCCTTTCACGACTCGATGGGAAGTTAGTTGAACATCAACCCCGTGATCGAGATGATGGGCCGACGCCTCCGTCTTGCCGTAATCGGCGGCGGGCCCGGGAGCTTCATCGGCTCGATGCACCGGGCCGCTGCTCGTATCGACGACCGTTACGAGCTGGTTGCCGGTGCCCTCTCCTCTGATCCGGAGCGCTCTCACACTGCAGGCGTCGCAATCGGGATCGAGGCGGATAGGGCCTACGGTGATGCCATTGAGTTGCTCGAAGTGGAAGCGAAGCGTGACGACGGTGCGGACGTCGTCGCAATCATGACACCAAACGACAGCCACCACCGCTACTCAACCGCCGCCCTCGAGAGCGGTTTCGACGTCATCAGTGACAAGCCGATCGCCAACACGCTCGACGAGGCGCTCGACATCTGGCGCTGGGTCGAGCAATACCGGATGGTGTTCTGCCTCACCTACAACTACACCGGCTATCCAATGGTGCGCCAAGCCAGGGCCATGGTGCACAGTGGTCAGCTCGGCGAGATCCGGCTTGTCCAGGTCTCCTATGTGCAGGGCCACAAGGCTGCCGACGACGACCCGGAACCAGGGGGCGATCTGCCTTGGCGTTACGACCCGCTGCGGGGCGGGCCTTCCTTGGTGCTCGGCGACATCGGGACCCACGCACACAACCTGGCTCGGTTCGTCACCGGGCTCGAGGTGTGGGAGATCGCCGCCGAGGTGGGTCACATCGCACCGGATCGGCTCGTCGATGACTACGCAGCCGCCATGCTCCGATTCAACAACGGTGCCCGCGGCACCTTCTGGGTGACCCAGGCCGCGGCCGGTGTGGAGAATGACCTGCGGTTCAGGGTGTCCGGCACCCTTGGCACCCTTGAGTGGCAGCAGGAGTTGCCGACGCAGCTGATTTTTCGACCCATCGACGGACCGGCACAGATCCGAACCCCGAACGGTCCCGGCACCCTGCCGCTGGCCGCGCGCGCCAGCAGGATCGTCGCCGGTCACCCGGAAGGGTTCCATGAGGGGTTTGCCACGATCTACGCCGATGCGGCCGAGGCGATCGCCGCTCGGCGCTCCGGCAAGAAAGCCGACCCGCTCGCCATGCAGTTTCCCAATGCGACCGATGGCGTGGTCGGGGTGCGCTTCGTCGAGGCCGCCGTCGAGTCGAGCGAGTCCGGCGGCGCCTGGACGAGCGCACGCCTGGACCAGGAGATAGAGGAGCAATGACTGTGGTGCGCTGGGGTGTACTCAGCACTGCCAACATCGGCATGGAGAAGGTGACTCCGGCGATCCAGCGGGCCGAGAACTGCGAAGTGGTCGCCATCGCCTCGCGATCAGCGCAACAAGCGAAAGACGCGGCGGCGCAACTTGGGATCGCCGACTCCTACGGCAGCTACGAGGCGCTGCTCGACGCCGCCGACGTCGATGCGGTCTACATCCCGCTCCCAAACGACCTTCACGCAGAGTGGACCATCAAGGCCGCGGCTGCGGGCAAGCACGTGCTGTGCGAGAAGCCGATTGCACTCGGCGCCGCCCAGGCTGAGGAGATGCGCGCCGCCTGTGAGGAAGCAGGCGTCAAGCTCCAAGAGGCGTTCATGTACCGGCACCACCCGACCTGGGTCGAGGCGGTCCGGCTGGTGCGCACCGGTGCGATCGGCGAGCTCCAGGCGGTGCAGACCTGGTTCAGTTATTTCAACGATGATCCCGAGAATATTCGCAACAGGGTCGAAAACGGCGGCGGAGCGCTCATGGACATCGGTTGCTATTGCATCAACGCAGCGCGGCTGCTGTTCGGCTCGGAGCCGACCCATATCGAGGCAGCGGTGCGCCGCGATCCGGAGATGGGGATCGACATCGTCACTTCAGCCGTCCTCGAGTTTCCCGGCGGAGGACAATCGACGTTCACCTGCTCGACACGGTCGGAAGACGACCAACGGGTCCACATCGTCGGTACCGAGGGTCGCATCGACATCGAGATCCCGTTCAACATCCCACCCCACCGCGAGACCCGGATCTTCGTCACGATCGGCGGCGATCCGGCAACGAGTCCATCGACCGAAACGGTGAGCTTCCCGATCGCCGATCAGTACACGATCCAGGCCGAGCGGTTCGCACAGGCAGTGCTCGACGAATCCGACGTGCCGGTCTCCATGGACGACGCCATCGCCAACATGCGGGTCATCGAGGCCGTCCTCGGCGGATAACCTGAAATCAGCGAGCACCAGGAGGAACGCATGACGGACTTCTTCCCAACCGAGCCCGTTCGGTACGAGGGGCCGAACACTGGAACCGAGCTGGCGTACCGGGTCTACAACTCAGATCGTGTCGTGCTCGGCAAGCGCATGGAAGACCACCTGCGCATTGCCGTGTGCTATTGGCACTCGTTCAACTGGCCCGGGAACGATGTCTTCGGGGTAGGCACCTTCGACCGACCGTGGCTTGCCTACGACGTCGATCCCATGAAGGCGGCGCATCAGAAGATGGACGCCGCGTTCGAGTTCTTCTCCAAACTCGGCACGCCCTTCTTCTGTTTCCACGACATCGACATCGCTCCGCCCGGGGACACGTATGCCGAGACCAAGCGCAATCTCGAAGAGATGGTCGACTACGCCGAGGAGCATATGAGCCGCACCGGCGTCAAGCTCCTGTGGGGGACCGCAAACCTGTTCGGCCACCCCCGGTTCGCTGCCGGTGCCGCAACGAACCCAAACCCGGAGGCCTTCGCCTACGCCGCCGCCCAGGTCAAGAACGCCATCGACGCCACCCACCGCCTCGGTGGTGCCAACTACGTGCTTTGGGGCGGGCGAGAGGGATATGAGACGTTGCTCAACACCCGTATGCGCCAGGAGGCAGACCAGTTCGCCCGATTCCTCCACATGGTGGTCGAATACAAGCACTCGATCGGCTTCGAAGGCACCCTGCTGATCGAGCCAAAGCCGCAGGAGCCTACGAAGCATCAGTACGACTATGACTCCGCAACGGTCCACGGATTCCTCGAGCGGTACGACCTGGTTGGTGAGCTGTTCGTCAACATCGAGGTCAACCATGCAACCCTCGCCGGGCACAGCTTTCACCATGAGGTGGCCTACGCCATAGACAATGGGGTGTTCGGCAGCATCGACGCCAACCGTGGCGACCCAGAGAACGGGTGGGATACCGACCAGTTCCCAAACTCGGTCGAGGAGATGAGCCTTGCCGTGTACGAGATCTTGCGCGGGGGCGGCTTCACCACCGGAGGGTTCAACTTCGACACCAAGCTGCGCCGGCAGAGCATGGCGCGCGATGATCTGTTCCACGGCCACGTTGGGGGAATCGACACGCTTGCGCAGTCGCTGCTGGTGGCCGCCGCGCTGATCGAGGACGGAGAGCTCGAACGGGCTCGAGACCGTCGCTACGAGGGTTGGCGGAAAGGTCTCGGCAGCGACATTCTCGACGGGGATCTGGCCCTCGCCGATCTCGAGCAGAAGGTCACTGCCGGTGAGATCGACCCGATGCCGGTGTCGGGTAGGCAGGAGCAGCTCGAGAACCTCGTCAACCGTACGCTGTGGCGGTCGTTGGGAACGGAGGAGCGATGAGAGACTTGAACGGCACCGTGGCCGCCATCACCGGCGCGAGCGCCGGTATTGGAGCGGCGACCGCCCGGGCGCTTGTCGCCGAGGGCGCTTCCGTTGTCTTGGGGGCGCGGAGGAAGGATCGGCTAACCGAGATAGCGGCCGAGCTTGGCTCGCAGGTCGCTGTCGTCGAGATGGACGTGCGGGAGCCCGACGACTCGAAGCGGTTGATCGACCAGGCGTTCGAGAGCTTTGGCCGTCTCGACGCCATCGTGGTGAACGCCGGTGTGGGAATGTACGGCGGGATCATGGACCAGACCGACGACCAGATCCTGGCAATGATCGACACCAATGTGGCGGGAACCATCTGGCCGATCCGCGCCGCCGTGCCCCGATTCCGCGAGGCAGGTGGCGGCGACATCGTGATTGTTGCCTCGGTTGCGGGGCTGCGCGGCGAGGGGTTCGAAGCCGTCTACGCGGCCACCAAACACGCCCAGGTCGGTCTGGCGGGTGGCATGGACCGCGAGCTCCGAGCCGAGAATATCCGGGTGAGCATGATCGCCCCGGGCGGTGTTGCCACCGAGTTCGCGATGGGAACGGGTCGGACGCCCGACATGCCTGGGCTTGCCGACATGATGAACTCCGAAGACATCGCGGCCGCCATCGTCACCGTGCTCCGCCAACCCTCCACGATGCGAACCCTGCTGTGGTCGATGCGCAACATCAAAGAGGCGGACTGAGTCGCGAGTCGCGAGCTCCGGGTTTGACGCTCTTTGGCTGTGCCAAAATATGGGTCCCCGAGCAAAGGAGCAACCATGGGGACCGCTGGCAAGTTCAATTGGGCCGACCTGACGACGAGTGACCGTGAGGCCGCCGTTGCGTTTTATGGTGAGTTGTTTGGCTGGACGGGCGACGACCAGCCCGCCCAGGAATCACAGATCTACACCCTGTTCTCGAAGGACGGCAAACAGGTCGCCGGAGGGGGAGAGGCACCGCCCGAGATGCCGATGCCCCCGGCATGGACGCCGCACATCACCGTTGAGGATCTCGACACCGCAGCCGCTGCTATCGAGGGCGCCGGCGGAACCGCGATTGTTCCGCCGATGGACGTCATGGACGCCGGACGCATGGGGATCTTCTCCGACCCGTCTGGCGCACCGGTCGCACTGTGGCAGGACGGCAACCACACCGGCGCCGATCTGTTCAACGAGCCCGGCTCGATCAGCTGGGTCGAGCTCGGCACCGGCGACATCGCCAGCGCGACGAAGTTCTACAAGGACGTCTTCGGCTGGGGTTCGGAAACCGCGCCGATGGGCAGCACCGGGGGCGAATACACGTTGTTCACGCAGGGCGAGGATCAGATCGCCGGCGGATACGACAAGACCGGGGTCCTCCCGGACGAGGTTCCGCCGCACTGGATGGTCTACTTCGCCACCGACGACATCGACGCCACCGTTGCTAAGGCCAACGAGCTCGGCGGTACGGCAACCGACGTCATGGACGTGGAAATGGCCGGGAAGATCTCGGTCATCCACGACCCGCAGGGCGCGGTGTTTGGAGTGATCCAAGGCTCGAGCTAGACATCTGCCTCCCCCTCAGGGGGGAGGTGCCGAGCGCAGCGAGGCGGGTTCTTTGCCTCCCCCTCGTGGGGAGGTGCCGAGCCAAGCGCGGCGACGCTTTGACCCCCCTCCCCGCCTGGCGGCGGGACTCCCCCTTGAGGGGGGAGCAAAGAGAAGGCCGCGGTGGCGCGGTTTGACCCTCCCGTCTCGGGGGGAGGTGCCGAGCGCAGCGAGGCGGAGGG
>Ga0255057_10000255_pt1 | contig 29582 bp, 30 predicted proteins | sample Cases_109_6_MG_FD_189022 | JGI IMG/M metagenome (GOLD analysis project Ga0255057, IMG submission 189022) | Seawater microbial communities from Amundsen Gulf, Northwest Territories, Canada - Cases_109_6 | ecosystem: Environmental > Aquatic > Marine > Gulf | place: Canada: Northwest Territories... | reverse complement strand
GAGGTTAATGCCCCCCTCGGGTAACCGAACACGGCCGTCGGCTGAGCCTATGCGTAGTAGCGCAGAAGGCTCTCGACTACGGCCGCCGGGCGATCACCGCCTTCGAGTTCGATGGTGATCTCGTTCTTGAGTTGGATGCCTCCGTCGATCGGCTTGACCTCAACAAGACGAATCCGACCTCGCAAACGGCTCCCCACCGGTACCGGGCTGATAAATCGCACCCGATCGACCCCATAGTTGATCACCATCGCGACGCCCTCTTGATATGGCTCCAACACGGCCGCCGTCAGCGGTCGCAGCAGAGAAAGGGTGAGGAAACCATGAACGATCGGGCCACCGAACGGTCCCTCATCGGCTCGTTCGCCGGCTTGATGGATCCACTGAGGGTCGTCGGTGGCCTCGGCAAACGCATCGACTCGATCCTGGTCGATTCGGAGCCACTCGCCGACCCCGAGTTCGGTTCCGACGAGCGAGGAGAAGTCGATCAAAGACGGTCGCGCATCGAAACAGCGACCTGCTCGTACTCGGCGTGCTCGCCGGTCTCCAACTTGCTGTAGATCAGATCGCCGTCGACGACGACCTCAAAAGCCCCTCCCGAAGATGGGATCAGACCAAAGCTCTTGATGTTCGGCTCGAATTCCTCGAGCAGTTTGTCAACCATGCTCACGGCACGGTCTCGATAGCCTCAAACGGCGCAGTACTCCAACGTGATATCCATGACCGGCATCGTAATGGTCACTCGAATCCTGGGAGTCCTTCGAGCGTCCGCAAATAGGCGGACGCTCTAACGCCATGCCCATGGCTCTTCGCCATACGGCTCATCGGTGTGTCTGGCTACGGCGCTCGGGTCCTATTCGGCCCCGAGCCACCTCCGCATGGTGGTGCCGCCTAAGAGGCGGCACTCTCTTCGACGACCCGGGGCCCCAGCCCCAGGTCGCCGAGTCCGCGCCTATCGGCGCGACCTCTTAGTCCTTGATCATTAGCTCAGAGGTGATCGGCTCTTGACTGCTGTCTGTTGCGTTCGGCGCTGGGGCATTAAGGCTGGTTCCTAGAATCGGAATCGGAAACGACCTCGACACCTGGAGAGCGATCTCGATGGAGCACCGCCCGTTTGGAGCAACCGGTCTTCAGGTAAGCCGCTTCGGACTCGGCACCCTCATGCTCGGCGCCTGGGGTAATGCCGATCGTGACGAGTGCAACCGCATCATCCATCAGGCTCTGGATGCCGGGGTCAACCTGATCGATACCGCCGACGTATACGCGGCAGGCGAGAGCGAGGAAATCGTCGGCACCGCTCTCGCCGGACGACGCGACGATGTCATTATCAGTACCAAGTTTCACAATCCGATGGGCCCCGGTCAGAACCAACGCGGCAACTCGCGGCGTTGGATCTACCAAGCCGTCGATGCCAGCTTGGGTCGACTCAACACCGAGTGGATCGACATCTACCACGTCCATCGGGTCGACCCATCCACCGCAATCGAAGACACCGTCGATGCGCTTACCGAACTGGTCCGACTCGGCAAGATTCGGTACTGGGGAACATCGATGTTCCCGGCCGGGCAGTTCGTCGAAGCAGCATGGGCAGCAGACCGGCGCGGCGCTATCCCGCCTAGATCCGAGCAGCCGCTCTACAACATTCTGGCCCGGGGCATCGAGACCGACGTTCTCCCCAGCTGCAGCCGCCACGGAGCCGGAGTAATTACCTGGAGTCCGCTCAGCGGGGGATGGCTCACCGGCAAGTACACCCGTGACGAGCCTTCCCCGGAGGGCACGCGCGCTGCCAGATTCCCCGAGTACTTCGACGCCGGCAACGAGGTCAAGTTCGACAAGGTCGAACGCCTGCAAGCGATCGCATCCGATGCTGGAATCTCGCTGATCCAGATGGCGCTCGCCTGGTGCGGAGTGCATCCGGCGGTAAGCACCTCCCTGCTGGGACCGCGCACCGAAGAGCAATTGCAGGGCCTGCTCGAGGCGGTGGACGTATCACTCGATGAAGACACCCTCGACCAGATAGATGAGGTCAACCGACCCGGGGTGCTGCTCAACCCGGACGATCAGGATTGGTCTTCGCCCGACCTGGAGCCATCTGCCCGCAGACGCTGACCAGTTCCTATAGGCGCGCCCTCAGTGCCCATGGCTCTTCGCGTTCTAGCTCCAGCGTTCGGGTCCTCCCCGGCCCCGAGCCGCCTCCCCGCATGGCCGTGCCGCCCGAAGGGCGGCTCTGTGCTCTACGGCGCGCCCTCTTAGAGGATCTGGCGCCCCTCCATGCCTCCGGCCACCGAGACAACCTGACCGCTGAGGTGGCCGGAGAGGCGATCGCTGGCCAGAACCACGATCTGGGCGGCAACGTCCTCGGGCTTGCCGAGCTTCTTGAGTGACATCGTCGCGGTGACCTTGGCAACGTGTTCAGGATCGAGACCCTTGGTTCCGATCATCGGAGTAACGGTCCAACCTGGGGCGACCGCATTCACCCTTACTCCGGGACCGATCCGAGCGGCCTCATTCTTGAGGCTCAGCAACAGACCGGACACGATGGCGCCCTTGGCCGCGGCGTAATCGGCGTGTCCCGCCTCACCGAACAACCCGGCAGTGGAGCCGACCAGCACCAGCGCCCCCGAACCCGAGGTCGCGGCGTGCCCGAGAAACGCACGAGCAGTGAGGAACGTCGCCGTGAGATTCGAATCGATGGTTTCCTGCCATCGTGCCGGATCCATCTCCCAGATCGGAACGTCGCGACTCGGCCAGACGCCGGCATTGGCAACACATACGTCGAGACGGCCGAGCCCGTCGAGAGCCTCGGCGAACAGCGCATCGACCTCGGAAACCTGACGCAGGTCGGCCCCGACCGCGATGCCGTCGATTTCCGCCGCCAACTCGACCGCCGCTTCCTGCGAGGTCCGGTAGTGGACCGCCACCTTTGCCCCCTCAGACGCAAAGGCCCGCGACACCGCCGAGCCGATACCCCCGGCGCCTCCGGTGACAATCACACCTTTGCCCGTAAGTCCCGTGTCCATGCCCGCGAAGCTAGCGGGCTGGACAACAGACAATGGCCTCTGAGCTAATGGCTAAAGACCGAGGACTAAGAGGGCGCGCTAATAGGCGCGGACTCGGTGGCCTGGGGTTGGGGCCCCGGGCCACACCGCGATGAGCCGTATGGCGAAGAGCCATGGAATAGCGCCAGAGCGTCCGCCTATTGGCGGACGCTCTAAGGACTAACCATCCTCGCCTAACGTCATTCCGTCTACCCGAGAGGATCCAACGTGCCCGTGACCCTGTCCGACAGCCTCAAAGAGGTGCTCGACGCCAAAACGTTCTCCCACCTCACGACACTCGACCCCGACGGCTTCCCTCAGTCGAGTGCCATGTGGATCATGCGCGACGGAGACCACATCGTGTTCAACACCGCAAAGGGCCGCCGCAAGCACCGCAACATGGTCAACGATCCCCGGGTATCGGTGTCGATCAGCCCTTCCGAGGACACCTACGTCAACTACTCGATCCAGGGGAGGGTCATCGAGATGCGCGAGTCGGATGGGGTGGAGATCATCGACACGCTGGCCCGCAAGTACCTCGACGATGTGGACAAGTACCCGTGGCTCACGCCGGGGATGGTTCGACTCACGGTGATCGTCGAACCAACTCGAATCGCCAGTAACCAGTAGGGAAGTCAGGAGTCATGAGTCGGGAGCTCAGATGGCCATGTCCTCGATCTCCGCGACGAGCACCGACTTGGCGTCATTGTCGAGAAACGAAGCCTCGATGCTGTTGCGAGCGAGTAGCGCCAGCTCGGCATGGGTGAGGCCGAGACCCTGCTGAAGGGCTCGGTAGTTGTCGGCGATGTAGCCACCGAAATATGAAGGGTCGTCCGAATTGACGGTCACCTTCAAGCCGCGCTCCATCAGCTTTTTCAGGTTGTGATCCTCTATCAGGTCGAATCCCCTGAGCCGCACATTCGACAGCGGGCACATCGTGAGCGGAATCTGCTCCGCCACCAGGCGGGACATGAGCTCTTCGTCCTGATCACAGGAGACTCCGTGGTCGATCCTCTCCGCCCGCAGAGAGTCGAGCGCTCCGCTGATGAAGCTGGGCGGCCCCTCCTCCCCGGCGTGGGCTACCGACCGGAGTCCGACCTCCCGGGCCATTGCGAAGACCCGCTCGAAGTCCTCCGGCGGATGGCCCAGTTCCGAAGAGTCGAGCCCGACTGCTGCGATCTGGTCGAGGTACGGTCGGGCAGCTTCGAGAGTGTCGATAGCGGCGCTCTCGGGAAGATGGCGCAAGAAGCACATGATCAGCAGCGATGTCATACCCAATTCGGCTCTCGCCCGGTCCATCGCCGCGGCAAATCCGGGCATGAACACATCGAAGCCGACCCCCCGGTTGGTGTGGGTCTGGGCATCGAAGAACATCTCGGCATGACGCACCCCATCGACCGCGGCCCGCTCCAGGTACGCCCACATCAAATCGCGAAAGTCATCAGGGGTCTGCAGGACCGCGGCTCCCTGGTAGTAGATGTCCAGAAAGGACTGCAGGTCGGTGAATTCGTAGGCTGCTCGAACCTCCTCCACCGAGGCGAATGGGAGGTCGACGCCGTTGCGAGCAGCCAGCTCGAACATCATCTCGGGCTCGAGTGTGCCTTCGATGTGAACGTGCAACTCTGCTTTTGGTAGCAACGCGATCAAATCTGACATCGGACTCCTGTCTCCACGGGCTACTCGACCCACAATCGCGGGGTGTTGGCCCCGACGGTTCGCTCCCCAAATCTTAGGATGGAGCCGCGGGGTCCCCCGGCAAAAGGTATACGCAATTCACCCTTCCTATCGCCTCGGTGGGATAGTCACATGCCGACGACTTGGCCTCTTTTCGCGCAGATGACCTCGAAGAGTTAACCTTGAGGTCAGCCAGACGGCAGTGGGCTGCTCTCGGCTATCGGCCGAGGCTCACGCGATCAAGGAGGATTGGGTGATGGCGAGGCGGAGAAACGGACGATGGTCTTTCGCAGCACTGCTGATGGTGCTGCTCTTGGTAGCGGCAGCATGCAGCGACGACGACAGCTCGGGTGACACAACTGCGGCCACCGACGCACCGGCAGGCACCGACGCACCGGCAGCCACCGACGCACCGGCAGCCACCGATGCACCAACCCCCGACGAACCGTTCAAGTTCGGCATGATCTTGGTCGGCCCCGAAAACGACCGCGGCTGGTCGCAGGCCCACCGTGAGGGCGGCGAGTACGTCGAGCAAATGCTCGGCGCCGAGATGATCCTGCTCGACCTGGTCAACCCGGTCGACAGGCCGGATGTCACGGGCGAGTCGGTCGCGGCCGACATGATCGAGCAGGGAGCGCAGCTCGTCTTCTTCACCTCGGACGACATGAAGGATGCTGCCGAAGCAGCCGCGGCGCAACACCCTGATGTCGCAATGGTTTGGGCTTCTGGTGACAGCGCCTGGACCGACGGCAAGGCGTTTGCCCCCGACCTCACCAACATGGCCAACTCGATGGGCAGAATGACCTTCGGCAAGATGATCGCCGGGTGCGCAGCCGCGCTGACGACTCAAACCGGGTCGATCGGGTATGTCGGCCCTCTGATCAACGATGAAACCCGGCGCCTGGTGAATTCGGTCTACCTGGGAGCCAGTTACTGCTGGACCGAAGTACGCGGCGAAACCACCCCTATCGACTTCGCGGTCAACTGGATTGGTTTCTGGTTCAACATTCCGGGCTTTACGCTGGATCCGACGGCGGTCACCAACGACTTCTTCGATGGTGGGACCGATGTCGTGATCAGCGGAATCGACACCACCGAGGTGGTGGTACGCACCGGACAGCGATTCGATGCAGGCGAAGCTGTGTACGCCATCCCGTACGACTTTGAGGGAGCGTGCTCCGAGGCTCCAGCAACATGTCTGGGTGTCCCGTACTTCAACTGGGGTCCGAGCTATCTCGGACTTGCCCAGAGTGTCGTGGACGGGAGCTTCTCGAATACGTTCGAGTGGAATGCGCCCACCTGGGGTGACATCAACAACCCCGACACCAGCGCAGTGGGCTGGGTCCACGGCGACGGCTTGCTGGGACATCCGGATCGGGTCGTTCAGGTGGATGACTTCATCGCCGGTCTCGGTGATGGATCGATCAGCCTCTACACCGGACCGCTCAACTGGCAGGACGGATCATCGTTCCTGGGCGACGGCGAGACCGCCAGCGACGCGCAGATCTGGTACGCAGAGCAACTGCTCGAAGGCGTGATCGGAGCGAGCTCGGCCGAATAGCTGCTTCGACGACTGACACAGAGGGGAGGGCAATCGCCCTCCCCTCTGTCGCGTCCGTGCCGTCGAGTAGCGGCAGCGGTTAGATTCGAACGGCATGAGCTTGCTGCTGGAGGACATCCACAAGCGCTTCGGAGCAGTGCACGCCAACAACGCCATCACCATCGAGGTTGAAAAGGGCACGCTGCACGGCTTGCTCGGTGAGAACGGAGCAGGCAAGTCGACGCTGATGAAGGTCCTCTCGGGCTTTATCGACCGGGACTCCGGCAGAGTGCTGCTCGACGGTCAAGAACTCGATCTCTCCACGCCCAAGACTGCCATCCAGGCGGGCGTCGGGATGTTGCACCAGGACCCCCTGGTGTTCCTACCACTATCGGTCGTCGACAATTTCCTCATGGGGAGTCCCGGCCATCGGTTCCTCAACAGAGCCGAAGGAGCAGCAGAGCTTCGCAAGATCAGCGAACCGTTCGGCTTCAACTTCGACCCGGACGCACCAGCCCGGACGCTGACAATCGGAGAGCGCCAACAACTCGAGATCGTTCGGTTGCTATGGCTGGGCGCCAAGGTTTTGATTCTCGACGAGCCGACCACGGGTATCTCGGAGATCCAGCGAGTGGACCTTTTCGCCACACTTCGCAAACTCGCCGATCAAGGGATGATCGTGATCTTCGTCTCGCACAAGTTGGAAGAGGTGGAGGAACTCTGCCAACGAGTCACGGTGATGCGACAGGGAAGAGTGGTCGGGGAGACGGCATTGCCAACGCCGGCAGAACGCCTCGTCGAGATGATGTTCGGCCAGGTGATTACCGCCAGCGACCGGCCCCAGGTCGAACACGGCGAAGACACCCTGGTTCTGAGTGGGGTCACCTTCAAGGAGGGCAACCTGGAAGTCGCAGATCTGTCGACGTCCGTCGCCAAGGGCGAGGTGATCGGTCTTGCCGGACTGGAAGGAAGTGGTCAGCGCACCTTCCTGGGTGGTTGCACCGGGTTGGTCCCGGTGTCGTCTGGAACCATCACCGTCGGCGGCCGCAGCATGACCAAACGCCGCTATCGCGACTTCATGCGCGACGGGGTGCATTACCTGCCGGCGGGCAGGCTCGAGGAAGGCCTGGTTGAGGGGCTCTCGATGACCGAGCATTTCATCCTGGCGGGAGAAGACAAGAGTTTCTTCATCGACTGGGCCGCGGCTCGCAAGAGCTCCGAAGAGAGCATCGGCCACTTCTCTATCAAAGGCTTCCACGACTCGCCGGCTGAATCCTTGTCCGGGGGCAACCAGCAGCGTCTACTGCTGGCGATGATGCCTCCCGGCCTCAAGTTGTTGCTGATGGAACATCCCACTCGAGGCCTCGATATCGAGTCGGCCGACTGGGTGTGGACCCAGATCCTCGCCCGCCGCGACGAGGGGACCGCCATCGTCTTCGCTTCGGCCGATCTCGACGAACTGCTCCGCTACAGCGACCGCATCCTGGTGTTCTTCAATGGACGGATCATCAAAGAGGTCGAGGCCCGGTCGACCACCGGCGAACAGCTCGGATTCCTCATTGGTGGAAAGGAACCAGAGTGACCCTCAAAGCCCGTTCCAAGCGTTCGTACGCAAATCTGGCACCGATCGCTCTGGCAGTCCTGGTAGCCGTCGTCCTCCTCGTGCTGGCCGGAGCGAATCCGTTCGAAGCCTTCAAGTTGATGGGACAGGGTGCCTTCTCCGGATGGACCAAGACCGGCGAGACGCTCATGGCATGGGTTCCATTGGTGCTGGCTGCTGCGGGGTTGATCATCACTTTCAATGCGGGGCTGTGGAACATCGGCATTGAGGGTCAGATCATCCTCGGTGGCGTCGCCGCATCGTGGGCGGCCCGTGAAGTCGGCGGGCCCGGCTGGGTCGTCGTCCCGGCGGCCATCATCGCCGGAGCGCTGGGCGGGATGCTGTGGGCTCTGCTGGCCGGGGTGCTCAAGACTCGGTTCAAGGTGAACGAGATCTTTGGCGGCCTTGGTCTCGACTTCGTGGCCGCCAGTCTGGCGGTCTACCTGGTGATAGGGCCATGGTCACGGCAAGGCGTTGCCTCGACCAGTGGTACCGATCTGTTCCGCGACGAGGCCCGGTTACCGACCATCCTCGAAAACAACAGATTGTCGTTAGTGGCGGTTGCTTTGGCCATTGCGGCCGTGGTTTTCGTCTATTACTTGATGCGAGGAACTCTGTTCGGACTGCGCCTCAAGGCGGTGGGCCGCAATGCGCGCAGCGCGTTCTTGCTGGGCATACCAACCAGTCGCTACATGCTCGGCGCCTTTGCGCTGTGCGGGGTGTTGGCCGGAATCGCCGGCTCGATGCAAGCGATCGGCTTCCACTTCAAATTGATCCCGGCCATCTCGGGCGGCTACGGCTTCCTCGGGATCCTGGTGGTGTTGCTGGCCGCCTTCCGGGCGGCCTGGATCGCTCCCATCGCCTTGTTCTTTATCGCCATGTCGAGGGGGAGTACTCAGCTCGACCTGCGCCTCGACGTCGACTCGGCTTTGGGCGGCGTGATAACCGGCATCTTGGTGCTGCTGGTCATCTTGGGAGGCGGATGGCAGATGCGACGACTGAAGAGAAGGGTACCGGCGTGATACTCGGAGCTACTTGGACCGAGTTCTGGGCGGCGTGGGGTGATGTCTTCACGACGGCCAGCCTGGCTTCAATGATGGCCGCATCCGGGCCGTTGATATACGCCACCATCGGCGAGACCATCAGCGAGAAGGCTGGAGTCATCAATCTCAGCTTGGAGGGCTCCATCATGCTCTCGGCGATGACTGGATTCGGGACTGCCCTCTTGGTCGACAATGTCCTGATCGGATTCCTGGCCGCGGCAGCGGTCGGCGCTGGGATAGCTGCGCTCATCGCCTTCGCCAGCATCGAGTTACGGCTCGATCAGATCGCGATTGGGTTCGTGATGACCCTGCTCGCCATCGACCTCAGCGACTATCTGGGGAACCGCTTCGTCGGCGAGGCCGGACCGGCAGTTCCAGCGTGGCCGATTCCAGGCCTATCCGAAATACCCTGGTTCGGAGAGGTCCTGTTCGACCACAACCTTTCGGTGTACGGCAGCTTCGTTCTGATCGTGGTCGCCTACGTCTTCATCTACCGAACACGTCGGGGTCTCGAACTGCAGGGCATCGGGGAACGGCCAGAAGGTGCCTTTGCCCGCGGAGTAGCCGTCAACAATATGCGGTACTTCTACACGATTCTCGGTGGAGCTCTGGTCGGCGTCGCCGGCGCCGCCTTCTCGCTCGACCAGAAGCTCGGATGGCGAGAGGGATCGACCCGCAATCTGGGTTGGATCGCCCTTGCCATAGTCATCTTCGGCGGCTGGCACCCGGTCCGAGTCGCCATCGGCGCAGTCTTGTTTGGCTTTCTCCAGGTAGTGGCACTCAAGATGCAGCCAGTATTCCCCGGGCTGTCCCAGGTGCTGCCGACTATCCCGTTCCCCATGATGATCCTGGCCCTGGTAGTCGTCTACACCGATTGGTTTAGGCGATTAGGAGATCGCTACCCGCGATTGCGCGGCATACTCGCCGCCGATCCTCCATCGGGTATCGGCGTGGCATTCCATCCGGAATAACGGTCTCTTCTCCTCGAAACGGCGAATCGACCTACCGGGCAGATCACACCGATACGCTCGGCAGCACCACTCGACTGGGATGATCACCGTCATGAAGCACCGCGTTGAGCGCGACGATCTGGTCGGAAATGGAGCCTGATCCGACCGGAGCCCCGGTGTTGAGGTTTCTATCCCATTGCGGGAAGTTGCTCGACGACACCTCGACCCGAACCGAGTGGCCCACCTTGAACAGGTGCGAGCACGTACCGGCCGAGAATCGGATCTCGGCCACCTCACCCGGCGGGGTGAGAGTCCCTCCTGAAGGATCGCCGGCGTACCGGGCGCGCTGGATCGACTCCTGGATGTTCATCGAACGGCCATCTGGAAATAGATCGCAGATCTTGATCGTCCAATCAGTGTCGAGGGCGGTGGTGGCAACAAAGAGCACGGCTTCGATCTCACCCATCACCAGACGGTCGCTCGGCAGCGACGGTGAGGTGTACACCAGCACCTGATTCATCATCTCCACCGGACGCTGGTCCATGGGGCCCATGGGAGCTAGGACATCTATACAGCACGAGCGGCCGCCCAGGCTGGGAACCGGAGTCGACGGGTCATAGGTGTAGACATCGGGCTCCTCTGCACCGGGCGGGTTCTCTGCAAGGTATCCGCCACCACCCAAGGAATTGGCTCTCCCGCCAGACCCGAGAAATAAGGTCCACCCATCCGTCTCGGGAGGCCAGTCGGATAGGTCCTCCCAGGTATCGGCCCCAGATATGAAGGCCCGCACCCGCGAACCTTCCGACGGATCAGCATCTCTGAGCCATTGATCAAAGAACTTCAATTGGAGTTCACTCACGGTGTTGTCTGCCTCGGGTCCGAAGTCCTTTTGCCCAAACGACCGAACCCAAGGCATGTGGTACCAGGGACCGATTATCAAGCGCGCATCGTCGGCTCGTACACCACTGCGCACCTTGCGGTAGACGTCGATTGTTCCGTCAACGAAGGTGTCCCACAGCCCGGCTACGGCAAGGACGGCCGTGTCGGCAGACGGCAGTGAGTCCCCGACTTCCCAACGGTCCCAGTACTCATCGCGACTGGGGTGGGCCAGCCATTCGGAGAAGAAGCCCCCTGCGTCCGACGGTCCCAGGTTCGGGATTTGCCCGAGCGGCAACGTGTTGTACAGCTCCGGCATCGAGGCACCCATCAGCGCCGTTTCGAGATCGGAGTCTCCGCCGCGCCGCGCCACATCCGCGGCCAAAAACGTGGCCCACGATGCGCAGAACGCAAGAGCGAACGCCCCGTTCCGATAGGACCACCCCTCGTAAAAATCTGCTTGCGTCATCGCAGGTGCGATGGCGTCGACCCCGGAGGCATCCTGGGCAACGCCGAGCAGTTGGGCGGCTCCGGGATACGAGAACCCATACATGCCAACCCGACCATTGCAGAACGGTTGGTCGTGGACCCACCGCACCGTGTCGACCGTGTCGTCGGCCATCGTGGCGAATGGCTCGAACCCTCCCTCAGAGGCATGGCGACCCCTCGAGTCCTGCACCACCACGGCATAGCCGCGTCGGGCCCACCACCACGGATGGGCGTAGGTGTAATCCTGCGCCACCCGTTTGCCGTATGGCGTCCGCATCAGAAGCACCGGTAGCCGCCCATCGCCGGTCGGCCTCCATACGTCCGCGCTAAGGGTGACCTGGTCTCGCATCGGAATACCGACGTCGGCATCCAGCGTCACTCCCAACATCTCGCCTCCTTCAAGCCGCGGACACGCACAAACGCTAACGACTCATCGGATCGACATCTCAGAGGACTCCCTGCCCCTTGTCACCTCGATCCGATATCTTGACCCCATGCCCCGCCACTTCACCAACAAGACGTTCATCTTCCTCAAAGACCTGGACGGCAACAACGATCGGGAATGGTTCAAGGCGAATCGAGATCGATACGAGAGCGATGTCCGTGAACCGGCGCTCGATTTCATCGAAGACTTCGCCGACATGCTCTACAAGATCTCACCGCACTTCGTGGCCGATGCGCGAAAGCAGGGTGGATCCCTGTTCCGCCTCCACCGCGACACCCGCTTCTCCAAGGACAAGACCCCGTACAAGACCCACACGGGAATGCAGTTCCGCCATGTCGCCACCAAGGATGACGTTCACGCCCCCGGCTTCTACCTCCACCTCGAGCCAGGGGAATGCTGGGCCGGGATCGGGTTGTGGCAACCATCGACCGCAGACGCTCTCAAGATCCGCACCGCGATCGCAGAGAATCCTGCCAACTGGAAGAAGGCGGCCTATGCCAAGCGGTTCACCGACACCTTCGAACTGTCGGACGGCAAGAAATTGCAGCGGCCGCCCAAGGGTTTCGATCCGGAACACGCCCACGTCGAGGATCTAAAACGCCGTGATTTCACCGCCGGACGCCGGCTGAACCAGAAGCAGGTGACGTCTGAAGGGTTCATCGACGACTACGCAGCCATGTGTAGGACCGCAGGCCCATTTGTGAAGTTCCTGACAGAAGCCGTCGGCGTCGCCTATTGAGCCGGGCCGCACCGACCAGAGTTCGAATTCGACGCTGGCATCGCTCTGAACAGCCGACTCATCAGCCCAGCGCTCGGTCCAGGTCCTCGATCAGGTCGTCGACGTGCTCGATTCCGACCGATAGCCGGACCAGATCCTCCGGAACCTCGAGATCGGTGCCCACCACCGACGTGTGAGTCATCGCAGCCGGCACCTCGATCAGCGACTCGACACCGCCCAAGCTCTCAGCGAGAAAGAACAACTCGGTGTTCTCCGCCGTCCGATGGGCGGTCTCGACCCCACCCGCCGGTAGGAAAGAGATCATGGCGCCGAAACGATCCATCTGCCGGTGGGCGATTGCGTGGTCGGGATGGTCGGCCAACCCCGGGTACATGACCTCATCGATCCGGTCGTCGGCCTCCAACCACTCCGATATGCGAATCGCATTGTCGCAATGGCGATCCATCCGCACCCCCAGTGTCTTGAGGCCGCGCAAGGTGAGGAAGGCGTCGAATGGCCCGGGGACCGGACCGGCTGCATTCTGCAGGAAGCGAAGCCGCTCGAGCAGTCCGGCATCTCTCGTAACCAGGGCTCCCCCCACCACATCGCTGTGGCCGCCGAGATACTTGGTGGTCGAGTGGAGCACCACATCGGCTCCGTGATCGAGCGGCCGCTGCAGGTATGGCGTGGCGAAGGTGTTGTCGACGCAGAACACTGCCCCGGCATCCTTGGCCACTTCTCCTATCGCCGCGATGTCGGCCACCCGCAACATCGGGTTGGTCGGTGTCTCCAGCCACATCAGACGGGTGTTGGGCCGGACCGCGGCCTGCACCGCATCGAGATCGGTCGGATCGGCAACGCTCCACTCGAACCCCTGCTCACCGAGCACCCGGGCAAAGAACCGAAACGTCCCGCCGTAGGCATCGTTGGGCAGGAGCACATGGTCGCCGGCGCCCAACAGGTAACCCATGAGAGCGGCCGCCGCCATCCCGGAGGAGGTCGCCACCGATCCGCCTCCCGATCCTTCGGCCACACCCTCCAGCGAAGCGAGGGCATCCTGAAGTGCGGTTCGGGTGGGGTTGTCGGTGCGAGAGTATTCGTAACCGGCGTGCTTACCCGGGGCATCTTGGGCATAGGTCGAAGTCGCGTAGATGGGTACCACCACCGCGCCGGTGGTCGGGTCCGGATCCTGGCCCGCATGGATCGCCCGCGTCTCGAACCTCATGATCCCTCCTCGCCAAAACCGTTCTCCGTCATCCAGTCATCATTGAAAATCTTCGAGATGTAGTTGCGGCCCCCATCGGGAAGGATCACGACCACAAGCTGGTCGGCGTATTTCTCGGCCGAACGAAGCGCACCGACTACTGCCATTCCGCATGAACCTCCGGCAAGGATTGCTTCTTCCGTCACCAGCCGTCGGGTCATCGCGAATGCCTCAGCATCGGTGACCGTCTCGTATTCATCGACCACTGTCGGGTCGAAGGTGGTGGGCCAGAAGTCCTCACCGACACCTTCGATCAAATACGGAGTCACGTCGTCGTCGGTTGCCGCGGTAAATATCGAACCCTGAGGGTCGACCCCCACCACCGTCACCTCCGGATTCTGCTCCTTGAGGTACCGGGCGATGCCGGTGATGGTCCCGCCGGTGCCGACTCCTGCCACGAACACTCCCACTCGACCGTCGGTCTGGCGCCAGATCTCGGGGCCGGTGGACTCGTATTGCGCCTGCGGATTGGCCGGGTTGGTGTACTGGTCGGGACGAAAGTGGTTGGGTTTCGAGGCCAGCTCGTCGGCCACCGAGTAGTACGAGCTCGGGTCGTCGGGCTCGACATCGGTGGGGCAGACGACTACTTCAGCGCCGTAGGCCTTGAGGAGATCCTGCTTCTCCTTCGACTGCTTGTCGGCCATGACCGCGATGAGGCGATATCCCCTCAGGGCCGCCACCATGGCCAGGCCGACACCGGTGTTGCCACTGGTCGGCTCGACGATCGTGTCCCCCGGCTGGAGCAGCCCGTCGCGCTCGGCAGCCTCGATCATGCCGAGCCCGATCCGATCCTTGATCGACCCCCCCGGGTTCATCGACTCGATCTTGGCGACCAGGTTGCCCGCAGGATGGATTCTGGAAAGGCGCACCAGCGGCGTGTCCCCAATCGCTTCGATGATGTCGGCGCGAATGTCCATGGTCGCGAGGTTAGGGCCAGTAACGGTCAAGCCTTCTGCTCGGTCTCTCCTCCACCCCATCCGACCTCTGGATCAGCTGGCAAACCGCCTGAGGCGCACCGAGTTGGTCACCACCGAAACCGAGGAGAGGGCCATCGCACCGGCGGCGAACATCGGATTCAAGAAGCCCAGCGCAGCCAATGGGATGGCCGCAGTGTTGTAGCCGAACGCCCAGAACAGGTTCTGGATGATGGTGCGGAATGTGGCCCGTGCCAGCGTGAGGGCGGTCACGGCCAACATCGGGTCGCCGCTCATGAGCACTACGTCTCCGGCTTCGATGGCAACATCGGTGCCGGATCCGACCGCCATGCCCAAATCGGCCCTGGTGAGGGCCGGGGCATCATTGATTCCGTCCCCGACAAAGCCGACCGATCTTCCCTGATCGTGGAGGCGTTCGATCTCCGCTGCCTTGTCGGCAGGCATCACCTCGGCGATCACGCGCTCGATACCCACCTGAGCGGCGATCGTCTGGGCCGTGCGATGGTTGTCGCCGGTGAGCATCGTCACTTCAACACCCTCATCGTGGAGTCTGGCGATGGCCTCCACAGCGGTATCGCGCAAGGTGTCGGCCACACCCAGCGTGCCGCGCACTTCGCCTCCCCAACCGACCAGGAATGCCGTCTTGCCGGTCAACTCGATTCGTTCCATCGCTTCGAGATATCGATCGGGGATCCCCAATCCGCGATCGGCCATCAGCTTCGACTTGCCAACGATCACGTCGACGCCGTCCACCACACCAATGACTCCCTGGCCTCCGAGCGCCTCGAAATCGGTCGGCGTGCCGAGTACCGCATCTCGCTCCTCGGCACCGAGTGCCACTGCCTTGCCGATCGGGTGCTCGCTGGCCGCCTCGATCGATCCGGCGAGGAACAGCAGCCGGTCCTCATCTTCGTCCGTAACGACGTCGGTGAGTGTCATGGCCCCTCGAGTGAGGGTCCCCGTCTTGTCGAACACCACCGTGTCCACTGCCTTGGCCCGTTCGAACACGTCGGCGCTCTTGAACAGCACTCCCAACTCGGCCCCTCGGCCCGACCCCACCATGATGGCCGTGGGAGTCGCCAGGCCCATCGCGCAGGGGCAGGCAATGATCAGCACGGCCACCGCGTTGGTGAGCGCCTCGCTGACCACGCCGTTGACTGCAAGCCAGGTTCCGAACACGACCAGAGCGACCACGATGACTGCGGGTACGAATATCGAACTCACCCGGTCGGCAAGTTTCTGCACCGGAGCCTTGGTGACCTGCGCCTCCTCGACCAGACGCACGATCTGAGACAGAGCCGTTTCCTTGCCGATCCTGGTGGCCTCGAATTCCAGGCGGCCCTGCTGATTGACGGTCGCCCCGAACACATCATCTCCGATCGACTTGTCGACCGGGGCAGATTCGCCGGTCAACATCGACTCGTCGATGCTCGATCCGCCAGCCACAACCACACCGTCCGTGGCGATCTTCTCCCCCGGGAGCACGATCACGACGTCTCCAACCCGAAGCTCCTCGGCGGGAATCATCTCCTCGACGCCGGCTCGTCGCACTCGGGCCTGCTTGGCACCTATCTCGAGGAGTTTGGTGATGGCATTCGATGCCTGACCCTTGGCCCTGGCCTCGAAAAAGCGACCGAGAAGGATCAGCGTGACGATCATTGCCGCCGTCTCAAAGAAGAGAGCTTCATCGGCGGATAGCGCGTACAGCGAGAAGCCCCACGCCGAGATCGTCCCGACCGACACCAGAGTGTCCATCGCCGGGCTCAGGCTCTTGATCTGTTTGAAAGTCGCCTTGTGGAACTGAGCACCGAAGCCGAACAGCACGACGGTGGTGAGCAGAGCCTGAAGGTATTCGGACCACCGAGCATCCGGACCGAACAGGGCGAGCAAGAAGACCGGAATCGTGAGCGCGGCGGCACCGACGACATTGCGCCGCTGGTACCGAACCTCTTCGGCATAGCGATCGGTGACGCTGGTGCGGTCGTCCCCTTCTTTGACCTCGTCTATCGAGTAGCCGATCTTGGCCACCGCGGCCTTGAGAACCTCGATGTCAACGTCGGGTCCGACCTCTGCCCTCGCCTCATGGCCGGCATAGTTGACGATGGCGCTCTCAACACCCTCTTGCTTGCCGAGGATGCGCTCGATTCTGAGAGCGCAAGAGGCACAGGTCATCCCTTCGATATCGAAGGTGATGGATTCGGCTGTGGCTTGACTCATGATGGACTGGTGGTCGCGACCGGGGCGTTCGGCTACTTGGCTACCTCGTAGCCCTGTCCCTCGATGGCATCGACTATTGCTGCGAAGGTGCCGTCGGTGCCGTCGAAGTCGATCGCGACGGTTCGTTCGTCAATCGCGACCTCGACCAGTTCGACGCCGTCCAGTGGGCCGACGGCTTCCTCGATGGAGCTCTTGCAGTGTCCGCAGGAGATATCGGGTACCGACAGGGTTCTAGTGGTCATGGGTGTGTTCTCCGTCTCTTCTCTCGTCATTGATAGCGGCCGTCGACTCCGACGAATACGCCGAAGGATCGGCGAGGAAGGTCGCACGACAGCCTGGAGCGCAGAAGGCCATGTCGTCGTAACCGCCGGCGCGGAGTGCAGAGTCCCCCACCGTCATACCGCAAACCGGATCGGTAAACGTCTTCAATCGGGTACTCCGTTTCCTCCTGCTCGTCGAGCAGCATAGACCTTCCAGTCGCCTGGAATGTCAAGCCATGTATCATGCGGACCATGAACATCGGAGAACTTGGCCGCCTCACCGGCGTCTCGACGAAGGCAATCCGTTACTACGAGGAAATCGGGGTCCTGAAGGAGCCGGAGCGTTCCGCCAACGGATACCGGACCTATGAAGGCGAGACGGTCGACAGACTCAGGTTCGTAAAGGATGCTCAGCTGACCGGCCTGAGCCTGGCTGAGATCACCTCGATCCTCGACCAGCGAGGCAAAGGCGAGTCGACGTGCCAGCACGTCATGTCGCTGCTCGATCACCACCTCGACGAGCTCGACTCGCGCATCAAGGCGCTCAAGAAGACCCGCACCCGGCTGGTCACCATCGCCGATCGCGCCCGAAAGCTCGATCCCTCGGAGTGCCTGGATCCCAACAGGTGTCAGACGATCCTTCCTCAGGAAACGAGCGGTGGATCGGAACATGCGGTTATGGCACAGGTTCACGAGGCACCAGGGGAGCACGCGCACGCCCATTGAGCGGCCGTGCTTCAGATCAGCAGGCGCTCAATGGTTTACGACAAGTAAGCCCTATGGCCTACCTCCCCACCCCTCCCTCCGATCCCGGCATCGTCTGGCGTGCCCCGACGAGTGAAGACGCCCCAGGACTGGCCGACCACACCCGTCTCATCCACCAAGCAGAAGAGCTCGAATCCCTTCCGAGTGCTGGTTACTTTCGATGGCTACTGACACAACCCGGGATCGATCCGGCGCGCGACATGCTCGTTGCCATTGCCGACGGTTCGATCGTTGCCGATGCCGGGACCTGGCTCCACCGCGCCGATACCGGAGCCCGCTGCATCATCTGGGCGGAAACCTCTCCGAGCCACCGACACCTCAGGCCGTACCTGCTGGAGTGGTCGGAGACCCGCGGCCGCCGGCGTCTCGACGATGAGCCTCATGACCGTCCCCGAGTTCTCCGCATCGCAGTCGAAGAGCACAGGGAGGCGTACCGAGAAGCAATCGAAACGGCCGGCTTCGAATCTCCGCGTCGCTTTGCCGACATGGCACGCCCCCTCACCGACCTTCCCTCCGCCCCGGTCCTTCCCAAGGGGATCGAAGTTGTCACCTGGTCCGATGACCTTGAAGAAACGACCCTGCTGGCCAGCAACGAGTCGTTCAAAGATCACTGGGGGAGCCTTCCCATGACGCCGGAGGAGTTCAGCGGGTTCTACCGCGACAGTCCCACCTTCCGGCCCGATCTCTCTTTCCTTGCGCTCGACGGAGGAACCGTCGTGTCCTTTTGCCTCTGTGAAGTAGATGAAGAAGATAATGAAGAGCGCGATACCAACGACGCCTACATTCAGCGGGTGGGGACGATCCGCAGCCACAGAGGACAGCGACTCGCCACCCACCTGGTTGTCCGGGCCATGGAGGCTGCAGCCTCGGCAGGCAAACTCGACCGAAGCGCACTGGAGGTCGACGAGATGAGCCATACAGATGCCACCCTCATGTACGAGCGCCTCGGCTTCGAGACCTACGCCCGCTCGCTCACATATATCAAAGAAATCAGTCGTTAGTCATTAGTCGTTTAGTCACTAGAGCTTCAGACTTTGCGCTGCGACTCTCGACTCCATACTCCAAAATCATCTGATCGTCGGGACGGAACTGCCGGCTCCTCACTAGCCTCGAAGCCATGGACCACGTCCACCGAACGTATCGACCCCAGCTGCGGCGCCCCCGAGCCATGCTGGCTTGGGAGGGGTGGAACGATGCCTGTGATGCTGCGTCCGGTGCCATCTCCTACCTCCTCGGACAGAGCGACGATCCAGAGCCATTCGCCTGGATCGAACCGGAAGAGTTCTACGACTTTCAGGTACGGCGCCCCCACGTCGCAGTCGACGACGGCGGGACCCGGAGCCTCTCATGGCCGCTGACGAGCGCCTTTGCCGTCAATACAGACACGACGCACGATCTCATCCTCACGCTCGGCGAGGAACCAAGTCTGCGGTGGAAGACGTACACCCGGTCGGTGGCCCACCTGTTGGCGGAATCAGATGTCGAGATGATCGTCACCCTCGGATCCTTCATCGGTCAAGTGGCGCACACCGTCCCGGTGCCCATAATCGGAGTAGCCACCGATCCAGCCCTCGTCGAGCAGCATGGCCTTCGGACTTCTCACTACGAGGGCCCCACCGGGATCGTCGGTGTCATGCTCGAAGCCTGCCGTGAGATCGGCATCCCGGCGGTGAGCCTATGGGCGGCGGTACCGCATTACCTGGCCGCCAACCCCAACCCAACCGCCATGCTTGCGCTGCTGTCCAAGGCCAAAGAAGTGCTGGAAGTCGACCTGGAGACGACGGAACTCGCAGCCGCAGCATCCGAATTCCAGACGAAAGTCGATGAGGCCATGGCGGAGAACGAGGATTTCACCGTATATGTGCAGCGTCTCGAGAACCAGTCCGCCGACATCTCCTCGATCGACCCATCGGGCAGTATCGAACTCATCAGCGAGATTGAGAACTTCCTGAAAGAGCGGTAGTCGGCGGGACTACCGCCGATCTTGTGAGCCTCCTTCTTGGGGCCTGTTGCAGGTCCCGCAATTGGCAATTCGCAAGAAGAGACCGGACTGTCGTCTGCGTATTGCCTATTGCGTATTGCGCTCGGCGGCGGCGAGCCGAATTCTTCTGTCTAGCCCGTTTCTACACTCCCGGCGTGGAGTTGAACGACCTCATCCAATGGTTTCACCTGCTGGCCGCCATGGTGTGGATCGGCGGGATGATCACAGTCGGAGCACTGGTACCTGCCTTGCGATCGGCGGGTGTCGAGCGCAGGCAGCTGCAAGCGATGGCCCGACGTTTCGGCGTCGTCTCGTGGACCGCAATGCTGGTCGCGGTGGCCACCGGGGTTGCCCAGATCTTCCGGCTCGAACTCGAACTATCCCCTGCGTTGGCCTGGAAGATCACTCTCGTCGGCATCGCCGTCAGCATCGCCCTGGTGCACCAGCAGACCGCCCGCCACGTCGGACCCGCATGGCGCGGCGCAATGGAAGGTGCATCGCTGCTCATCGGCCTGGCAATCCTGGCGGCCGCCGTAGCCATCTGAGCGTCGATGACCGCCCGCCGAGCGTGGGAGGCGATTGCACCGGACGCGCGGCACCGCCTCAGCCTGGCATGAACATCATGATGCCGCCCGGAGGATGGATGGATCTAGCCCGGAGCGGCCGGAGCCACCGCGGGTCTACTTCTTGCGCTTGTGACGATTGGCGCGAAGACGCTTGCGATACTTGTGTTTCGACATCTTCTTGCGCCGCTTCTTGACGAGGGAGCCCATTGGACCTCTGGCTTGCGGAGCCCATAGGTTGGTCGCTGCAGGCGCTCCGAGCAAACTCTGGACCGGCGCCGGGCCATCTTTCACGGGATTGGCCACCCGGGTAGCCTGCCGCGATGCAACCAATCATCGGCTTGGGCAGCGGGCGGCGAATGGTGGCCTGGTCGGCCGGGGAGTCAAGGGCTCATGTGCTGCACACCACTTACACCTGGCACCCGGAGTGGCTCGGGCGCGACGACGACCCTTCGCTCTCGCTGCTCCGCACACTCGTGGCTGCGGCCGGCGGCTCGTCTGCATGACGGCCGACATCAATCTTGTCGACAAGGTGATCGTCATCACCGGCGCCAGTCGTGGGATCGGGGCGGCGATCGCCACTGCTGCTGCCGATGCCGGCGCATCAGTCGTCCTGGCGTCCCGCAAGCAAGAGAAGCTCGATGCCGTGGCCGAGGAGATCCGGGCGCGAGGCGGTACCGCGATGCCGGTCGCCACTCACACCGGCCAACCAGAGGCGGTCGACGCCCTGTTCGAGGCGGTGATGGATGAATTCGGCGTGGTCGATGGGTTGGTGAACAATGCTGCCACCAATGTCTACTTCGGCCCGATGCTCGGCATCGACGAAGGCGCCTGGGACAAGACCTTCGAAGTAAACGTCAAGGGGTATTTCAACGCGGCACGCGCTTTTGCGACCCGCACCAAGGGGGGTTCGATCGTCAACATCGCCAGTGTCGCCGGAATGCGGGCCGCTCCCTTTCAGGGTGTCTACGGGATGACGAAGGCCGCGGTGATATCGATGACCCAAAGCCTGGCGGTCGAATTGGGATCCGGAAATATCAGAGTCAACGCCATAGCCCCGGGCCTGGTTGAAACCCATTTCGCCCAGTCACTGCTGAGCGATGAGGCGATGCGGAAGCACTTCGTCGACAGAACCGCCCTCGGTCGCCACGGCCAACCCGATGAGATCGCCGGTGCCGCCGTCTATCTGTTGTCGGATGCCGCCTCATACATGACCGGGCAGGTCATGGTGCTCGACGGCGGAATGACCGCCACCTAGGAGACTGCTGAATAATGCCGTTGCTCAGATCGGCGGCCATGGGCGCCAATCGCAGGGACCTCGGTTTCGCCACTCCTCGTGGTGGAATGGCGGAGCCGAGGACACAGCGAGTGGTGATCCATGGTCGTCGAGATGAGTGACATGCATTGTTTAGCGGTCTCCTAATGCAACTGCTCGATCTGAGCCACGTCGTCGAGCACGGGATGATCACCTACCCCGGGCTCCCCGGTCCCGTCATCTCCGACCACGTAACGTTCGAAGATTCCCGGACTCACTACGCGACGGGAACCGAGTTCCACATCGGCCGAATCGAGATGGTCGCCAACACCGGCACCTACCTGGATACGCCGGCACACCGCTGGAAGGGTGGTGCCGACCTCTCCACCGTGCCACTCGATCGCCTGGCAGGCCTGCCGGGCGTCGCTATTCGAAGTAAGGGCCCGGAGCTCACGCCGGATCTCATCACCGACACCGATGTCTCCGGGGCGGCCGTGCTCTTCAACACCGGGTGGGATCGTCATTGGAGAACCGACGCCTACGGAAACCCCCGATCACCCGTTCGTGGGAGCCGCTCTGGCCGATGCCCTGGTGACCGCCAATGCCGCGTTGGTCGGAATCGACGCCGTCAACATCGATTCCACGATTGGGGGAGATCGTCCGGCACATTCCCTTCTGCTGGGAGCCGGGATTCCGGTGGTGGAGCACCTCACTCGACTCGACCAACTGCCCGACGACGGGTTCGAGTTCTTTGCGGTGCCGGCGAAAGTCCGCGGGCTGGGGACATTCCCGGTCCGGGCATTCGCCAGATGGTCATGATCGGTCGCGACCAGAACTAGTCGTCGGAACTCCCCGAGACCTGGACAGACCGAGCGACGCGCTCGGAGCCACTGAGGAGTATCAGCGCGACAACGGTCAGATAGACGCCGGCGAGCACCGCCGTCGGAAGTTCGTATCCTCCGGTCTCGTCCCGCAGCACCCCGACCAACAACGGCCCGGCGGCGCCGGCAATGCCTACCGCGGTCCATTGGACTCCCATGATGCGCCCGTAGTCGGGCCCCGAATACCAATTGGCCATGGTCATCGCCCGCAACGGCAACAGGGCGCCGAACCCCAGGCCGAACAGGATGAAGTGTCCGATCATCTGCCAAGAACTGTCGGCGCCCACCATCAGCACGGTGGCCGCTGCGATCATGGCGGTCGTCACCGCCTGAACCGTTGTCGGCCTCCACCTGGTCGCCGCCAAGGGAGCCACCCAACGGCCGGGGAGACTCAAGGCTGAGGCGGCAGCCGCCCACAGTGCCACTGCGGCCACAGCAAATCCCACCTCGCTGAACCGTGCCACTCGGTGGGAAAGGATGCCTTGCGCCGCAAAGAAGCTGAGCATCATTGCCATCGTGTAGAGCCGAAATCTGCGGTCGCGCAGAAGGTCACGAAGCCAGCCGCGGCGCGACAGCGACACCCGCCCCGGGCCCACGTTCGAGACTCCGGCGGGGATCGCAAACAGAGAGGTGCTCCCACCGATCACGAACAGGATCAGCCCGAACACCAGCGTCGCGCCACGCCAACCAATGGCAGCCACCAGGCGTTCCGTACCCGGAATGAAGATCACCCCGGCCAAACCACCGATCACGGTCAGTGTGGCCAGAGCCCGGGGCCGCTGTTGCGGGGTGCACCATTGGTCGATAGCGACGAACGCCGGCTCGTAGAAGGTCATGGCTCCGGCCGGACCGATCAACAGCCACCAGGCGGCAACAACCTGCCACGACTCCTGGGCGGCGGAAAATGTGGCCAGACCGAGCAACCCCAACACCGATCCCAATCCGAGAATCAGTCTGATGCCATGACGATCGGCATATCTGCCAACGGGCATGGCCAGCAGACCACCGCTCAAGACGGCACCGCTGTAGGCGAGCGACAGCGCCGTGGTCGAGAACTCGGATCCGGCGGCCTCCTCCGTCAGATACACGGAGAAGCCGTAGAACAGGATCCCGAAGGCCGCCATGACGGTCAGCGACAGCGGCAAGATCGACCCCCATCGAAGTCCGGGATCGGTGTCGTGCGGCATGCGTCGGAGCCTAGAGAGCAGGCGGAGTCCCACCGGCACTCGCCGAACGGCTAGCCACCTGGCGAGAATGCGTGCCCGCCCAACAGACTTACAGTCAGTCCTGAGTCCTGAGTCATGTCTGATCCCGGAGCCAGCGCCGTCTGTGGATCTCGACACACAGAACCCGGAGCCCCTTCGGATTAGAGCCCGTAATTGGTCACATCGTGAGACAATCGGTACCGGTTGCCGTCTCGGCAGCCGATCTGGAGGCTCTGATGGCAAACAAAGACAGGGGCGGCAGAAGCACCAGGAAGGTGGCCGCCAAGGATCTCAAGCAGAAGCGCCTCGACAAGAAGGCAAAGAAGAACGCCGGGAAGCAAGACCGGATCATCTAATCGCACCGGTGGCATGGCAGCGACGCCCGTGCTGAGTCACTACCGCCGGTCGTCATCTGGCCGGCTCGCCGCGCAGCGTTGAGCACCACCACGACCCGGTCGGTTGCCAGCCGGGCGCGGTCGGTATGATCACGTCCACGTTTGATCCGAAAGGACGAAGAACTTGCACCAGATCGACATCACCTACTGCGTTCCTTGAAACTATCTGGACCGCGCCGTGAGCGCGGCTTCGGATCTGCTTTCCAACTACCAGCACGTCATCGAATCTCTGACCTTCACCACCGGGTCCAAAGGCGTGTATGACGTGACCGTCGATGGCGAATCCCTGTACTCCAAACACTCCACCGACCGCCACGCCAACCCCGGCGAGATCCTCGAACTCTTTACCGAGAAGTACGGAGAAGGCGTCACCCGGTTCGCCTCATAGCGGCTGCCCGAGATGGCCGGGTACATCATGATCGGAGTCGCGGTCGCCGTGCCGCTGATAGTGGCTTGGGCCTTCAGCACGCTCCGCAGGCGGGGCATGCCGATTCGGCTGAATAGCCGGGAACCGAACTCGCAGGCGATGCGTCAAGTACTCGAACCGAACGACGACGGAGAGCTCCAAGTGACCAACCTCATTCGCCCGATGACCGCCCTATTGGGACTCGTGCTGGCAACCTCAGCGTGTGCGATTGCGAGCGAAGAAACCAGCGACCCCAACGCCGGCATCCCCCAGGTTGCCGGCGTCTGCGCTCCTGCGGTCCCAGACTGCGAGGACACCATCGTCGTAGATCAGGGCGACCCGAGCGATGATGATCTCTTTACCGACGATGAGCCACGAGATGGCGACACCCCGCCCGGCGTATCCGGCGTACTGGTCGGTGGTGGCCTGACTGTTCCCGAAGCGCTGGCCACAGATGCCACCGGCGTCATTGCCGTCCAAGGTTTCTACTTCGACGACGGTTCCGGGCCGCGTCTATGCGAAGCGCTCGCCGAATCGTTCCCGCCACAATGTGGAGGTGCCAGCCTCGCTCTCGGAGACCTCAGCGATATCGACCTGGGTCTGCTTCAGAACAACCAGGGGATCACCTGGTCGGATGACTCCATCGTGATTCTCGGCGAACTCGCCGGCGGAGTTCTGGCGCCGACACCAACTTCGATCTGACGGCTCCTCTGCTCTGCCGACCGCCCGCCCGGCGATACCGACGGGTGGGTAGTGTCCGCATTCTCGACGTCACGCAACGGGGGTAGTCCATGAGCACGACGACCTTGATTCTCGGAGGGGGATGGGGAGGGCTGACCGCGGCCCATCACCTGCGTGGCCTGGTCTCTTCCGACCATCGGATCGTGGTGGTCGAGAGAGGCGCAACGTTCTCTCTCGGAGTGTCCAACCTGAATCTCATGGTTGGCAAGCGGGCTTCGGTGGAGCAGATCCAACGGGACATGGAGAAACTGAAGCGTCCGGGGATCGAGTGGGTCCACTCCGAGATTCGCAGCGTGGACCCGCGAGAACGCACCGTCGAGACGACCTCCACGACGTTGACGGGCGACTACATGGTGCTGGCGCTGGGCGCCGAGCTCGCACCTGATTCGATTCCGGGCTTCGAGGAGGCGGCCCACAATCTGTATAACGCCGAAGGTGCCGTCGCGATCCAAGATCAACTCAAAGGCTTCGAAGGCGGCAAGATCGTGGTCCTGGTGGCGGGAGCCCCCTTCCGCTGCCCGGCCGCGCCATACGAAGCGGCGTTCCTGGTCGAGGCCTGGACGAGCGAGCACGGTATCCGAGACCGGGTTGAGATCGACCTCTACACCCCCGAATCAATACCGATGGCAGTGGCAGGCCCCGCGGTCGGCGAGGCACTCACTGCATTCATGGATGACCGAGCAATCGGCCACCATTTCGGTCACCAGGTAACGCGAATCGACTCGGCATCCCGCACGCTGTCGTTTGGAGATTCCGAAGTGCCATTCGACCTCCTCATTGGAGTGCCTCCACACCGGCCCCCCGGCATGCTGGCGAACGCGGGCCTGACCGACGCCAGTGGTTACGTGCCGGTTCATCCTCAAACCCTCGAGATCCTGTCTGACCCGGACACGCTCGAGGTGCAGTACCCGGGCGTGTACGCCATCGGTGACGTCACTGCCGTCAGGCTGTTGAACTCGATGCTCCTTCCCAAAGCGGGAGTCTTTGCTGAGTTCGAGGCCCAGGTCGTCGCCGCCGCCATCGCCGCCGACATCAACGACGGACCAAGGGCCGGTGTCTATGACGGAAACGGCTTCTGTTATGTCGAAATGGGCGATGGGTCGGCGGCATACGGTGCCGGAAACTTCTACGCCTATCCGGGCCCGCGGGTGACTCTGCAGGAGCCGTCGGAACAGTCACAACGGGCCAAGGACGAGTACGAGGATCTCCTCGACCTGTGGTTTGACGCTTGACGAGACCGCCGGCTAGACCAGAAGTGGATCCCGCCGCGCCGTCTCTCAGCGCTCGTAAGCGTGTCGAACACTCCGACGACCAGATCCGAACACCGAGAGTTCAAACACTCCGCATTCGATCGGTGGCGAGAGCCCACTCCCATGCACTCAGTTCAGGAGCCTCTATGCCGAGAGTCGTGAGGATGGTGAGGATCTGACTGCGATGCTCGGTGCTGTGGTGGAACGCCTGGATCAGGATGACTGCCGCTTCGACGTCGTATTGGTCTCCGTCGTCCGAGCCCACTCGGATCATGCGATCAGGTGCATCCTGGGAGGAAACAGCCAAGGCATCGGCTGCGGCGGAAACCATCTTCCCCAGTTCGTCGAGTCCGGGCCAGGCGTCATCAGTTTGTAGCCGTGGAGATGGCTCGTGGCCGAGTCGGTACGCGTAGCCGCCCTCGGCAGAAACGATGTGGCGAAGAGTGTCCCGGATCGAACCAAACGTACCGACGGCAGTGGCGTCCAGTTGCTCATCGTCCAGAACGTGGCAGATCTCGATGAGTGCCAGGTTCGCCCACTCGTTCTGCCGGTAGAAATTGGTGCTCAGGTCATGCATGGCCGAGAGAGTAGGGCGCGAGCGACGATGAGTGCCGCCGCCGCCATGTAGCCCGACGTCGTAGTACCGGGGCGCTGCACTGGCTGGAAGGCACTGCACTCGCTCACCTCCGCACTGTTCACCGCATACATTCCAAGCAACGTCGGAACCACCCTGCGGTTCTTTGCTGACGAAAGGGCCTGACCAGAGGGGCAAGCCGACTCAGCGGTCGCGACCCGGCCTTCGAGGCGGCACCGGCTCGACGCGGCGGTCGGCCGATCGAAGGCCGCCCGTTCCCGGTCATGCTGATCGCACCAAGGTGCCCTCAGCCAAGGTGTGACAATTCTGCGAGGATGTGGGACGTGACAGGTTCAGTGACACCTTCGGGAGAGGTTGACGAGTCCCGTCCTCGGAAGCGGATCGGGTGCCTGATTTGGGTTGTGGTATTCGTCGTGTTGGCTGCGCCTGCAATCGTGCGAAACCTCGGTAGCGACACCTCGGAGAGTTCAAACGGCCCGGCGGCGGCCCCGACGGCGACGGCCCCGGCCGGTGACGGGACGACGACATCCCTCGCACTTCGTGCCCGTCAGGCTCGATACATCAGCATCGATGACACCGAGATCGACCCAGGAACTTCGCTCGTCGCCCTTTTCGCGTCCGAGCTTCGAATAACGAGCAACGCCTTCAATGGCCTCACCTCGGCTCTGGGGTTGCCTGACGAACTAACCTCCAAAGCTGGGGGTGGGGGGCGCGTCGGGCAATGGAGCCTGCCTGGATCCGCCTCGCTTGTAATTGTTGAAGGGGTGTCGATTTCACTCTTCTGCGGGACTGACAATCTCATCTCCGCCCACGTGGGTGACGGTGTGATCCTTTGTCGGTCGACGCTCGAAGAGGCCAACAGCCAAGCTTCCGACGGGATGGGTGTATTCGAATTCGTTCCCAACACCACCTCGGGCGGTCCTGGCGACTGGACCGCTTGCGACTCAGATGTGGCTATCGAGAGAGTCCAACTCGAGTTCGGGGTAAATGCCACCGCCGCCGATGATCCTGGTTCATCTGCGAATGACGCTGTGCCAACCGACATCATCAACAACCTCACGTTGAGTGTCTGCCCCGGCTGAGTAGACCGAGGATCTCTGGCCGTCGGCCTCGCTCCGCGAGGCTACGTTCGAAAACCACGAACTCCTTGGTCTCTAGCATCTCTTCTTGGGCTTGGAAACGCTGAGTCTCGTTGAATCCGTTGGACATCCACACCTTCATCGCCCGAAGGTTGGACGCCGATATCGATACCCGAAGCATGGATGGATCGAAGATCAGGATCGCACAGTCGATGATTGCTGCCACGAACTCGGTTCCATACCCGCGACCGACGAGTTCAGGCTTGAGCGCCGCACCAATATCGACCGCCGCCGCCTGGTAGTCACCTCCGGGTACCCGGGCGTCCTCTCCGAAGGTGCAGTACCCGCCCAGACCCGCATCGGTGAGAATCCCATGGCATTTGGTGGTCGGCCCGAGGAAGTAGTCGAGAACCTCGTCGAGGGGCCTCGTCAGGTTGTAGGCGTCATACGGCGCCTCGTACCGCCAACCGACAAACCCAGCCACATCGTCGGCATTGACTGGACGGGCACCAATGAACATCCAAAGAGGTTAGGTCGTCTCACCCGAGAACCAACCCGAACCGAAACCGGCTGATGCCACTCAACCATCGGCAATCTGGCCGGCCTGGCCACTCTGGCATCGGCCAGTGTTCGGAATTGTTACATGAGCCTGACGCCGCTTCTTGGTCGTTGTCAGATGTCAGTCTCCTGAACGTGCAGGCGCAGACGCCAAGCAGACGGGCAGTGTGATCAAGGCGTCCCGCTGGTGCAGGTCTCCTAGGGTCCAAAGATGCGCATCGCGGTCAATTGAACCGTGTTTGGCCCCAGCTGGGCTTGGCTGTCTGGAGAAGGAGTGCACCTATGCAGTACCACCTGAACGGGTTTAACCCGGGTAACCCCGCCATCGCTGCACCGGCCGAAGCCCCCGACGTGACCGACCTAACAGAGGGCAGCCCACGCGATGCAGTTGACGTGCTCATCGTCGGGTGCGGGCCAGCCGGGCTGACACTGGCTGCGCAATTGGCGGTTTTTCCGTCTATCAAGACCCGAATCGTGGATCTGAAACTCGGGCCGCTACGCATCGGGCAGGCAGATGGCGTCGCCTGCCGCTCAATGGAGATGTTCGAGGCGTTTGGGTTCTCTGAACAGGTGATGAAGGAGGCCTACTGGGTCAATGAAACGAGTTTCTGGAGGCCCGATGAGAACCAAAGGGACAAGATTGTTCGGGTCGACCGGATCCAGGACGTTGAAGATGGGCTCTCGGAATTCCCACATACGATCATCAGCCAGGCGCGGATACACGACTTCTACCTGGAGGTCATGCGCAACTCGCCTGCACAGCTTGAACCCGACTATGGGCGACGCTTCCAGCGCCTCACTATCGAGCCATCAGAAGACGGTGCCAACAACTCCCATCCGGTGACCGCCCTTCTAGAGCGTG
>Ga0255057_10000254_pt1 | contig 29667 bp, 28 predicted proteins | sample Cases_109_6_MG_FD_189022 | JGI IMG/M metagenome (GOLD analysis project Ga0255057, IMG submission 189022) | Seawater microbial communities from Amundsen Gulf, Northwest Territories, Canada - Cases_109_6 | ecosystem: Environmental > Aquatic > Marine > Gulf | place: Canada: Northwest Territories... | reverse complement strand
CTTCCTTGTAATCCTCTACCTTAACGTCGAGCTTCAGTTCGCGCATGAGGTGTTCGGTCAATCGGGCCGAGTATCCCGGCAGGTGCCTGCCGATTCCGTGCACCATCAACACCTTCAAGGTGCGTGCCGAAGAACCCGCCGCCCGCTCCTTTTCTTGAACTTGCAACAAGGGCTCGAGCCCAACTGAAGCAAGACCTTCTATATGGCAGGCACGGGTGTCCTCCTCTTCGCTTCGCTCCAAGATGGCTTGGGTAACCCCTTTGGAGATGCCGGCGCAGCCGGACAGAAGCATGGCAGTTAACAGCAGTGACAGCATTTTCGTTCCAGGCATCGTAAGGCTCCTAGATAGGCTTTCCAAAAAAAATGGAATAGTTCAAATCGTTACCTACCCACATGATCGACAATCGCGTCGAATAGTGTGGTGACCAAACCGCACCAGAGAAACAAGATGTGGACCGGGACCACGAGTACGGAGTATGAGCGCGGGAACAATTGCAATGCAAGCAATCCGGCCGCCGGAGAGTTCGCCGACGCCGAAATGGCGGTCGCCGAGCGGCCGGCTCACCGGCCGGCCTCGTGCTTCCATCGCATGTTCGTGCCGGCCTGCGTGAGCCTGGCGGATCTAGACCGCCTCTATAGATATTTATCAACGAGGCTTGGTATTAATTTCAAAGGGAAGTAAAAGTTCTGTATTAAAGACCTTCGGAGTCTTTGATTGAGGAGGCTGGGTCTATCCGCGTCGCGGTTGGAACCGTTCGGACATCCGCCAATGTGCAACCACGTCAAGTGATCGGGGTCGATAAAACAATGCCAAGGAACCTTATCCGCGCGACTCTTCTTTTGTGCACCGCGACGATGATCGCGCTGCTTTCGGCCGGGCTCGCGAGCGCGGCGGGCCCCGGCGTCGAGCCTTCGGCCATGGAAGGCACGGTGCCTCAAGTCCCAGACGACTTGAAGGAAGAAGACGTCCCAAATTTGGTGTCCAGACTGTCGGATGAGGACGTACGTGCCCTGCTCATTGGCTACCTCAACACGATCGCGGTTGCCAAGGAACCGGCGAAAAATCAGCAGGACTTTATCGGAGGCCTCCAGGGTGCGATGACCCAGGCCCGCGAACGCCTACGGCTCATGATATCCGGGTTCCCCGCGCTGCCTTCCATTGGACCATTCCTCGTCGACCGAATTACGGAAGGGCAGGCCCGGAGCAAAGTTTGGCTGAAGCTGCTCTTGGTCATGCTCATGTTCGCAGGCGGCTTTGCGGCCGAGTGGCTGGTCCGCCGCGTGTTCTCGCGCATCGGAGAGGCGACCAGTGGAGCGGCGCCCAAGACCACAGCCAACAAGATTTCCATCCTCGCTTTGAGTTTCGCTCGCGACATTCTCGCTCTTGTCGTATTTGGATTGGTGGCGACGGGCCTCTTCTTCGTATTCTATGAGGGCCACAAAGCAACGCGCGAGGTTATCGTGACGATCTTCTGGGCGGTCATCCTGTTTCGCGCCATTGCCGCGCTCGGCCGGGTCGCATTGGCCCCGAACGCGCCGTCGTTGCGCCTGCCTCCGCTCGACGACGCCAGCGCCCGCAGAGCCTATTTCCGGCTGCTCCAGGTGGCGGGATCGCTCGTCGCGGTGACGCATTTCTCTGCGCTGCTCATTCATCTCGGCTTGGACGAGAGTCTCGGTCTCGCACTCGGTCTCGTGTTGGGCGCGGCCGTGCTTGGCTTGATCGTCGTGGTGATCTGGGTCGACCGGGATTGGATTGGCCAGCTGATTGTGGGAGACGCCATCGAAGGCGCGAAACCACGAGGCCGTTTTTCCCAAACCATTGCTGCGAACTGGCACGTTATTGCGTCATTCATGATCGTGATGCTCTGGGTGTGCGCGGTAGGGACTCGCGTGTTGACCGGTGAACGTATGACGACCCCACTTGTCTTGAGCTTGGCTGTGCTTGTTGGGATTCCGATCGTCAATTGGATAGTCAAAGAGGTTTTATCGACGCTTTTCAAGGTGCGGGCCACGAAAGCAGTGGACCAAGACGCGGACGCCGCATCCCCTGAACAGACCGAATCGGCCGAACCGGCCGAACTGGATCGACGGGCCTACCAAGCACGCGTTGCCTATTGCGGCGTCATCGCCAGCAAGCTCCGTATCGTCGTGGTCGTCGTAGCCATCTTCGTATTGGCGCGAGTCTGGAAAATCGACGTTCAAGGTGTTGCCGCCTGGGGCATCGGCGAAAAAGTCACGGGCGCCCTTTTCGACATCGTCGTCACCTTGATACTCGCCTCCGTTGCCTGGAGTATCCTGAAAACCGCGATCCAATACGCGATGCCGGACGACAGTGAGGACGGCGAAGCGGAGGGCGGCGATGCCGGAGGTAGCCAAGGCTCGCGGCTGCACACCCTGGTTCCGCTGTTCGGTCATTTTTTGTTGGGGGTTATCTTCGTCATGGCCGGGCTGACCGTTCTTTCGGAGCTCGGCGTCGACATCGGTCCTCTCATCGCCGGCGCCGGCATCTTCGGCCTCGCCATCGGTTTCGGTGCTCAGACCCTGGTCAAGGACGTCATCAGTGGTGTGTTCTTCCTCTTCGATGACGCCTTCAGGGTTGGCGAGTACGTCAATGTGGGCAGCGTCGCGGGCACGGTGGAGCACGTCTCGCTCCGTTCGCTTCGGCTTCGCCACCAGAACGGCCCGCTGCATACGATCCCGTTTGGCGAGATCCAGCACCTGACGAACTACAGCCGCGACTGGGCGATCATGAAGCTGAAATTCCGCGTCCCCTTCGACACCGATACCGAGAAGTTACGCAAAATCGTCAAGAAGATCGGGAAAAGCATGCTGGCGGACCCGGAGCTCGGGCCCAATTTTTTGGCGCCGCTCAAATCTCAAGGCGTCCTCAGCATCGACGACTCCGCCTTCGTAATGCGCGTCAAATTCACCGCCATACCGGGGAAGCAGTTTATCCTGCGCCGCGAAGTCTTCCGCCGCATCCAGGAAGCCTTCGCCGAGAACGGGATTCGTTTCGCGCCGCGCCGCGTCATCGTGGATACCAGCGGCGGCTCGGTTCCGGACGCGGCGCTCGCCGCGGCAGCGACCGCAGCGATCGCGGAAGAGACAGCGGAGGAAGGCAAGAAAAAATAGCTGGGGAGAAGCCGGTGGTGCGCGGCATGGAATCCGCCGTTTATTTCGGCCAGTGATGTCCTCTGTGTGGGGGACAGCGAAACCCGTCCCTACCCAATTCCTGCCCTAATAATTTCTAGACCTTCATCAATCCATGATAGGCAAGCACCCGTCTAGCTTCTTCGGGGCCCTTTGCAACATGGGCATCGAACCCGCAAGTTCGCGCCGCGTCGACGTTGATGATGTTGTCGTCGATGAAAAAGATCGCCTCGGGGGCGCATTCCAAAATCTCGGCCACATGATGAAACGCTTCCGCGTCGGGCTTCACGTGCCCCATTTCATAGGACAGGAAATGCAGTTCGAACAGGCTGTGAACCGCCTGATTGCAGGGCTCGGTCCAGTGAACATCATTAGTATTCGAAAAACACCCTTTACGCAGATGTTCCGCCACGTCATCGACCAACTCCTCTGCGCCTTCGATGAGGCCGCCTGGCCAAGAGCGGAAGGAGTCGAGAAAATCCGTTTTTCCAACCGGCAAACTGTGGGTTTCGATCATGCGTTCGGCGAATTCGTCGGCGGAACTATGGCCCCGTTCGAATGCCTTCACGACGGGGCAATGGAGCCAACGCCGCCAGATCTCCGCCTCATCGGTTAGGCCGGTCAGTTGTTTCCAGATTTCGATGCCCGCCATTCTGATCAGGATGCCGCCGACATCGAAAAGAACGACTTCAATGGGATGCGCGGTCGTCATTCAAGCCTCGTCCAAATTTTTTCCATTTAACTCGAGTTCCATGACAATGCTACTCAAGCTACGCCATCGCCGAAATGGTTTCTTACCCAAACACGCCCGGCCTCCGCCCCCACCACGGCCTCGCGCGCTCCAGCTGCCCGGCCAGCCGGAACAGGGTCGCTTCGTCGCCGAAGCGGGCGGTGAACATGGTGCCTAGGGGGAGGCCGTCCTCGCTCCAGTGGAGCGGCACCGACATCGACGGCTGGCCGGTGCAGTTGGCGAGGCGGGTATAGGGCGAAAAGCCCGCGGTGCGCGGCATGAACTCGGCCTCCGCGCCGAACGACATGTCGACCTCGCCGATCGCAACCGGCGGCTTGGCCAGGGTCGGGGTCAGGTAAATGTCATAAGTTTCGTGGAAGGCGGCGACCTTGCGGCTCTCCAGGTGCAGGGTGCGCAGCGTCGCGGCCAGTTGGCCGGCGGTCATGGCGCGGCCCTTGGCGATCATCGTAAGGGTCCAGGGCTCGAGATCGTCCGCGCCCGGCGCACGCCCTAGATAGGCGCGGGCGTCCTCGGCGGCGTCGGCTTGGTGGGCGGCGACCACGGCGAGCCAGGCTCGCGTGAGCGCCGCGCGGTCGTAGTCCGGTGCCGCCTCCGCGACCTCGTGACCCAGTTCCTCGCAGAGCTTGGCCGCGTCCCGAAGCGCCGCCAGGCATTCGGCGCTGACCGGCTGGTCGTAGAGCGGCTGGGCGCTGAAACCGATGCGCAGGCGGCCGGGTTCGGCGGTCACCTCGTCGAGGTAGGGGCGCGTCTTCGGCGGCGCGGCGTAGGGGTCGCCCGGGCGCGGCCCGTCGACGGCGTCGAGCAAGGCGGCGCTATCGCGTACGGAACGGGTGACCGCGTGTTTGCACGACAAGCCGTTCCAGGGATCGCCGCCCAAGGGCGCCGCGCTGACCCGCCCGCGCGTCGGCTTGAGCCCGAACAACCCGCAGCAGGCGGCCGGGATGCGGATCGAGCCGCCGCCGTCGCTGGCGCTCGCCGCCGGCACCATGCCCGCCGCCACCGCCGCCGCCGAACCGCCGGAGGAGCCGCCGGGCGTGCGCGCCGGATCCCAGGGATTGCGGCTCGGCCCGTGCAGCAGCGGTTCGGTGGTGGAGCAGAGGCCGTTCTCCGGCGAGTTGGTGCGGCCGCAAGTAATTAGCCCGGCGCGGCGGTAGTCGGCGATCATGCCGCTGTCTTGTTTGGCCTTGCGGTCCTTGTAGGCGCGGCTGCCATCGGTCTGGATCACGCCGGCCTCCTGGAAACCCAGGTCCTTGTTGAGGAACGGCACGCCGCGGAACGGCCCCTCGGGCAATTCCCCGGAAGCGGCGGCGCGGTCGCGGGCGGCCTCGAACTGGCGCACCACGACCGCGTTGAGAGCGGGGTTGTGGCGTTCGATGCATTCGATCGCGGCCGCCACCAAATTCGCCGGGCTGGCGCCGCGCTGGCGCACCAGCTCCGCCAATCCGAGGGCGTCGTGGGTCGTGTAGTCGTCGCGGGTCATGCGTTTTCTCCCGGATATCGCCAGGCCTTGGCATGGCCTCGTGTCGTTATGGTTGCCGCCGGTTCAGGCGAAGCGCGCGGGCGAGACCGCTTCGGCGGTGACGCCGAGCGCCGCCAGGTCCTCGGGCATGGGCGCGCCGGTCGCCAGCGCGGCGGTGAGGCGGCCCATGGCGGGCGCGGTCTGGATGCCGTAGCCGCCCTGGCCGGCGAGCCAGAAAAAACCTTCGCGCGCGGGGTCGAAGCCGGCCACCATGGTCTTGTCGGGGGCGAACGTGCGCAGGCCCGCCCAGGTGTTGCCGATGCGCCGGATCTCCAGCGTGGTCGCGGTTTGGATGCGATCGACGGCGACCGCGATGTCGAACTCGTCGGGTTGGACGTCGCAGGGCGGCATCGGGGTCTCGTCCGCGGGCGAGCCCATCAGGCGGCCGGAATCCGGCTTGAAGTAGAAGTCCTCGGCGACACCGGTCGTCAGCGGCCAGTCGCGGGTGTCCAGACCGGGCGGCGCGTCGAAGGTGATCGCGGTGCGGCGTTTGGGCTCCAACCCGACCGGTTTGGCGCCGGCCAGGCCCGCGATCTCGTCGCACCAGGCGCCGCCGGCGTTGACCACCACGGGCGCGGTGAAGTCGCCGGCCTTGGTCTCGACCAACCAGCCGGCCGGTCCGGGCCGCAGGTCGCGCACCTCGGCCCGGGTCACGACCTCGCCGCCGCGTGCCTTGAGCCCGCGCAGATAACCTTGGTGCAGACGGTTCACGTCGATTTCCATGGCCTTGGAGTCGAGCACCGCGCCGCCCAGGGCCGAGGGCCGCAGAATCGGCACCAGGGCGCGCGCGGCCGCCGCGTCAAGGCGCTCGAGGTGGGGCGCCAGCGGCCGGGTCTCGGCAATCAGGTCGTCCAGCTCCCCGATCTGATCGGGACGGCCGACGAACAGCGCGCCGCGTTCCGTAAGCAGGGGCCCATCCGTGAAGCCCTCGGGCGGCTCGGTGAAAAACTCCCAGGAGCCCACGGTGAGCGCGCGAACCACCGCGTTGCCGTAGGACTGGATGTAAAACGCGGCCGAGCGCCCGGTGGCGTGATAACCGGGCTGGTCCTCGCGCTCGAGCAGCGCGACCCGTCCCCCAGCTCGCACCTTGCCATGCGCCGGGGCCGCGAGCTCGTAGCCCGCCGAGGCGCCGGCGATGCCCGCGCCGATCACGATGAAGTCGAACTCTCGCACCCCCGCCATCCCTGCTGTTCTCGCCAGGCCTGTCGCCGCCCTTGCGCCAACTATCGCGGGGTCCCGGGCGCTGGTTCAAGCCTTTTCGGCGATCTGCGCGCCGACCCGGGCCTCGATCTTCCGGGAGACCGCACGGGGAGGGCCACCCGAAACGGGTACCCTCCGTATCCGAGACGACTCTTTCCCCCATACGACCTTGCCGCTCCACATCTTGTGCGGGCGGTTTTTTTGCGGGTGCGGACAGGCGCGATCTTTGGCGCCGTCCCTTGAATCGTTCGCGGTTCGTTCCTATATCTTCTGCACTTTCAAGAACAACCCGAGCAGGTCCTCCGGCGGGCCAAGGCCTCCACGAGCGCCCCAGCGGACGCCCAGGGGAGGAAATGCCAAAAAAAGAGGGACATATCGGGAGGAGGAGCAAGATCCCGTGACCGACGCAGCACTCGGCAGAGACGACAACCTATTTCGCTACCTGGACAAGGTGCGCGGCTTTCCCATGCTCTCCGAAGCGGAAGAGCTGGACCTGGCCCGGCGCTGGCGCGATGGGCGCGACGAGGCGGCGTTGGCGCGGCTCGCCTCGAGCCATTTGCGCATGGTGGTCAAGATGGCGATGGGCAACCGCGGCTACGGCCTGCCGGTCGCGGAGCTGATCTCGGAGGGCAACCTGGGGCTCGTCCAAGCGATCGAGAAGTTCGATCCCGAGCGCGGCTTCCGGCTTTCGACCTACGCCCGCTGGTGGATCCGCGCCGCGATCCAGGACTACATCCTGCGCTCCTGGTCGCTGGTCAAGATGGGCACCACCGCGGCCCAGAAAAAGCTGTTCTTCAGCCTGCGCAAGCTCAAGCGCAAGCTGCGCGAAGTCGAGGAGGGCGACCTTTCACCCGAGACCGTGACCTGGATCGCCACCGAGCTCACCGTGCGCGAGGACGAAGTGGTGCAGATGAACCGGCGCCTGGCCGGGCCCGACCACTCGCTCAACGCCAGCCCGCGCGAGGCCGAGGAGGGCGAGTGGCAAGACCTGCTGGTCGACGAAGCGGCGGTCGACCAGGAAACCTCGTTTGCCGAGCGCGAGGAACTGTTGCTGCGCCGCCGCATGCTGGGCGCCGCGATGAAGCAGTTGGACGAGCGCGAGCGCCACATCCTGATCGAGCGCCGCCTGCGTGACGAACCGATCACCCTGGAAGGCCTGGGCCGCGAGTACAGCATCAGCCGCGAACGCGTGCGCCAGATCGAAGTGCGCGCCTACGAGAAATTGCGCAAGGCCATGCAGGCCGAAGCCCGGGCGGTCGAGCGGGCAACGCTCGCCGCCTGAGCCGGGCCCGGCGCACCCCCCGGCCCACGCCCCAGCGGCCCGATCAGTCCTTGGTTTTGCGTTTCTTGGGCAGCGTGCCGTAGATTTCGCCGAGGTGGCGGGCCGCGTCGGCGCGGCGGGCGAAACGCCCCAAGGTCGATCGCCGGCGGCTGCCGCGTTCGTCGATCAGGATCGCCACCACCGCCCATTCGTCGTCGTCTTCCTGGTGCTCGAGGACGACCGAAAGTCTTTGCGGGGCCTCATACATCGCACTGCTCTCCCCTTGGATCGAAACTGCGGTGGCGCCGTGCACGCGGCCGGCGCCACCCCCTTAGCTGTCCACCATAGCCCCGGTGCGCCGTCAACGGAACCTTGGTCCACACGATGGTTCTCGCGGAAATCACGATCCTGCCACATTTGGGGCCAAGTCCGGCCCCAATCCCGCTTTACCTTCTATGGCACGGAGACTTCCCCTCTCTGTCAGAGGTACCCAGCCGGCCTCATTCATATTGCCCCCCGAAAATGGCTGGAAACTCAGGCGGTTGCCGGTCCCAATCCCGGCAACCGCCGTTTTCTTTCCCGCGCCTGGGGCGGCCGGGCCGAAGGCGTCACACGGTTTGGCCCCGGGCAGGCGATCTGCTATAGCAGCGGCCAAGACACCGCCCACATGGCCCCTTGGCGCGAGCAAGATATCGGTGCCCCCGAACCTCCAGGCCCCAGACCCGAGCACTTGGCCATGACCCTGTTCGAGGGCCGGGACCTGCTTTGCGTGCGTGGCGAGCGGCGGGTTTTCGAAAACCTGGATTTCGCGATTCGCCCGGGCGGCCTGTTGGTTCTGACCGGGCCCAACGGCAGCGGCAAATCGAGCCTGCTGCGGGTCATGGCCGGTCTGCTGCGCCCGGCCCGGGGCGCGCTCTACTGGGACGGCGCGCCAGTCGCCGGCGACTCCGAGGCGCTAGCCGCGCGGCTCCACTACCTGGGTCATCTCGACGCCGTGAAGCCGGTCCTGACAGCCGCTGAGAACCTGGCGTTCTGGGCGGCGCTCCACGGCCGTGGCGCGGCCGAGGTCGCACGCGCGCTCGCCGCCTTCGATCTGACCGCCTTGGCCGAGGTGCCGGGGCGCATGCTCTCCGCCGGACAGAAGCGCCGGGTGGCGCTCGCGCGCCTGCTCGCCGCCCCGGCCGGGGTCTGGCTGCTGGACGAGCCCACGGTCGGCCTCGACACCGCCTCGTTGGCGCGTCTTAACACCGCCATCGCCGAACACCGCGGCACGGGCGGCCGGGTGATCGCCGCGACCCACGTACCGCTCGACGCCGAGGGCGCCGAAAACCTGGACTTGGGCGCCTTCGCCGTGGCGCCGGGCGAGGCGCATGCGGCCTGGGGCGCGGCCGAGGGGGGCGCGTGGTGAACGGCTTCGTTCAACTGGTCGGCCGCGACCTGCGCCTGGCCCTGCGCCAGCGCGCCGATGCCGGCATGGTGGTGCTGTTTTTCGTGCTCACCGCGGCGCTGTTCCCCTTCGGAGTTGGGCCCGAGGCCAACTTGCTCGCGCGCATCGCGCCGGGGGTCATCTGGGTGACCGCGCTGCTGGCGGTGCTGCTGTCGCTGGAGCGCCTGTTTCTGGCCGACTACGAGGATGGCGCGCTGGAATTGCTCGCGCTGTCGCCCTTGCCGCTCGAACTCGCGGTATTGGCCAAGGCGCTGGCCCACTGGCTGACCACCGGCCTGCCCCTGGTCCTGGCCGCGCCGCTGCTCGCGCTGCTCTACAACATGGACCTGGCCGGCCTGCCGGTCCTGATCCTGGCCATGGCGCTCGGCACGCCGAGTCTGAGCCTGATCGGCGCCATCGGCGCGGCGCTGGCATTGGGCGCACGCCGCGGCGGGGTGCTGATCCCGCTTTTGGTGCTGCCGCTCAACGTACCGGTGCTGATCTTCGGGGTCGGGGCGATCGACGCCGCGCTGGCTGGATTCGGCGCCCAGGCGAATCTCTTGTTCCTGGGGGCGCTATTTCTGGTCGCCCTGGTGACCGCCCCCTTGGCTGCCGCCGCGGCCTTGCGGCAGGCGCTCGAATGACTAGGTTATTCCACAGGGTCGACGGCTCGGACTACCGGACGCCGACCGCGGATTTCAAGGTCTGAGACCATGCACCGCTTCGCCAATCCCGGCCGCTTCATTCGGTTCGCCAACGCGCTGTTGCCGTGGTGCGCGGGGCTGACCGCGGTCCTGATCGCGGTCGGCCTCTATCTCGCGTTTTTCGTCGCGCCGGCGGATTACCAGCAGGGCGAGTCCGTGCGCATCATGTACGTCCACGTGCCCTCGGCCTGGATGGCGCTGTTCGTCTATACCGGGATCGCGGCGGCGAGCGCGGCCGCGCTGATTTGGCGCCACCCGCTCGCCGACCTGGTCGCCAAGGCCTCGGCGCCGGTCGGTGCCGGCTTCACCTTCCTGGCGCTGCTCACCGGCTCGCTTTGGGGCAAGCCGATGTGGGGCACTTGGTGGGTTTGGGACGCGCGCCTGACCTCGATGTTGGTGCTGTTCTTCCTGTATCTGGGGCACATGGCGATCATGAACGCCTTCGAGGACCCGCTACGCGGCTTTCGCGCGGCGGCGGTGCTGGCGCTGGTCGGCTTCGTCAACGTGCCGATCATCCATTTTTCGGTCGAATGGTGGTCGACCCTGCACCAGCCTTCCAGCGTTCTGCGCATGGGCGGCCCGGCGATCCACCCGTCCATGTTGTGGCCGCTCCTGGCCATGACGCTGGGCTTCAATTTCTACTACGTGACGCTGCTGCTGCTGCGGGTGAAATCCGAGCTGTTGGCCGCGCGCCTGCGCGCCCGGACCTATGCGGTGTTGGACGCGGCCTGAGTGGCGCGTCAGGTCGGCTGGACTTATGTCGCGGCCGGATAGTGGGTCGAGACCCTATATAGTAGCTGCGGAACCGAGGATCAGAGAAACGGCATGGATCAACTGCAGGATTTCCTCGCCATGGGCGGCTACGGGGCCTATGTCTGGCCCGCCTTCGGCATCAGCGCCTTGGTGCTGGGCTGGCTTCTGGTGAGCAGTCTGCGTCGGCTGCGCGGGCTCGAGCGCGCGCTCGCCGAGCAGGGAATCGCCCAGCCAGGCGGCGGCCAAGGCGCGCGCGCGCCATGACCCGCAAGCGGCGGCGGCTTTACATGGTTCTGGCCGGCATGGTCCTGCTGTCGGGCGCGGTCGCCCTGGTGCTGGCGGCGCTGGACGAGAACCTGAGTTACTTCTACGACCCTAGCAACATCGCCGAGGCGCCCCCGGGCCGCCCGATTCGCCTGGGCGGGTTGGTCGAGGAGGGCTCGGTCGTGCGACAGGCCGACGGCATCACCGTGAACTTCCGGGTTACCGATATGGCCAACAGCATCGACGTGACCTACAAAGGCTTGCTGCCCGATTTGTTCCGCGAGGGCCAGGGTGTCATCACCGAGGGCACGCTGGGCCCCGACCGTGTGTTCGTGGCGCGAGAAGTCCTGGCCAAACACGACGAGACCTACATGCCGCGCGAGGTCGCCGACGCGCTTAAGAAGTCCGGCCAGTGGAAGGGCGGGGAGGCGGGCCAGTGATCCCGGAGACCCCATGATCCCGGAACTCGGCCACTTCGCGCTGGTCCTGGCGCTCGTCGTCGCCGTCGTCCAAGGCGTGGTGCCGATGATCGGCGCCTGGCGCGGCGATATCGCCTGGATGTCGGCCGGGCGCTCGGCGGCCTATCTGCAACTGATCTTCGTCGCCGGCGCGTTCTTCGCGTTGATGCACGCCTATGTGACTTCGGATTTCACCGTGCACAACGTGGCGATCAACTCCCACTCGGCCCAGCCCATGCTCTACAAGGTGACCAGCGTGTGGGGCAACCACGAGGGCTCCATGGTGCTCTGGGTGCTGATCTTGGCGTTGTTCGGCGCGGCGGTCGCGGGTTTCGGCCGCAACCTGCCACCGACCTTGCGCGCCCGGGTGCTGTCGGTCCAGGCCTGGATTGCGGTCGGCTTCCTGTCGTTCTCGCTGTTCACCTCCAATCCGTTTGCGCGGGTGTTTCCGCCGCCTCTCGACGGCCGCGACCTCAACCCGCTGCTCCAGGATCCGGGCCTCGCGTTCCATCCGCCCATGCTCTATCTGGGTTATGTCGGCTTTTCCATCGCCTTCTCCTTCGCCATCGCCGCGCTGATCGAAGGCCGGGTCGATGCCGCCTGGGCGCGCTGGGTACGGCCTTGGACGCTGGCCGCTTGGTGCTTCTTGACCGCCGGCATCGTGCTCGGGAGTTGGTGGGCCTACTACGAGCTCGGCTGGGGCGGCTGGTGGTTCTGGGACCCGGTCGAGAACGTCTCCTTCATGCCTTGGCTGATGGGCACCGCGCTATTGCATTCGGCGATCGTGGTCGAACGCCGCAATGCGCTCAAGGCCTGGACCATCCTGCTCGCGATCCTGACTTTCTCGCTGTCGCTGATCGGCACCTTCATCGTGCGTTCGGGATTGCTGTCTTCGGTCCACGCCTTCGCCACCGATCCCGAGCGCGGCATGTTCATTCTGCTGCTGCTGGGGATCACCATCGGCGGCTCGCTGATCCTCTTCGCCGTGCGCGCGCCGGCGCTCCAGCCCGGCGGGTTGTTCGCGCCGGTCAGCCGCGAAGGCGCGCTGGTGCTCAACAACCTGCTGCTCTCGGTGGCCTGCGCCACGGTATTCCTGGGCACGCTCTACCCGCTGTTTCTCGAGGCCTTCACCGGCGACAAGGTCTCGGTCGGCCCGCCGTTCTACAACCGCACCTTCGTGCCGATCATGGTGCCGGTCATCGCCGCCATGGCGCTCGGGCCGATGATGTCGTGGAAGCGCGCCGACCTCGCCGGCGTGCTGAGCCGGCTCAAGCTGGCGCTCGGAGCCGCGATTCTGGCGGTGCTCATCGCCTACACCCAGCAAGGCGGCGCGATCCTGCCGGTGCTGGCCATGGGCCTGGCCGCCTGGCTGTTCACCGGCTCGGTCGTCGAGTGGGGCGGCCGGGTCAAGCTGTTCCGGGCGCCGCTTGCCGACAGCCTGCACCGGGCGCGTCACTTGCCGCGCGCAGCCCACGGCACGGCCCTCGCGCACGCCGGGCTCGCCATCGCCATGGCCGGTATCGTCGCGGCCAGCAACTGGAAGGACGAGGCCGTGCAGGTCCTGCGCCCGGGCGAGACGGTCGAACTGGCCGGCTACCGCTACCGCCTCGAAGGCGTCGAGCAGGGCCAGGGCCCCAACTACACGATCGACCGGGCGCGCTTGACGGTGACCACCGCGGAGGGTGAGTTCGTCACCCTGTTGGACCCGGAGAAGCGCCTCTATCCGGTTCGCGCCATGCCGACTACCGAGGCCGCCATCCACACCACCGGTATGGCCGACCTCTATGCCGTGATCGGAGATGCCGACGGCCAAGGAGGCTGGACCGTGCGCATCTTCCACGAGCCCATGGTGCCGTGGATCTGGGCCGGTTCGCTGATCATGATCCTGGGCGGGTTGATCTCTTTGAGCGACCGGCGGCTCAGGGTCGGTGCCCCGGCCCGGCGCCGCAAGACCCCTGCGGCGGCCGCGCCGGCGCGGGCCTGAGCGGGTTCGTCCCTTGGCTCCAGGCATGCGCAGGCAGCTGCTCTATCTGATCCCGGCGGTGATCTTCGGCGTGATCGCCGGCAATTTCCTGTGGGGCCTGATATCGGATCGCGACCCGCGCGAGATCCCCTCGGTGATGATCGATCAGCCGGTGCCCGAGTTCGATCTGGAGCCGATCGAGGGCATGGCCGGGCCGGGTCTGAAAAGCGCCGATCTGACCGGCGGCCAGGTGACCCTGGTCAACTTCTTCGCTTCCTGGTGCGTGCCCTGCCGCGCCGAGCATCCGTTCTTGATCGAGTTGACGAGGCGCGAGGACATACGGCTGGTTGGCATCAACTACAAGAACGAACCCGAAGAGGCGCGCGCCTGGCTGGCCCAGCTCGGAAACCCTTATGCCGCTATCGGCGCCGATACCACCGGCCGGGTCGGCATCGATTGGGGTGTCTACGGCCTGCCCGAGACCTTCTTGATCGACGCGCAGGGCCGTATCCGCTACCGCCACACCGGCGTTATCGATGCCGCTGCGCTGAACAAAGCGCTTCAAGGGATCGGCAAATGAGGGCGCTGCTACTCGCGCTCGCTCTCGCCCTGGCTGCGATCATCGCGGCGCCGGCCGGGGCGGTCGAACCGGACGAGATACTCGACGACCCGGTGCTCGAGGCGCGTGCGCGTGCGCTATCCCAGGAAATCCGCTGCCTGGTGTGTCAGAACGAGCCGATCGATTCGTCCGGCGCCGATCTCGCGCGCGACCTGCGCATCTTGGTCCGCGAACGCCTGGTCGCCGGCGACAGCGACGATCAGGTGAAGGACTACCTGGCGGCCCGCTTCGGCGACTACGTGCTGCTCGACCCACCGATGAAGCTGACCACCTACGCTCTGTGGTTCGGTCCGGCGTTGATCCTGCTGCTCGGCGGGTTCGGTGTGTTTCGGTTCTTCTCCGGCGCGCGCCGGGCGCACGTGGCGCCGGCCCCGCTCAGCGCCGAGGAGCGCGCGCGCCTCGAACGCCTGCTGGATGCGGAGGCGGAGCAGGACGAACCCGGCGCCGAAAACCGATGACCTTCTGGCTGCTCGCCGGGGGGCTCTCCGCGCTCGCCATCGCCTTGCTGCTCTGGCCCTTGCTGCGCCGGCCGGCCGCCGCCGCGCCACGCCAAGCCTACGACCTCAATGTCTACCGCGATCAGTTGGCCGAGGTCGAGCGCGAGGCGACCGAAGGTAATCTCGGCGCCGAGCAGGCCGCCGCCGCGCGCGCCGAAATCGAACACCGCCTGCTGGCGGCGGCCGAGACGGCGGTCCCTGCGCCGGACGGCTCGGGGAAACCGGGCGCCATCGGCCGCGCGGTGACCTGGAGCCTGGCGCTGGCGCTCGGTATCGCCATACCCCTGGCCGCGATCGGGCTCTACCTGCAGCTCGGGAATCTGGGCGTGCCGTCCCTGCCCTTCGCCGAGCGTCCGGTGCCGGAAGCGCCGGCGGAAAACGTCGCGGGTCAGGAGATGGAAGCGCTGGCCGCGGGCCTGGCGGCACGCCTGGCCGAGGACCCGGACAACCGGGACGGCTGGCTGCTGCTCGGGCGCAGTTACGCCCAGCTCCAGCAATTCGATGCCGCGGCTCAGGTTTATCGGCGCGCCATCGCCCAGGGTTTCGACGACGCCGATATTCAGAGTGCGCTGGGCGAGATGCTGGCCGCCCAGGCCGGCGGCACGATCGGGCCGGAGGCGCGCGACGCCTTCGCCGCCGCCCTGGAGCACGACCCGAACGACCCGCGGGCGCGCTACTACGCCGGCCTGGCTCTGGCCCAGGACGGCCGCCCGGCGGAGGCGATCGAGATCTGGCTCGGTTTGCTGCGCCAGTCGACCGCCGAAGCGCCCTGGCGGCCGGTGGTCGCGCAGCAAATCAGGGAAGCCGCGGCCAGCCTCGGCATTGAGGCCCCGGAGATCCCGGCCGCCCCCGATGTCGCCCCCGATTCGGTGGGCGGCGTCCCGCGGATGGGCGCGCAACCGGGACCGAGCGCGGCCGACGTCGAAGCGGCCGGGGCGATGAGCGCCGAGGACCGCGCCGCCTTCATCCGTTCCATGGTCGCGCGCCTGGCCGAACGTCTGGAAGCGGAGCCGGGCGACTTTCAGGGCTGGCTGCGCTTGGCCCAGGCCTACGGCGTGCTCGGCGAGGCGGATCGGGCGAAAACCGCGCTGGCCCGCGCCGAAACGGCGATCCGCGAGCTGCCGGAGGGGGCCCCCGAGCGGGCGCAGCTCGAGGCGGCCCGCAAGGCGCTGCCCGGGGGGTCCTAATTCGGCGATTCCGCAGAGATTCCGAGGGCTTGGGCGGTGGCGGCGGTTCCGATGGCCGCGAGCACCCCGTTTTTCCTTTGAAACCCAGCCAAAGGCTCTTAATTTGCTTCCCTAAGGCCTTGGAAACAGGCTCTTAAAATTGCAGGGAGACAGAGGCCCCATGGTGGATGCCGCCGCCATCTTGGACGCCGCGCAACCGGCGCTGGTCTGCGACGATGTCCACAAGAGCTTCGGGCCGCTCGAGGTCCTGAAGGGCGTTTGGTTGACGGCCAACCAGGGTGACGTTATTGCCATGCTGGGGTCGAGCGGCTCCGGCAAGTCCACGTTCCTGCGCTGCATCAACCTGCTCGAAATACCGGATGCGGGCCGGGTTACCGTCGGCGGCGAACTGATCCGCATGACCAAGGACCGCGGCGGCAGGGCGGTCCCCGAGGACAGCGAGCAGGTCGACCGCATCCGCGCGCGCCTGGGCATGGTGTTCCAGCAGTTCAATCTTTGGTCTCACATGACCGTGCTGCAGAACGTCGTCGAAGCGCCGATCCACGTGCTCAAGGTGCCCAAGGACGAGGCTCTCGAGCGCGCCAACCAGATGCTCACTAAGGTCGGGCTCGACGACAAGCTCGACTACTACCCGGCTCACCTGTCCGGCGGCCAGCAGCAGCGCGCGGCGATCGCCCGGGCGCTCGCCATGGAGCCGGATGTTATGCTGTTCGACGAACCGACCTCGGCGCTCGACCCGGAACTGGTCGGCGAGGTTTTGCGCGTGATCCGGCGCTTGGCCGAGGAGGGCCGGACCATGATCGTGGTCACCCACGAGGTCGGCTTCGCGCGCGAGGTTTCCAACCACGCCGTGTTCCTGCACGAGGGCCGGATCGAGGAAGAAGGCCCGCCGAGGGAAATCTTCGCCAACCAACGCTCCGAACGTTTCCGCCAGTTCCTGGCCAGCCACCTGACTTAGGAGCAAGGCCAGTTATGCACGACAGGCTTGACGACAATAAATTTGCACTCGAAACAGGGAGTCATAACCTGAAGAAGCTATTTACCGCCGTACTCGCCGTGGCCGCCTTTGGCCTCGTCGCCAGCAGCGCTTCGGCCGGCCAGAAGGTCCGCATTGGTGTCGAGGGCGCCTACCCGCCGTTCAACTCGATCGATCCGAGCGGCAAGCTGGTCGGCTTCGACGTCGACATCGCGAATGCGCTCTGCGCGGCGGCGAAGCTCGACTGCGAGTTCGTGTTCCCCTTGGCCTGGGACGGCATGATCCCCGGTCTCCTGGCCAAGAAGTACGACGCCATCATCGCGTCGATGTCGATCACCGAAGAGCGCAAGAAGAAGGTCGACTTCACCCGTAAGTACTACAACACGCCGGCCAAGTTCGTGGCACCCGAGGGCAAAAACCTGACCGTGACGCCGGAAGGGCTCAAGGGCATGAGCGTCGCCGTGCAGCGCGCCACCACCCACGAGAATTTTCTGCGCGATAACTTCTCGGGCCTCGATATCCGGGTTTACGCCACTCAAGACGAGGCCAACGCCGATCTGGTGTCTGGCCGCGTCGATCTGGGCCACGCCGATTCGATCGCGCTCATGGAAGATTTCATCAACACCGACGCCGGCAAGGGCTTCGAGTTCGTCGGCCCCGACTTCAACGTGCCCCAGTGGCACGGCGTGGGCGCCGGGATCGCGGTGCGCAAGGGCGACGACGAGTTGCGCATGGCGCTCGACAAGGCGATCGATCAGATTCGCGCCGACGGCACCTACAAGGCGATCAACGCCAAGTACTTCGACTTCGACGTCTTCGGCGAGTAACGGTTTCGTCGTGACGCAGCTCTAGGGGCGCCGCCGTCCGCGGGTTCGTGGGCGGCGGCGTTCTTGTTTTTCTGAGGCGCGAAGGGTCGGGAGTAGACCGAGGTGCTAGATCTCAAGGGCTATGGCTGGATGCTGTGGGACGGGGTTCAGATCACTCTGGCCGTGGCAGTCTGCGCCATGGCGCTCGCGCTGGCGCTCGGTCTGGTCGGCACGACCGGCAAACTGGCCCACAGCAAGGTGGCGCGCACCGCGGCCGATGTCTACACGACGGTCATCCGCGGCGTGCCCGAGCTGTTGCTGATCCTGATCGTCTACTAGGGTGCGCCGACGCTGATCCAGGATACCGCAGAGAGATTCGGCTACGACATCATCATCGACATCAATCCTTTCATCGCAGGCTCCATCACCATCGGATTTATATACGGCGCCTTCGCCACCGAGGTGTTCCGCGGCGCTTACCTGGCCGTGCCCCGGGGCCAGCTCGAGGCGGCCCACGCCATTGGGATGAACCGGCTGCTGGTGGCCCGGCGGGTGCTGCTGCCTCAGATGTGGCGCTTCGCGCTGCCGGGCCTGGGCAACGTCTGGATCGTGCTGATCAAGGCCACCTCGCTGATCTCGGTGATCCAACTGCCCGAGCTTCTGCGCAACGCCGACATCGGGGCGCGCGCGGTGCGCCTACCGTTCACCTTTTACTTCGCCGCGTCTCTCCTCTACCTGGCGATCACCATCGTCTCCATGCTCGGGCAGCAGCGCCTCGAAGCCTGGGCCGGGCGCGGCATCCGGAGGGATTGAGACCGTGGACTTCGAGCTGATCATCCGAAGCCTGCCCAAGCTATACGAGGGCGCCATCCTGACCGTGGAGTTGACCCTGCTCTCCATCGCCATCGGGCTGTGCTTGGCGGTGCCGCTTGGGATCATGTACGTCGCCAAGAACCCGCTGATCTGGGCGCCGGTGCGCGCCTATGTGTTCTACTTCCGCGGCACGCCGCTCCTGGTTCAGATCTTCCTGATCTACTACGGCAGCGGCCAGTTCCGGGAGTCTTTGGAGGCCGCCGGGCTCTGGGTGTTCTTCCGCGAGCCCTATTTCTGCGCCGTCCTCTCGTTGACGCTGAACACGGCGGCATATACGGCGTACATCCTGCGCGGCGCGGTCCGGAACGTGCCCTTCGGCGAGGTCGAGGCGGCGCGCGCCTGCGGCATGTCGGGCGTGCTGCTGTATCGGCGCATCATCCTGCCCAAGGCGTTCCGCCTGGCGCTGCCGGCCTACTCGAACGAGGTCGTATTCCTGCTCCAGTCGACCTCCCTGGTCAGCATCATCACGCTTTTGGACCTGACCGGGATCGCGCGCATCATCGTGGCGCGCAGCTTCGCGGTATACGAGATTTACATCACCGCCGGCATCCTCTACCTGATCGTCACCTACAGCGTCTTGTTCGCTTTCCGCAAGGTCGAGCACCGCTTGTCCGGACATCTGCGCGAGCGCCCGGATGAGCGGGAGCAGATGGCGGCCGAGGCGCTGGCCGTGCGCTGAGCCGGCACAGCGGATATAGTCCGCGGCATGTATTTCGACAGGCGGCTATGGATCTTCACCGAGGGCCAGCGTTGGCGCATCGCCGGCGCGGTGGCAATCGCGCTGGTCTCGGCGGCGGTCGGCATCGCGCGCCTGGCGCTGCTTGGCTGGCTGTTGGCCAAGGTGTTCCAAGGCGCGAGCGCCGAGGCGCTGGCCCTGCCGTTTGCACTCATCGCCGGGGTCATGGTGCTGCGCGGCGGCCTCGAATACTGGCGCACCATGCTCGCGCACAAAACCGCGGCCTTGGTGCAGCTCGAGATTCGCAAGCGCATCTACGACAAGGTGATCGTGTTGGGGCCGGCGTATTTCGGTCTCGAGCGCACCGGCGATATCATCGTTTCGGCGATCGACGGGGTCGAGCAGCTCGAAACCTACTTCGGCCAATACCTGCCCCAGGTGATCGTGGCCGCATTGCTGCCGCTCGGGATCTTCGGCTTCATGGCGCTGCTCGATCCGCCGGTGGCGGCGCTTCTGGTTGCCTTCGCGCTGATCACCTTGGTGGCGCCGGCGGCGTTCATCGCCTGGGACAGCGCCTCGAGCCTGGCGCGCGGCCGGGCCTACGGCGCCTTCGCCGCCGAATTCCTGGATTCGGTCCAGGGCTTGGCGACGCTCAAGGCCTTCGGGCAGAGCGCCGCGCGCGCGCGCCTGCTCGCCGAGCGCGCCCACGAGGTGTTCCGCAGTACCATGTGGCTGTTGGGGGTCAACTCGTTATCGCGCGGCATTACCGACACCGGCATCGCCGTGGGCGCCGCCGCGACGCTGGCACTGGGCGCTCACCGGGTGACCACCGGGGCCATGAGCCTCGAGGCGCTGCTGATCGTCTTGATGATGGGCATCGAAGTGTTCCGGCCGCTGCGCGAGCTGCGCATCCTGCTGCACGACGGTATGCTGGGTCAATCGGCGGCCGAGAAGATCTTCGAGATCCTCGGCGCGGCGCCGTTGATCCGGGATGATGCGCCGGGCGGCGGCGAAGGCGCGGCCGAACTCGCGCCCTCGATCGCCTTCGAGGACGTGTGTTTTAGCTATCCCGGCGCCCGGCAATCGGCCCACCAGGGTCTGAGTTTTTCTGTCGCGGCCGGCGAGCGGGTCGGCGTCGTCGGGTCTTCGGGCGCCGGCAAGTCGACCATCCTGCGCCTGCTGCTGCGGCTCTACGATCCGCAAGGCGGCCGGGTAACAATCGGCGGGCGCGACCTGCGCGACCTCGGCCTCGAGGCGCTGCGCGCCCAACTCGCCGTGGTCAGCCAGGACACCTATCTGTTCCACGGCACGGTCGAGGACAACCTGCGCCTCGGCAAGCCCGAGGCGACCTGGGAGGAGATCGAGGCCGCGGTGCGCGCCGCCAACGCCTACGAGTTCATCGCCGGTCTGCCCGAGGGTTACCGGACCGTGATCGGCGAGCGCGGTATCCGGCTCTCCGGCGGCCAGCGCCAACGCATCGCCATCGCCCGCGCGTTGCTGCGCGACGCCCCGATCCTGGTGCTCGACGAGGCGCTCTCGGCGGTCGACGCCGAAAACGAGGCGGTGATCCAGCAGGCGCTGGACCGGCTGATGCGGGGGCGCACCACGCTGATCTTCGCCCACCGGCTGTCGAGCGTGATCGACGCCGACCGCATCCTGGTGCTCGAGGACGGCCACATCGCCGAGACCGGCAGCCACGCCGAACTGATGGCCGGCGGGGGCGCCTATCACCGCCTGATGGCCGAACAAGCGCGCGATGCCGCGCCCGGGGTATCTGGGGCGACTCTGGCGCATTTGGCCGGCGCCGCCGCCGAGGATGAGGTGGCGGCAGATGACGCGGGGTCGGACGGTGCCGACCTGCCGGGCTTGAATCACGCCGCCCAGATGGAACCGACCGACGCGATCCTGCGCGCCGAAGGATTGGGCTGGGGCCGCACCTTCGCCATCCTCATGGGCTTGATGGCGCCCTGGAAGGGCAAGCTGACCCTGACTTTCCTGCTCGGCGTGCTGCGGGTCTGCGCGCTCATCGGCGTCGGCGTGCTGAGCGCCCTGGTGGTCGCCCGGGTAAAGGCTGACATGCCCTACGGTGAGCTGTTGGCCGGGCTCGCCGTGGTGGCGCCGCTTGCCGGGATTCTGCACTGGCTCGAATCCTGGATCGCCCACGACATGGCGTTCCGGCTGTTGGCCGAGATGCGGGTCGCGCTGTTCGACAAGCTGGTCAAGCTGGCCCCGGCCTATCTGCTGCGCCGGCGCACCGGCGACCTGATGGCCCTGGCGACCCAGGACGTCGAGAAGATCGAATATTTCTTTGCCCACACCGTGGCGCCCGCCTTCGTCGCGGTCCTGGTGCCGGGCGCGGTGGTGGCGACGCTGATGGTCTATGGCTGGCCCATGGCGTTGGCGTTCACGCCGTTCCTGGTAATGACGGCGTTGGCGCCGTTCTTCATGCGCGGACGCATCGACCGCCTCGGCTCGCGCGCCCGCGAGGCGCTGGCCGAGCTCAACGCCCATGCGGTCGACACCATCCAAGGCTTGGCCGAGATCGTGGCGTTCCAACAGGCCGAGCGCCGCGGCGCCGAATTCACCGCGCGCATTCGCGCCTGCCACCGCCTGCGCTTGCCGTTTTTCAGCGACCTGACGATTCAGACCGCGACCCTGGAGATGGCGACCGGCCTGGGCGGCCTCGCGGTGATTGTCGCCGGCGCGAACCTGGTCGGCGCCGGCCATCTCGACAGCGGCTTGCTGCCGCTGCTGACCCTGCTCGCCATGTCGGCCTTCCTGCCGGTCTCCGAGATCGCCAACGTCGGCCGCCAGTTGGCCGAAACCCTGGGTGCGACCCGGCGGGTTTACGCGGTCCATGACGAGCCGGTCACGATCGAGGACGGCCCCGGCGTGGCGCCCGCCCCCCAGCTCGCCACCCAGCCCACCACCCAGCCCACCGGCGCGCGCGGCGGGCTGGGGGGCGAGCTGGGGGGCGGGGCGGTGATCGAGGTCGAGGCGGTCGATTACAGCTACTTTGGCGCCAACCGCCCGGCGCTGTCGCAAGTCTCGTTTTCGGTACCGGCGGGCGGCACGCTCGCCCTGGTCGGGCCCTCGGGCGCCGGCAAAACGACCTTGGCGCAGTTGATGATGCGGTTCTGGGACCCGGACGCCGGCACGATCCGCATGAACGGCGAGGACCTGCGCGACTACCGGCTCCAGGATTTGCGCGGCCGCATCGCGTTGGTCGCCCAGGACACCTATCTGTTCAATGAGAGCCTGGGCGCCAATATCCGGATCGCGCGGCCCGCGGCGAGCGCGGCCGAGGTGCAGGCGGCGGTCGCGCGCGCGGCGCTTTCCGAATTCGTGGCGAGCCTGCCCGAGGGCCTCGACACGTCGGTCGGCGAGCGTGGCATGCGGCTTTCCGGTGGCCAGCGCCAGCGCATCGCCATTGCCCGCGCCTTCCTCAAGGACGCGCCGGTCTTGATCCTTGACGAGGCGACCTCCCACCTCGACGCGGTCAGCGAGATGCTGGTGCGCCGGGCGCTCGAGGACTTGATGCACGACCGCGCTACCGTGGTCATCGCGCACCGGCTCTCGACCGTGCGCAACGCCGACCGAATTGTGGCGCTCGACGAGGGCCGGGTCGCCGAGATCGGCACGCACGCCGAGTTGATCGCGCGCGGCGGCCTCTACGCCCGCCTGGTCGCGCACCAGATGACCGGCGGCATGCGCGGCGCGGCGAGCTGAGCGGAACCGATGGCGCCGCGATTCGACTTTGCGGTGATCGGCGGCGGCATGATCGGCGCCGCCCTCGCCTACGGCCTGGCGCGACAGGGCGCCGAGGTGGCGCTGCTCGACGAGGGCGACAGCGCATTCCGCGCGGCGCGCGGCAACTTCGGGCTGATCTGGGTCCAGGGCAAGGGCGTGGATGTGCCGGCCTACGCGAACTGGACCCGGCGCTCGGCGGACCTGTGGCCCGAATTCGCGGCCGAGCTCGAATCGGAGACCGGGGTCGCGTTGGACTACGCGCGGCCCGGCGGCCTCGATTTCTGCCTGAGCGAGGCCGAACTTGCCGCGCGCCGCGACCAGATGGCGCGCCTGGAGGCCCAGAGCGCGGGCCGATTCCGCTACCAGATGCTCGACCGCCGCGGCCTGGCGGGCCTGCTGCCCGGACTCGGCGAAACGGTCCTTGGCGAGGCGGTGCTCGGCGCTTGTTACTCGCCGCTCGACGGCCACGTCAATCCACTCGCCCTGCTGCGCGCCCTGCACGCTGGCTTCATCGCGCGCGGCGGCGAACACCGGCCCGGCTGGCGGGTCGATTCGATATCCCGGGCAGCGCCGGGATTCACCCTGGGCAGCGGCACCGAGCGCTTGGGCGCCGAGCGGATCGTGCTCGCCGCCGGGCTGGGAAACAGCGCACTGGCGCCCCAGGTCGGCCTCGAGGCCCGGATCGCGCCGCTGCGCGGCCAGATCCTGGTGACCGAGCGGCTCGCACCGTTCCTGCCGCTGCCGACGGTGTGCGCCCGTCAGAGCGCGGAGGGCCCTTGCCTGTTAGGCGACTCCCACGAGGACGTGGGCCTGGACGAGGGCACGACCGGGCCGGTCATGGGCGATATCGCGCGCCGCGCGGTCGCCTGCTTCCCGTTTTTGAAAACCGTCCGTGTGGCGCGGGCCTGGGGCGCGCTCAGGATCATGACCCCCGACGGGGCGCCGATCTACCAGGAGTCCGAGGCCTGTCCCGGCGCCTATCTAGCGACCGGACATAGCGGCGTGACCCTGGCCGCCGCGCATAGCCTGGTGCTCGCGGAGGGGATCGCTGAAGGCGCGCTGCCGGACGCCGCGGCGGCCTTCGGCGCCGGACGCTTCGGTTCGTGAGATTTGGTGTTAGGCCTGGATTTGACGCTCTGCGCTGGGTTCGCGGTGGTCGACATCGCTGCTCTCGGGCACCGAAACGCCGGCCAGGCGCAGGGCGCGCAGCACCACGGCGCGTTGGGTCGTGTCCTTCTCCGCCGCCATAATGCGGAGCTGGCGCACCACGCCGCGCGGCAGGTTGAGCTCGAAGGCGACGTCATCGCTGTCGCCCCCAGTGGCTCCCCCAGTGGCTCCCCCAGTGGCTCTCCTGGCGGCTCCCCCGTCAGCTCCCTTGGGCAGGTCCTGGTTCTCGAACGCCAAAGCGATGCGGTCGCGCTGCGCGGTGGGCCCCTCGGCGGCCGGCGGCGGAGTCATATCGACCACTTTGGGCTTGGCGGAAGGAGCGGGCTTAGGGGCCGCGGCGGCCGGGGCGACTGGCGCCGACTGGGTGGTCGTGGGCTTGGATGCCCGCGCCGGCTGGCTTTGGGCCGCGGGCAGGTTGCGGGGCCGAACCGGCAGCTTACGTGGCGGCGATTCCTCGAAGCGTCTCAGAAAGGGCGGGATGCTCGGGAGGATTGTGTCGTCGCTCTGCATGTCGGCCTGGTTCCTATCCTGCGAGGGCCCGTATTCGCGGGCTTTCTAGACTTCAAGTGGTTATGAAGTCCGAAAATTCTATGAAATTATGGTTAACAAGAGGTAAATGCCGGGGCGTCAAATGTTTGGGTAACGCAGCTTCGAGAATCGGTATTAGCTCCAAGGTCCCTTGCGCGGGCCGGCGCGGCCGCTTTGGGGCAAGCGGGTGCGGCTTCCCCGCCGCTTTGGCATTATCGTGGCCCGGCGGTCCGTGGGCTGGAGTCCCGAGGCCCTGGCCGGCTGGCGGCTGGCGGCGAACAGCGGAAATCCTTTCCTGCGGAACGGCAAGATCAACACCATGCCGGCGACGAAACCGCCGATGTGGGCCCAATAGGCGACGCCGCCGACTTGGCCGCCCGCGAGCGCCGAGCTGAGGAACTGGAGCCCGAACCACAGGCCGAGCACGATCATCGCCGGAATGCGCCAAGTAAAGAAGAAGAACCCGAGCGGCACGAGCACCAGCACCCGCGCCCGTGGGTAGAGCAGGACATAGGCGCCCAGCACTCCGCCGATGGCACCGCTGGCACCGATCATGGGCACCGCCGAGCCCGGGTCCTGGAACGCCTGGGCCAGCGCCGCGGCCAGGCCGCAGAGCAGGTAGAAGACCACGAATCGGCCGTGGCCCATGGCGTCCTCGACGTTGTTGCCGAAGATCCAGAGGTACAGCATGTTGCCGATCAGGTGCATCCAGCCGCCGTGCAGGAACATGGAGGTGACGACCGAGACCGTGGCCGGGATCGCCGCCAACTCGGCCGGCAGTTCGCGTTCGCCGAACAACACCGCCGGAATCATGCCGTAGGCGTAGACCGCGCGCTCGAAGCCGCCCGGCGGCAAGGCGATTTGCCACAGAAACACCGCCACGCAAACCACCATCAGCCCGACCGTCACGATCGGCGTCAGCGTGGTCGGGTTGTCGTCGTGCAGCGGAATCATGACCTTAAAGAGATGGGGCCGCGGACGCCGATTCCCAGTGTCTGCCTAACCGGCCATTCAGCCGGCCGCCCCGCTGCGCTGTCTCACGCCTCGCCGCGGCCGGGGTAGTTTTTTTCTATGATGAAATCGATTGCCTTGAGGATTTCGGAGAAGTGCGGGCGGGCGAACGGCATGGAGCCGGTCAGGACGGCATAGAGCGTGCCGTCGGGCCGTACCAGGAACACGCCCGGCTCGTTGAACAGCGGCGGCTCCTCGATGCCGGCCGAGGTCTTGCCGCGGCTCGACGAGATATAGAGGCCCCACTCACGCGCCTTCTCGATGCTGATGCCGTAGCCGATCGGAATGTTCTCGAAGCCCCATGTTTCGGGGGTCGCGCGGGCGCGCTCTTGGTCGTCGGTGGAGATCGCGATCACCTCGACTCCGCGCTTGGCGAAGTCTCCGATCTTGCGGTCCAGATCGCGCATGTAGTTGGAGCAGATCGGGCAATGCAGGCCGCGATAGAACACGATCATGGTGAAGTTTTCGGGCTTGGTCTCGGCCAGGTTCCAGGTGCCGTCGAGGGTTGCGACCTCGAGGCTCGGCACCGGCTTGCGGGGCATCAGGGCGGTCATGTTCTCACGTCTCCTTGGCGTTTGGTCTCACGATGCGATTTCTATGGGTCGATATCGAGGACCTTTGATATAGGCGCGCGCGGTGGCCTTAAAAGGCGCCGAGGCGGCGCGCTCACGAGTCTTTGATCGCGGGTCTTCGTCACCGATCCTTGGTATCATGCAAAAAGACCATTGAAAGGCGAACGAATCATGATCCCTGTCAAATTGACTCTTCGCGACATGACCCTGCGCGCGGTCATGGTGCCGCTGCGCCGCCCCCTGGCGACCCGGGTCGTGGTCATCGAAAGCGCGCCCTTCCTGCTGATCGACCTGGCGACCGAGGAAGGGGTCACCGGGCGCGCCTACCTGTTCGGCTACACCCCGCGTGGCATCACCCATATGGCCGGGCTGCTCCAAGACGTCCTGGCGCTGACCAAGGGCGACCGCGTGGCACCCGCCGAAATCTTCGCCAAGGCGACCAAAGGGCTGACCCTGATGGGCCACGAGGGCCTGGCGGCGATGGCGATCTCGGGTTTCGACATGGCCTGCTGGGACGCGCTCGCCCAGGCCGCCGGTCTGCCGCTGGCGAGCCTGATCGGCGGTGGTCCCGGACTGGTGCGCGCCTACAACAGCAACGGCCTCGGCCTGATCGAGCCGGCGGCCGCGGCCGAGGAGGCGATCGCCCTGGTCGAGGAGGGCAGCTTCTCGGCGGTCAAGCTGCGGCTCGGCCGCGCGACCCTCGATGAGGACCTGGCCGTGGTGCGCGCGGTGCGCGCGGCGGTCGGCGGGGACGTCCTGTTGCCCTGCGACTTCAACCAAGGCCTGGACACGGCCGAGGCGATCCGCCGCGGCCGGGCGCTGGACGCCGAAGACATGCTCTGGATCGAGGAGCCGATCGTCTACGACGACCTGGCCGGCTACGCCAAAATCGCCCGCGAGGTCGAAACCCCGATCCAACTTGGCGAGAATTTCTACGGGCCGCGGGCCATGGCCGCGGCCATTGCGGCGGGCGCGGGCGACTACATGATGCCCGATGTCGAGCGCATCGGCGGGGTCACCGGCTGGCTGCGCGCCGCCGCCCTCGCCGAGGCCGCGGGCATCGCCATGTCGTCCCACCTCCTGCCCGAAATCTCCTGCCACCTGATGACCGCGACCCCGACCCGGCACTGGTTGGAGTACGTCGATTGGGCCAACCCGATCCTGGCCGACCCGCTCCCGGTCGAAAACGGCCATGTCCGGGTGCCGGACGTGCCCGGCAGCGGCATCGCCTGGAACGAGGATGCGGTTCCCGGTTATCAGGTGGAATTGTAGAGGCTGCGCGATCCGTCCTACGAAGCCGCCGCGCGGTTGGCGAGCACGCCGTCGAGCCAATCCGGGTCCATCTCCGGGACCGAGGATAACAGGAGCTGGGTGTATTCGTGGTGTGGCGGCGACAGCACGGTTTCCTTCGGACCCTGTTCGACGATCTCACCCTGCAGCATGACGACGATCTCGTCGGAAATCGCCCGTACCGTGGCGAGGTCGTGGGTGATGAACATGTAGGAGACCTGAAGCTCGTCCTGCAGACGCTGTAGAAGCTTGAGTATCTCCTCGGCGACCAACTGGTCGAGCGCCGAAGTGACCTCGTCGCAGATAATCAGCTCCGGCTCCGCCGCCAGCGCCCGGGCGATGCAGACGCGCTGCTTCTGGCCGCCCGAAAGTTCGTCCGGAAAGCGGTCGATGAATTCGTCCGGTTCGAGCTCGATCATCGACAGGAGTTCGCGCACCCGATCCTCCCGGTCGGACCCACGCATGCCGAGATAGAACTCGAGCGGCCGGCCGATGATATCGCGTATCCGCTGGCGCGGATTTAGCGCCGTGTCCGGCATTTGATAGATCATCTGCATGCGGCGGAGCTGTTCGGGCGAGCGGTCCTTGAGCGCCGGCGGCATCTCCTCGCGGCCGTAAAAAACCCGGCCCTCCATCGGCGGCAGCAGGCCGGTGACGGCGCGGGCGAGAGTCGATTTGCCACTGCCGGATTCGCCGACCACGGCTACGGTGCGCGCCTTGTGGATATCCATGGAGACGTTCTTGAGCACCTTGACCACGCCGCCGTAGCTGGCGGTCACGTTCTCGATCCTGAGCAGTGGCCGGTCCTGGTCGGTTTCGACCTGACTCTCCTTACGGAAGCTGCGCACCGCGAGCAGTTGGCGGGTGTACTCCTCCTTGGGCGCGGCGATCATTTCTCGCGCGCTACCCTCCTCGACCAGGTGGCCGTAGCGCAGCACCATGATGCGGTCGGCCATCTGAGAGACCACCGCGAGATCGTGGGTGATGTAGATGGCGGCGGTGTTGAGCTCGCGCACCACTTTCTTGATCGCCGCCAAGACCTCGATCTGGGTGGTGACGTCGAGCGCCGTGGTCGGCTCGTCGAAGATGATGAGGTCCGGCTGGCACGACATCGCCATCGCGGTCATGGCCCGCTGCAACTGGCCGCCGGAAACCTGGTGCGGATAGCGGAACCCGATGGTCTCCGGTTCCGGCAGCTGTAGGCGCCGGTACAGGTTCTTGGCGTCGGCCTCGGCCTCGGCGCGCGGCTTGATTCCGTGCTGGACCGGCATCTCGCAGTATTGGTCGATTAGCTTGTGCGCCGGGTTGAAGGAGGCGGCCGCGCTCTGCGCCACATAGGCGATGCGGGCACCGCGAAGTTTGCGCTTTTCCTCCTCGGTGGCGGCCCGCAAGTCGATGCCGTCGAACAGAATCGAGCCGCCGATGATCCGGCAGCCGGGCCGCGCGAACCCCATGGCGGCGATGCCGATGGTCGACTTGCCGGCGCCGGACTCGCCGATCAGGCCGAGCACCTCGCCGCGCCGCAGGTCGAGGTCGATGCCGTGCACGATCTCGTGCCACTGGTCGTCGGCCTGGCCCTCGATCTTGAGACCCCGCATCTCCAGCAGGACATCGCCGTTCGCGCCGTTTCCGGTTTCAGTGGTCATCGCGCAACCCACTCGTCTGATGCAGGAACCAATCGACCACGAAGTTGACCCCGATGGTCAACAGCGCGATCGCCATCGCCGGCAAAAGCGGCGTGATGTCGCCGAAGGAAATCAGCGTCGCGTTGTCGCGCACCATGCTGCCCCAGTCAGCGGTCGGCGGCTGGATGCCCAGGCCGAGGAAGCTGAGTGCGCTCAGGAACAGGAACACGAAGCAGAAACGCAAACCGAACTCGGCGACCAGCGGCGGCATGGCGTTGGGCAGTACCTCGCGGGTAATCACCCACCACAGGCCCTCGCCGCGTAACCGCGAGACCTCGACGTAGTCCATGACCACGATGTTCATGCCGACCGCGCGTGCCAAGCGGAACACGCGGGTCGAATCGAGCACCGCGATGATCACTACCAATAGCACCATCGGATGAATTGTGAGTCCGAAGACGGAATAATCCTTGAAGATGGACAGCAGCAGGAGCGCGAAGATCAGGCTCGGGATCGCCATCAGGACGTCGACGACGCGGCCCAGAATCTGGTCGGTCCAGCCGCCTAGCGCCGCCGAGAGGAAGCCCCCGAGCACGCCGATAACAAAGGCCAGGCAGGTGGTTATAAATGCGATACCGATG
>Ga0255057_10000253_pt1 | contig 29876 bp, 28 predicted proteins | sample Cases_109_6_MG_FD_189022 | JGI IMG/M metagenome (GOLD analysis project Ga0255057, IMG submission 189022) | Seawater microbial communities from Amundsen Gulf, Northwest Territories, Canada - Cases_109_6 | ecosystem: Environmental > Aquatic > Marine > Gulf | place: Canada: Northwest Territories... | reverse complement strand
CCTCGATCTCCAAAGGGATGACCCCGTTCCTGGTCGGGGACACCATCAAAGCGGTGCTGGCCGGGTTGCTGCTGCCGGGGGCATGGTGGCTCGTCGATCGGTCGAAGGCCTAGCGTCGGTTGGTGGAACGCTCAACGCATCGCCGGGCTCTTGGATCTTGACCCCTACGCCGCGTACCTTGGAATAGGCCTCGTCGCCGTTGACGACGACTCGGTGACGGTATCGATGCCGGTCACCGAGAACCACCAAAACTTCCACAGCGGCACCCACGGTACAGCCTTGTTCTCGGTGGCCGACCGCGCCTTCAGCCTGGCATCCAACGCATACGATCAAATGGGAGGGATGATGTGGACACCCTCCTCGCCATCACCGCGACGACCACCAGCGGTGACCTGCTGACCGCGACCGCTGTGGGGGTCCACCTGGGCAAGCGACTCGCCACCTACCGGGTATGGTCACCCGCAGCGACGGACGTGTGTGCGAACATTTCACCGGAACAGTCTTCGTCAAGGGTGGCACGTAAGCCGCGAGATCGAACCTGCTCCGTATCTCGCCATACGTCGGCGATCAGCTGGGAACTCCGTAGCACGGCTCGTCGAAAATGAACGCGTCCGCAGCATCTGACACGAAGAAGTCCTGGACCAGAACCGATCCGGTCGTCGCATCCTGCTGAGAAATCGTTTGGTCCAATCCTCCCGCGGCGGTGAACATCTCCAGGTCTGGCTTGAAGATGGCGGTCTCGCGAGTGACGTACTCATTTGGACTCCCGGCATAGCTCTGGTCGGGCGCGGTGCCCATAAAATCTACGCCGGCCAGTGCGCTGACGGCTTCTGCTACACCGTTACGGGTGAGGTGCCCAGCAGCAATCGCGTCGGCAAGCACCCGATGCATGGTGATGGCGTGGTTCCAGCCAACGATGAACGAATCCGACGGGGCGCGGTTGGGGCCGACCGACCTCATCGCTTCTGCCATCGCCTGCTGCCCCGGGGCATCACTGCCCCAGGGGACGCTGTACGCCGACTGGTAGTAGAACTCGTCCAGCAACGGACCCACTTCCGGATCGGCAAGGGACTGGTGAAGGTACGACGGGGACGCGCCAGTCCACTTACCTTGGTAGCCGGCGTCATCCGATTGGGTCAACAGAGCAGCTAAGGACCCGGGATCAATAGCAACGAATACCCAATCGGCCCCAGACTCCACGATCCCGGTGACGACCTCGGTGAGATCCTGGCCAGCGATTACCGCACCGCGACCGTCGTAGACGATGTCCATACCGTAGAACGCAACGCCCAGGTCAACCCCGGCGGCAGCGTCGAAGCCGTAGACGCTCGGATGGGTGGCCAGCGCAATCGTCTGCCCACCGCTGTCGCGAATGAATTCGAGCAGGTTCATTGCCTCGATGCAGTAGTTGGCATTCATTTCAAGCGCCAGCCCACCTTCAAACTCCGGGATGGCCCAGCCCGAATACCAACTCAGCGGGATGAACGTCATGTTGTCTTCCGCCATCGACTCCAGCATCGGTACAGTCGTTGGCCCTCCAGTCGACACGGTGAGCGCCAGCACCTCGTCGCGCAACTCTTCGTACTTCTCCTGATACGCGTCCTCGTCATACTCGGTGTCCTTGATGTAGTCGATCATCCAGCCGTCGATGCCACCACTGGCATTGAGCGAATCAAAGTACGTCTTCATCGCGTCGCTGATGTCGATCACCAACGGCGAGAAGATTGCGGAGGTCGGGTCGTGCAACGCCCCAAGCTTGATCGTCATCGTCTCCGGATCGACGCCGACGCCAGACTCGATGCCCGCCTCGGCGTCCGCCGTCGTCGTCGTTTCCTCGGCGCCGGCGGTCGTCGTCGTCTCCTGAGCCGCCGTCGTTGTCGTGTCCTCCGTCCCGCCACATGCGGCGGCGACAAGCCCCAATGCGAGCACGACGGCGAAAATTCGTATTCGTCTCACTTCGCCGCCTCCTCCTCCTCCTCCTCCAAAGTGGTAGAGATGTCCTGAGGTCTTCCCACCACGTTGTACGGGCCTACTCAGACTCGAGTTCAGCACCCAGATACGCCCGAATCACATCCGGATGGCGTTGCACCTCTGCGGGCACGCCGGTGGCGATCACCCGCCCGAAGTCGAGGACCATCACGCGGTCGGCGATATCCATGACCAGACCCATGTCGTGATCGACCAGAATCATCGAGATGCCGAGTTCCTCCCGAATGTCCAGGATGAACCGGGCCATGTCCTCGGTCTCCTCCAGATTCATCCCAGCCACCGGCTCGTCGAGGAGCAACAGCTCGGGCTCCATGGCAAGCGCCCGGCCCAGCTCGACCCGCTTCTGGATTCCGTACGGCAACAAAGCAACCGGGTAGGCGCGCCACTGCTCGATCTCAAGCAGGTCGATGAGGTCCTCGGCAAAGGCACGGTTGGCCATCTCCTCCGCCCTGGCCGCTCCGAGCCAAAGCGCCCCGTTCCACCACGGGGTGTCTGTCCGGATGTGCCTGCCCAGCGTGATGTTCTCCAGCACGGTCATATGGGGGAACAGCTCGATGTTCTGGAAAGTGCGGGCAATCCCCAGCTCGGCAATCTGGTCGGGCCTCGTACCCAGGATGCTCCCGCCCTTCCACCGGATGTCGCCTTCCTGAGGTTTGTACACGCCGTTGAGGCAATTGAAGGCCGAGGTCTTTCCCGCCCCGTTGGGCCCGATCATCGCAAACAGCTCGTTGTCGTCGACGGAGAACGACACCTCGTCGAGTGCAGTGACACCAGCAAACGACAGGCTCACGTCGTCGAATTCGAGGAGGTGCTCGTACTCCTCAACGGTGCGCTCGAATTCGGCTTGGAGGGTAGAACGTCGGGTGGTCATGACAACCACCGCTTCCTGCGCTTGTAGTGCTTCACGTCGCGGAACGACTTGCGCTCCCCCTCACCGTGCAGGCCGAGATAGAACTCCTGGACGTCCTCGTCGGCGAGCAGCTTGCCCGAGTCACCATCCATCACGATCTTCCCGGTCTCCATGATGTAGCCGTAATCGGCGATCGACAAGGCCATCACCGCGTTCTGTTCGATGAGCAAGACAGAGGTCCCCTGCTGGTTGATGTCGACGATGATGTCACGGATCTGCTGGATCAACATCGGTGCCAAACCAAGCGAAGGCTCGTCCAGGATCAACAGCGTCGGGTCGGCCATCAAGGCGCGACCGATAGCCAGCATCTGCTGCTCCCCGCCCGATAGGTAACCCGCGGTGTCCTTGCGGCGACCGGTGAGAACAGGGAAGAGGGTCATGACCCGGTCGTAATTCTCCTTGGAACCGGATCGGTTGGTGTAGGCACCGGTGCGGAGGTTGTCGTCGACGGTCATCTCGGCGAAGATCCGTCGCCCTTCGAGCACCTGGGCGATGCCGGCTCGCACGATCGCCGAAGGATCGCGCTTGTCGATCCGCTCCCCGTCGAGCGTCACGGTTCCCTTGGTGATGTCCCCCTCGTGGAAGTCGAGGAGCCCGGTGATGGCGCGCAGCGTCGTAGTCTTCCCGGCACCGTTGGCGCCGAGTAGCGCCACGATCTGCCCGTCGCGCACCTCGAGCGACAGCCCGCGCAGCACGAGGACCACGTCGTTGTAAACCACCTCGAGGTTGGCAACTGCGAGCACGGCTCACCCAATCGGGAGGGGGTGACCCTGACGGATCACCCCCTCTTCGGCATTTCTCTATGACCCGAGGAAGTAGCAGGCCTCGTTGAACTCGTAGGCCGCTGCGGTCGGGCCGGTCCAGTCCTCCGCAACGATGATCGTCCCGGACCCACCGGCCGCCAGGTCCTCGGCGGAGAACCTGACCATCCAGCCGGAACGTTGGACCTGCTCGTTGGGCGTGCCCACGTAGCTCTCCGGTGGTGCCAGCCCGTCGAAGTCCAGTTCGGTGAAGCTCTTCACCGCAGCCAGGACTCCGGCCCGGGTCATGTCCCCGTTGTCATAAGCCCGCCTGAGCCCGGCCTCGAGGATCTTGGCCTCGAGCACGCCTTCGCTGTAATAGTCGAAGGGTGGCAGATCGGGACGCCGGCTGGCCATCAGATCCCGGACTTCCTTGACGCCCACTGAGTCTCCGCCCCACGGCGAGACGTAGGCGAAGCCGTAGAAGTCACGCTCGATCTCCTCGGCGAACTCCCCGGTCAGGTACCCAGTGCTATAAGTCGGGTAGGCGCCTGTCCAGACCGCTTCCATCCCTTTGGCGATCGCCGACTGGTAGATGCCGGGGAAGGTGAAGTTCGGGTCTGCCGCCACGTACACGATATCGGCACCGCTGTCCGCAATCGCTTCGCCGATCGGCGTCATGTCCTCACCAGGGAGGATCTGCCCTCGCATGTCGAGGACGATCTCGATCCCGAGGGCTTCGGTGGCGATATCAACACCTGCCGCGGAGTCGAGCCCGTAGTCGCCGGGGAACGTTGCCAACGCCAGCGTGAGACCCGTGCCCACCTCCTGGGTGAGGAAGTCGAGGATGTTCATCGCCTCGAGGCAATACGGCGTCCCATGGTGGATCAGGTTGGAGTTGAACGTGGGATCGGTCCAACCCGAGTACCAGGTCAGGGGAATAGCCAGGATGCCTTCGGCCTCGAGGTCCTCCCTGATGCCAAGCGTCTGCGGCGATCCGACCGAGTGGCCAAAGGCCACCACCTGATCCTTGAGCTCGTTGAACCCGAGAACGGTGTTGTCCGCCTGGTACACGGTGTCGAACACCTCGAGCTCGATCATCAATCCATTGATGCCGCCGTTGGCGTTGATCTCGTCGACATAAGCCTGATACCCGTCGACGACACCCTGCACCAGGAACGAGAAGAAACCGGTGAGGTCGGAGAGCAACCCGACGGTGATAGTTCCGTTCTCGAGGTCAACACCGAAGTCGGTTGCGATTTCCATCTCCGCTTCCGGTTCGGTAGTCGTGGTCTCCTCACTGGCTGCGGCCGTCGTTGTCGTAGCCGCCGCTGCCGCAGTCGTCGTCGTGTCGTCGCTTGAGCCGCACGCGGCTGCCACGAGGGCGAATGCGAGCAACACCACCAATATTCGTGCCTGTTTCATGCTTCCTCCTTGATTGCCCTTGCTTGCGCTCTGCTATCGGAGCCTTCCGGTTTCAGTATGAGAATGGCCAGGACCTCCAATAGTTCTTGATTCGGATCCAGATCCCGTACAAGCCCAACGGCTCGAAAACTAAAAAGACTATAAGCAGAACACCGTAGAGGATGAGATTGAATTGGAAGACCGTGAAACCTGGGGAGGTCCCCGGCAGGGTAGAAATGAGCCCGAAGTCATCGAGTCCGGTAGAAACAAAGATATCGGCGATCCCGGCGAACAGGCCATCCCCCTGCGCGGTGTCTCCGAGCAGCTCGGTGAAGTCTCTCACCAACCGAGGCAGCAGCGTAACGAACGTGGCGCCGAGAAGGGTGCCAGTCACGGTGCCGACGCCGCCGATGAGCAGGATCGCCAGAAACTGGATCGAAAGGAACAGGCTGAAGGATTCCGGGATGAGGAGCCCTATGAACGACCCCCACAAGGCCCCGCATACTCCGGCGTAGAACGAGGAGATGGCAAAGGCGAGTGCCTTGTTCCGCGCTTCTGCGACCCCCATCACCTCGGCGGCGACGTCGCGGTCGCGGATAGCCATGAAGGCCCGACCCGACCTCGTGCGCTGGATGTTCTTGGCCACCACCGCAAACACGATCAGCAGGACGATCAGGAACAGGTAGGTCTTGACCTCGCCGCTCACGTCGACCCCGAACCAGACGCTGTCGGCGGTGAGGTCCACGATGGGATCGCCCTCCTCCCCCCACAACCGGAACTCGAAGTTGGGAAAGCGGCGACCCGACTGGGACCCACCGGTGAGGCTAACCCAGTTGATCCACAGCCACTGCCCAACGAACACCAACCCCAGGGTGACGATCGCCAGGTAGATGCCGCGCACCCGCACCGCGGTGGGCGCCACCAGGACGCCGACGAAGGCGGCGACCAACCCGGCGGCGGGAAGCCACACCCACATGGGCAAACCCAGGCCGAGAAGCGCCTTGCCGCTCGGGCCTCCCAGCGCCGCCGCGGTGTAGGCGCCGACACCCATGAAGAAGGCTTGACCAAGCGAGACCTGGCCGCCGAGCCCGGTCAGGATGTGGAGGCCGAGGGCGCCGATTGCAAAGATCGCTACCAGCCCCAGCAGCGTCATCCAGTCTCCCTCGCCGAGGAACCTGAACCCGGGGACGAGTTGGAACGGGATCAGGATCACCAGGAACACCAGCAGCACCGCCACTGCAATCCGCTTGGTCCAGGTGGGGAGCAGCGCTTGCTCGTCCTCGTAGGAGGTATAGAGGAGCGGCCTACCTCTCATACCCGCCTGATCTCCTCGGTGCCGAACAGGCCGTAGGGACGAACCAACAGCACCGCCATCATCACGAGGTAGGGGAAGATCCGGGAGAAGCCCAGCCCGAGGAGCGGCCAGGTCTCAGCAGTAAGGTAGACGCCGGCGTACACCTCAGCGAGGCCGACGATGAACCCCCCTAAAACCGCCCCCGTGATGGAATCCAGGCCGCCGATGACCACCGCCGGCAGCGCCCCGAAGACAAAAAACGCGGTCCTGTCGACGGCGACGCCCCCGGAACGGGGGAACAGGGAGGAAAAGATGCCGCCAAGGGCCGCGAGAGCAGCGCCGATCACCCAGGCCAGGGCGAAGATACGGGCGGCATTGATGCCCTGGGCCATCGATGCCTCCTGGTCGAAGGCGGTGGCCCGCATTGCCACCCCGACTCTCGTCCGGTAGAACAGCGCCACCAGGATCAGGGTGACGATGGTGACCACAATGGTGGCGATCTCGGTCTTGGCCATCGAGAACAAGCCGAAGTCGACGACATCCGTCCCCCATGGGCTCCCCAGAGGCCTGGTCGCTTGACCGATGAGGTCGTTCGTGATGGTGCGAATGATGATGTCGAGGGCGATGGTGATCATCACCACGGCGAACAGCGGCTCACCGATCATGGGTTGAATGGTCACCCGCTCCACGACATACCCCACCACTGCGGTGAGGGCCAGGGCGAACAGCACTGACAACGCCCACTGCACGGTCTGCGGGGCCCAATCGATGTAGCGGCCTGGGAAGTTCACAGTCACTACGAAATAGGCAGCAAAGTATGCACCGAGGGCGGCGACGGCGCCGTGGGCAAAGTTGAGCACCTGGGTCGCCTTGTAGATCATGACCAGGCCGAGGGCGAGCAGGGCGTAGATCGCGCCCAGCGCTAGGCCCGAGGCGGTGGCGTTGGCAAACTTCTCGGCGGCCGTGGGTGCATCAACCTGGGCGAGCAGGAGGACGAGCGTCATCGCAAAGGAGTTGTGGCGCCGGCGACAGTCCAGGTCATCGCGGGGAGGGTCGCCTTCGGCCACGGTCGGTCCGCTTTCGAGCCCTATTCAGGCAGGACGCTGCCCTCCGACGGGCCGACTCCTCGAGTCGGCGCATCATTCGTACATATCGCTGATCAACTCGCCGAACATCTCCTCCATGGCTCTTCGCTTTAGCTTCTGGGTTGCGGTCAGCTCGCCGTCCTCGTGGTCGAGCTCCTTGGGGATCATCCGAAACTTCTTGATCTGCTCAGCCCTGGCGAACTTCTCGTTGGTGTCGTTGACCACCCTCTGGATGAGCTCGATGACCTCCGGCTTCTCGGAGAGGTCCCGGTAGGTCGTGTAGGGGATCGACTTGGCCAGCGCCCAATTCCCGACAACGTCATACTCCATGGCGATCAGAGCCGTGACGTACTTGCGCCTGTCCCCGATCACCATCGCCTCTTTGACGTAGGGAGAAGTCTTGAGTCTGTTCTCGATCTCCGACGGTGAGATGTTCTTCCCGCCGGAGGTGATGATGATGTCGCTGATCCGGTCGATGATCTTGAGGTGGGTGCCGTCGACCCATTCACCGACGTCGCCGGTCTTCAGCCAACCATCCTCGGTGAAGGCCGCCGCCGTTGCCTCCGCCTTGTTCCAGTAGCCGACGAAGTTGGCGGGGTGAAGAGTCTGGATTTCGCCGGTCTCCTCGTCGAGACGGAGACCAGTACCTTGGTACGGCTCGCCGACCGTTCCTACATTGACCCTGCCCGCGAGGTTGGCCGTGGCCACGCCTGTGTTCTCGGTCATCCCGTACACCTCGTAGACCGGGATGCCAAGCCCCATGAAGAACTCGAGGAGCTCGGGTGCGATCGGCGCCGCAGCACTTGCGGCCCACCGAGACCGGCGCAGGCCGGCGTGCTCCTTGAGAGCGCGAAACGTGAGCGGGTTCCCGATCCAATATGCGAGCCGGCTGAGGAAGGTGAAGTCGCCGCCATTGGCGACCCTGGTCCGTCCGATATAGGCGGCCAGGCGCATCGTGAAGCTGTTGACCATCCCCTTGAAAAACGAGGCGTCGGCGAGCCGGATGATGATCCCAGCATGGATCCGCTCCCAGATCCGGGGCACCGCGAAGAACAGCGTCGGCTGGATCTCAGCCAGGTTGGTCTGGACGGTTTCGATCGATTCGGCGAAATTCAACGTCACCCCGTTCGAGCACATCGTCCATGTGGAGAAGATGCGCTCGACAACGTGGCCAAGCGGCAGGTAGGTAAGGACCATGTCGCCGGGACCCGGCGGCTTGCCATCAGCGGTTCGCCCTGGGGTATTGATGATCTTGTCCATAGAGAACGAAGCGTTGGAGTTAGCGAGCACTACCCCCTTTGGTGGCCCTGTGGTTCCCGATGTGTACACGAGGGTCATGATGTCGTCGGGTTCGGCATCGGCCATGATCCGCTCCACATCGCCCGGGTTCTCATCGAGGTGGCGGCGGCCGAGCTCGATGAAATCGTCCCAGAACATCAGACGCTCGTCCTCGTAGGTGCGCAGACCCCTTGGTTCGACGTAGAGGATGGTGCGGATGCTCGGGAAGGCGTCGCGGCCTGCGTCGATCACCTTGTCCACCTGCTCCTGGTCCTCGGCGAAGTGGACGGACGCTCCGGAGTCGTTGAGCAAATAGGCGACCTCGGCGGTGGGGTTCGTCGGGTAGAGGCCGGTCGAGATGCCTCTGATCGCCACCGTCGCCAGGTCGAGAATGACCCATTCCGGCCGATCCTCCGAGTGGATCGACACGATGTCACCGCTACGAACGCCAAGGGCGAGAAGCCCGTGGGCGACGATCAGCACCTGCTCCCACAGTTCGGCCCAGGTGCGCTCCTGCCAGATGCCGAAGTCCTTGTGCCGCATCACGACCTGGTCCGGGTTGGTCTGTGCCCACCGGCGCACCCGCATGGCGACCGTGGGGTAGGTGTCAGAAAGATCCGGCGATTCGACCTGTTCCATCGTCCACGAAGTCAAGGTGCCTCCGTACCGCGCTGCAGAGCATTGAGGATAGGGAATCAGTCATGGTCCTGCAGCGGCGCCATTGCTCCCCGCTCAGGGTGTCGTGTTTCGCGAAAGTGCGACACCGGCTGTTGACGCAGTGGCTTCTTCGTTTCTCCCCCTGTTTCTCCCCCTCTTTGGGGGGAGTACCGCAACAGCCCCCTCCGTCCGACTCACGACTCACGACTCACGACTCCCGACTCACGACTCTCTTCTCACTCCGATCACCTTGAAGCGGCCGGCGACGAAGGCTGGATCGGTCAGCGAGGCATTGCCAGCCGGGTTGTGACCGGTGACGTGGAAGTCGGAGAAGGCGGCCGACTGGTTGACATACAAACCGCCCGTGAGGTTGAAGGCGACCGAGACGCCGCCCTCGACCGCGGCATCGATCGCAGAATCGGTCACCTCATCGTCTGTCGTGTAGACGAGCCAGGTGATCGCACCCTTTTCCTTGGCCGACTGGGCGGCGAGCTGGAGGGACTCGTCGGTCGACTCGGTGGCAACGACGTAGATGACGGGCCCGAACATCTCCCGCATGTAGGCGTCGCGATCCGCAGCATCCACCCTGACCACCACCGGGGTTCGAACCGTCGCCTTTGGAAACGCAGGATGATCGATCTGGCGCGACTCGAGCAGCACATCCCCAGAGGTAGCCGCTTCGTCGATTCGGGCCGAGATCTCGTCGGTCTTGATGGCGCCCAGGAGGCCGACCGCTCGTTCGTCATCGCCGAGCAGACCGCCGATAGCCGCGGCGAACCCGTCAGCGACATCGTCGAATGGCATCACCTCGCCTCCGACTTTTACCCCACCGCGGGGGATGTACAGGTTCTGCGGTGTGGTGCACATTTGACCCGAGTACATCGTCATCGACACCGAGAGGTTCCGAAACACGTTCCCCAGGTCGTCGGCGGAGTCGAGGATCACCGAGTTGACGCCGGCCTTCTCGGTGTAGACCGCGGCGTGGTGCACGTTCTCTTCTAGCCACGTGCCGAATGACGGGCCCCCGGTGTAGTCGACGATCGCAACCGCGGGGTGCATCACCAGATCCTTGGCTACCGGGGCACCCGGAGTGTCTGTGAGCAGCGTCAGCAAGTTTGGGTCGAAGCCGGCATCCTGGAACACGACGCGAGCGGTCTCGACCATGATCGCAAAGGGGAGGATGGTCGCAGGATGCGGCTTGACGATGACCGGATTCCCAGCGGCCAACGAGGCAAAGATCCCCGGATAGCCGTTCCATGTGGGGAAGGTCGACACCCCGATCGTCACGGCAATACCGCGAGGCCGGATAACCCACTCCTTGCCGACGACCAGCGGCTCACGTTTGCCTTGCGGCTTCTCCCAGGTCATCGGAGCCGGAAGGCGGTGCTGTTCGGCGTAGGTGTAGGCGATCGCCTCCAGAGCGCGGTCGAGGGCATGAGGACCGCCAGCCTGAAACGCCATCAAAAACGATTGGCCGGTCGTGGCCATAACGGCATGGCCCATCTCGAAACTCTGGGCGGCGAGGCGGTCGAGGACCTCGATGAGGACACCGGCGCGAACCTCGGGCGATGCCTTCCCCCATAGCACAGAGGCCTCTTGTGCCGCATCGATGAGCTGCTCGATGGAGGAGTTGGGATAGTCGATGTCGAGCTCGATCCCATAGGGCGATGTCTCGTCGACGGCGAGATAGCCGTCGTGCGGCTGATCGATGGAAAACGCTTTGCCCAGCCTTGCCTCGAACGCGGCTTCCCCTTCGGCAGGTGCAACCTCGCCGTAAGCCTTCGGGTGCTCGGGGAAAGGGCTCCAGTAGGTACGCTCTTTGATCGTCTGCAACGCCTGGTCCAAGGTGTCGCGATGCTTGTCGTAGAGATCGTTCATGGGCCTCCTTCGACCACCAATCGTACAGACCCTGTCTTGCGTCGGTTACCTTGGGGCGAAGCGCGACGGAGTACACGATGAGTGCTGAGGTAATTCGTTACGAAATCGATGGCGGGGTCGGCTTGATAACCCTGAACCGGCCCGAAAATCACAACGCGGTGACGTCCGAGATGCTGCGATCCCTGCTCAACGCAATCACCGACGCCGCGACCGACGACGATGTGCGGGCGGTGCTCATCACTGGAGCCGGTACGGCGTTCTGTGTGGGCCAGGACCTCTCCGACCCTTCCGCCTCGGGCGACGACCCCGATCTCGGCGCGCTGCTCGAGGAGCGATGGAACCCAGTGATCCGAGAGCTTCGGGCCATCAGGAAACCGGTCGTCGTTGCCGTCAACGGCACCGCTGCCGGGGCAGGGATGAGTCTGGCGCTGGCAGGGGACATCGTGCTCGCTGCTCGGTCTGCCAAGTTCCACCCTGCGTTTTCTGCGGTCGGCCTCGTCCCGGACTCCGGGGCAACGTGGGCCCTTCCCCGCCTGGTCGGTCCGGCTCGCGCACGAGCCCTCAGCATGGTCATCGATTCCCTCACCGCCGAGGAGGCGCTGGAGCTCGGGATGATCTGGCAGGTGGTCGACGACGACGCGCTGCTCGGGGATGCCGGCGATCTTGCCGTATCGCTGGCCGCCGGCCCGACGCTTGCGTACGCGGCGATCAAGCAGGCAATCGAGGCCGCAGAGGCAAACACCCTCTCCGAGCAGCTCGACCTGGAACGCGACCTACAAAGAGAGCTCGGCCGGAGCCATGACTACAGGGAGGGCGTCGCCGCTTTCATGGAGAAGCGCAAGCCGCGCTTCGAGGGCCGATGATGCGCCAACCGCGCTACGAGTCGCAAGTCACAAGACACAAGACACAAGCGGGACCGTCCTTGCTCGCAACTTGCGACCTGCGACCTGCGACCTGCGACTGACATGTTGGGCAGGCGTTAGCCTGCTGAACATGTCCGATGCCTTTGTCATCGACTCGATACGCACTCCGATCGGCCGATTCGGGGGGGCGTTGGCGCCGGTGCGCCCCGATGACCTCGCCGCTCACGCCATCGAAGCGCTGCGCTCCCGAAACCCAGGGATCGACTGGGATCTGATCGACGATGTGATCCTCGGCTGTGCCAATCAGGCCGGCGAGGACAACCGCAACGTCGCCAGGATGTCGCTTCTGCTCGCTGGACTCAGCGACTCGATCCCGGGTGCCACCATCAACCGGCTGTGCGGGTCGGGGATGGAGAGCATCGGGTTGGCGGCCAGAGCCATCCGATCCGGGGAGGCGGATGTGGTCATCGCCGGTGGGGTGGAGTCGATGAGCCGCGCACCAAAGGTCATGGCCAAGGCGACATCGGCTTACGACCGCTCCATCCGGGCATACGACACCACGATCGGGTGGCGATTCATCAACCCGAGAATGCGCCAACGATTCGGTGTAGACGAGATGCCGGGGACCGCAGAGAACGTCGCAACTGAATTCGACGTCTCGCGAGAAGATCAGGATGCGTTTGCCCTGATGAGCCAGCAGCGAGCCGCCGCCGCCATCGCTTCGGGCAGGCTCGCCGGCGAGATAGAACCGGTGACGGTGCCGCAACGCAAGGGCGATCCGATCGTCGTCGACACCGACGAGCACCCGCGACCGGGCACCACCGCGGAAGCGCTGGCGAAGCTGTCCCCACTGTCCGATGGGGGCACGGTCACCGCCGGAAACGCTTCTGGGATCAACGACGGTGCGGCGGCAGTACTCGTCGCCTCCCAGGACGCCATCGACCGCTACGGTCTCGAACCGGCGGCTCGCATCGTGTCGATGGCCGTCGCCGGCGTCCCTCCTCGCATCATGGGAATCGGCCCGGTGCCGGCGACCCAAAAGCTGCTGGATCGAACCGGTGTCGGCCTGACCGATATCGAGGTCGTAGAACTCAATGAAGCGTTCGCCTCGCAGGCTCTCGCCGTGCTCCGGCTCCTCGGCCTCCCCGACGACGCCGACCACGTCAACCCGAACGGCGGCGCCATTGCCCTCGGGCATCCGCTCGGGATGTCGGGAGCCCGGTTGGTCGCTACAGCGCATCGGGAGATGGCGATCCGCGACGCCAGGTACGGCCTGACCACGATGTGCATCGGCGTCGGACAGGGGATCGCGATGCTGCTGGAGAAAGTAGCGCAGTAGCGAAGGCAGACACTGATCTACTGATCTACTGATCTACCTACAACCATCTCTGCGGCCTCCCGGACTCCCGGGTTGCGGTCATTGGCCGCCGCCCTGATCGCCGGCTCCACCGCGGGGTCATCGAATACAGTCAGCGCGACCACCGCTCGACGGCGGACCCGCGGCGGACCCTCCTCGACCAATCCGAGCAGCGTCGGGAGCGCGCGGTCATCACCGATGGCTCCGAGGGCGGCGACCGAGGCCTCGCGGACCAAGCGGTCGTCATCGTGGTGAGCCCGGTCGATAAGCCAATCCACGGCACTCGGATCGGTTAGCTCCCCATATGCCGTCGCCGCTGCTTCGCGAACTCGGGCGTCACCATCCCCACGGGCCGAGGCCAAGGTCTCCGACACATCGTCCTCGGTACACCCGCCAAGTGCCTCGACGGCAACGGCGCGAACCGACGGATCCGGATCTTCACTCGCCAATCGCCGCAGCTCGGCGAGATGGTCTTTAGGCGCTACCGCAGAGACCGAAACCGCCAGCCGGCGGATCACTGCGTCGTCATGGGCCAAAAAGGGCTCAGGATCGTGGATCAGCGCAAACAGAAACCGGCTGCCGGGGTCAATGATGATCGAGATCTTCCCTTACCCACTCTGCTCCCTCCGACCAATACTCCTTCTTCCAGATCGGAGCGCGCGCCTTCAACTCGTCGATCACGTACCGAGCGGCCGGGAAAGCGTCGACGCGGTGGCCAGACGACACTGCAACTCCCACCGAGGTCTCTCCGACCGACAGCGATCCAACCCGGTGAACCGCAGCAACCGCATTGAGTGGCCACTTGTCTCTGGCCTCGGAGACGATCTCGGCGATCTTCGCCTCGACGTGCTCGGCGTACGCTTCGTATTCGAGATGGGTTACGCCATCGCGACCAGGAGAGTGGTCACGAACCGTGCCGAGAAATAAGACGACGGCCCCACTGGTGGGGGTAGAGACGGCCTCGACCAGCCGCTCTGAGTCGATCGCATCGGAAGAGACCGAGACGAGGTCGGGCAGCGGGGATAGACGGTCGCGTTGCATACAATCAGTCTGTGGATCACCCTACCCACGGTAACGAGCCTGAGTCGAAGCCCTCCCCGGAGCCTGAGGGCAACCCGGTTTCCGGCGTATCGCCGTGGGCGGACCCGCTCCCCACCCTTGACCCGGCCACCTTCGCCAATGTCCCTGAGGTTGCCGAACCCTCTCACTCCCCACAGAAGCGTTCTTCACACGTCCCGACCGGGATCGTCGCCTTCCTATCTGGGGTCGTCGGTGCCCTAGCAACCGTGGGCATTCTCGCGATCGGCGGGGTCTTCTCTAGCGCGGAGCCCGTTGAGCTGGTCGCTCCGACCACCACCGCCGTCGTTGCGGCGCCGGTAGTCCCCCCCAGAGAAATCGTCACTACCGGCCCCGACATCGCGGCAGCGGAGGATGTATGGGTAAAGGTGTTTCCGTCGGTCGTGACCGTTGAAGTTGGCACCCTCGATGAGGATGACCAGATCGCAGTCACCGCATCCGGGTCGGGGGTCGCTCTCGAGGGGGGCTACGTCGCCACCAACCATCACGTCATCGAAGGATCAGAGGTTGCCCAGATCGTTCTCCAAGACGGACGGATCTATCGAGCAACCCTGGTCGGAAGTGATTCGTATACCGACCTCGCCGTACTGGAGGTCGAGGCCGCGGCCCTGGTACCGGTCGAGATCGGAGCGACCAGCGATCTGGCGATCGGCCAAGTTACGATTGCCATCGGCAACCCGCTCGGTCAGGTCGGCGGAGCATCGCTGACCGTCGGGGTGCTCTCCGCCCTGTCGCGCCAGGTCATCTTCGATGACGAGAGCTCGCTGTTCGGGATGCTGCAAACGGACGCTCCGATCACCTCGGGGTCGAGCGGAGGCGCCCTTCTGGACGAGGATGGCCGTCTGATCGGCATCACCACTGCCATCGGCTTGGGTGAAGGCGGAGCCGAAGGCATCGGCTACGCAATCCCGATCGATCTGGTGCGACGAGTTACCGATGAGATCATCGATACGGGGGCGGTGCGCCACGCATTTCTCGGCATAGTTGGGGGGGATTTCATCGACGTAGCCGAGGACGGTGCCCTGGCCCCGAGCGGAGCGGTTGTGATCGAGATCTCGCCTGCCGACGGTGCGGCGGCGGAGGCAGGGTTCCTCGAAGGGGATGTGATCGTGGCGATCGATGCCATCGAGATCCAGACGATGCAGGATCTCGTTATTGAGCTCCGCCTCTATCGCGTTGATGACACGATCGACATCCAGGTGATACGAGAGGATGAACGGCTGACACTCCCCGTGACGCTAGACCAGCGACCGGACGACACATAGGGAATGAGCGTGAGCGAAGGCGAAGACCTGTTTGAGCAGTTGTTCCGGCTCTTTCAATCATCCGGCCCGGTGAACTGGAAGCTGGCACGCGAACTCACCAAGCGACTCGCCGGTGAGCGAGAGCCGATCGATCCGGGCCTGGCCGAAGAGTATCTGGAGCTCGCCCGCGCCGCCGACCTCCGCATCGAAGCAGCTTCGTCGCTGCCGGCGCCCTCGCCGGGCGATCTGAACCCGACCGACCGTTCGACGTGGGCCGCTGACAACCAGCAGACCTTCCGCGTCCTGGTCGAGCCACTCTCCGGAAAGCTCACCGGGGGCTTCGAAGACCTGCCAGGCGCGGAGTCGCTCGGCCAGATCGGATCGATGCTGGCACCGATGGGGCCGGCGATTCTCGGCATGCAGGCTGGCACGATGGTTGGGTTTCTGGCGCACCGCACCCTCGGCCAGTTCGATACGGGCATCCCTGCGATGGACCAGGATCGCCCCTACGTAGTGGTTCCGAACGTCGAAGCCTTTGCCGTCGACAGTGACCTCGATCCGAAGCAGGTCAGGCTCTGGGCCGTGCTCCACGAAATGGTGTTTCAGCGTGTGATGGAGATCGAATGGCTTCGTGGCCATTTCGTCTCGCTGGTCGAGGCGTTCTACGAGACGGTCGAATTCGATTTCTCCGACCTGATGGGAAACCTCGCTGCGCTCGAGGACCCGGCGCAGGTACAGGAACTGCTCGGCGAGGATGGGACCCAAACGCCGGCGCTGCTCAAAGGCACCTCGGACCCAGAACGTCTCGCTGCGGTTCAGGCCTTCACGGCCCTCGTCGAGGGTTACGGCGACTTCCTGGTCAGGAAGGCCGGGGAAGAAGTACTTCCGGGCCTGAGCGAGATCGAGTCTGCCAACTCGTTGCGCCGCATGGAGCCGGACCAGGCTGAGCAGTACCTGCAACAGGTGGTCGGGCTCGAGTTGCAGCGGAGCCGGGCCGACGATGCCGCTGGCTTCTTCCGCGAGCTTGAACAGCGCTGGGGTGAAGACGCGCTCAACCGAATCTGGGAAGACCCGGAAAACCTCCCGACGCTGCAAGAGCTCACCGACCCCGTCGGTTGGGCAGCGCGCGTGCTTCTCGAGTAGCTAGACAAGTCGCGAGTCCTGAGTCCCAAGTCCTCTACGAGAGTTGCGTTGCTGGAGACTCATGACTCAGGACTCAGAACGAGCGCAGCGAGCGAACTGGTAACTGGTAACTGCCTTCTCACTCTTCACTAGATTCGCTCTAGGGATTTCGCCCCAATCACGAAGGGAACTCCATGACCCTCGAAATCGGCACGGCGGCGCCTCCGTTCGAGCTCATCGATCAGGAGAGAAACCCGGTCACCAGCGACGATCTCAAAGGCCAGAAAAGTGTCGTGGTGTTCATCCCGTTCCCCTTCTCAGCGATCTGTGAGTTCGAGCTGTGCGCGATCCGCGACCGGCTGGCTGCCCTCAACGACCTCAAGGCCAAGGTGGTCGTCATCACCGTCGACACCCATTTCACGAATCAGAAGTGGTCGAGTGACAACGGGTTCGAGTTCCCGGTTCTCTCCGACTACTGGCCCCACGGTGAGACAGCCATGGCATACCACGCGTTCAACGAGAAGGTAGGAGCGGCAAATCGCGTGTCATACATCCTCGACGAGGACGGGATTGTTCGCGACGTTATCGACAGCGGCTCGCTTGGCACACCTCGAGAGTTCGACGACTACGTCGCCGCACTCGCGGCGATCGAGAGCTGATGACCGCCGGGGCACACCCAACGAAACGAAGCCCGACTCGAGGGGCCATAGCCATCACGCTGGTGGTCATCTCTTCAATATTCGTCTCAATGGCTGTCGACGCCTTCTGGCTGAACAACGCGATCTTCGACGAAGATGGTTTCGTCGAGCGTGTGGCCCCACTCCCAAAGGACCCCGCCGTATCGACCGCGATCGCGGCGAGCACGGTGCAGGCGCTCAACCAGGACGGGGCGCTCCAGACCCAGGTTGCGGACGCGCTACCCGACGAGCTGACCTTCCTGGCGTCCACCTTCACCGAATTCGCGGCCGAGCTCGTCTTCGATCTCACAAAGGCGCTCGTCGAGTCGGATGTGTTCACCTCGGTTTGGACGGCGATCGTCGAGGCGACCCACCGTGCGCTGACAGCCGCCCTCGAGGGACGGAGCGACGATGTGAGCTTCGATTTAGGCATTGGCGCCGAGCTGATCGTCAACCGGCTCGAAGAGTCCGGGATCACGCTGTTCTCTGATCTGACCATCGGTGAGATCGTTCTCCTCCAGGCCGATCAGCTCGCTGGGCCGAGGACTATCGCCAACGTGTTCAACACCTCGCTCTGGCTGTTCCCGTTGATCGCGCTGGTGCTGCTTTTGGCTGCGGTCGCTGTCGATTGGGACCGGACACGATCGATCCAAGTCTTCGGTTTCTCCGTGGCGATCACAGTGTTGGCAAGTGCAGCCCTGCTCGCAGCAACGAGGACGGTTTTCGTCGGGGGCGCCGACACCATCATCGCCAGGGAAGCGCGCCGGGCCGTGTGGGATGCGCTGGCCGATGGGTACGTTGTGCTGGCCGCAGCGGTGGCCGGTATCGGCCTTGTCATCGGCGTCGGCACCTGGTTGGGCCGCCGCCAGATGCTCGCTTCGTTCGGTCAACCGTCAGAGTGACGCTCGGTTTCGCCTTCGGTAACGAAGTCGCTCCAGAAGCCCGCAACCAAGTAGATCAGTAGCCAAGTAGCGCAGTAGCGAAGGAAGACACTGATCTACTGATCTACTTGTGGGGCCCGGCGGGCGCGCTGCCGCTCCGCTCGGTTGACTGAGCGTCGGAGACGAGCTGCAGCTACTCTCCCGGCTCGAAGCCAGCCAGGGCGAGGAACACTCCGCTTGCTTTTCGCTTCGGGCCGTAATCTGCATCGGTCAGCAGGGTCAAGACGGCCGCGGCAATGACCGCAGCCTACGAGCACGAGCCGGCGCCAGAACTCGCCGAAAGTGCACGGCGCTCACGCATGCCGCCATGGGCCCGACTCATCCTGGTACTTGGCCTTCTCTACCTGTTCCTCGTCGGGGTCAAGCTGCTCGAGGCCGGCATCAAGGGTGTGAGCGGTGGGGCTGAGGCAGGCCTATTTGAGGGCATCACCAATCCCATCACCGCGCTTGCGGTCGGGATTCTGGCAACGGTGCTGGTCCAGTCATCCTCGGTCACGACATCCACGATCGTGGCGCTCGTTGCTGCAGGCAGCCTCCCCTTCGAGACCGCAGTCCCCATGGTTATGGGAGCCAACATCGGGACGACCGTGACCAACACGCTCGTCTCGCTCGGTCATGCCCGACGCTCAGAGGAGTTCCGGCTGGCGTTCACCGCCGCCACCATGCATGACGTCTTCAACGTAATGGCGGTAGCCATCATTCTCCCTTTCGAGCTTGCCTTCGGTGTGGTGTCGAAACCTGCCGTGGCGCTCTCCGAGGCTTTCGCCGGGTCGGTTGGAGGAGGCTCATTCAACAGTCCCATCAAGGGAGCGGTGCAATGGGGGGCGGTCCAGATCACACGCGTGCTCGACCTGCTCACAACCAACCCGCAGGTGATCGGCGGTCTCTCCCTCGTGATCGGTCTTCTGATCATCTTCCTGTGCCTCATGTACATCACGCGGAACATGAAGATCCTGGTCGCGGCCCGGATCGAGCGCTCTCTCAACGTCGCCCTGGCACGAAGCGGTCTTGTCGGCATGTCCGTCGGGGTGATCATCACCGTTGCCGTCCAGTCGTCGAGCATTACAACGTCGATCCTCATTCCGCTGGTCGCGTCGGGGTTGCTTGTCGTCACCAATGCCTATCCGATCACACTTGGAGCGAACATCGGGACCACGATCACGGCACTGCTCGCTGCATTCGCCGCGGGAACGGTGGACGGGCTCTCGATCGCGCTCGTTCACCTCGGATTCAACGTGCTCGGGATCCTCATCCTGTATCCGATTCCGGCGGTCCGACACATCCCGGTCAGGCTGGCAGGCAGCCTTGCTCGGATCGCCATGACCAGAAAGTGGATTGCCATTGTCTACGTGGTCATGATCTTCATTGCGCTCCCACTATTCGTTATTGTCATCTTCTAGGAGGTTGCTGTGGTATTCGATTTCTTCAGGGGCGGCTCCTCCGCAGTCGAAGGGGTGGAGAGCACACTCGTTCAGATGCTCCTCGACGGCCGTGAGGTGTTCGACACCGCCACCGACGCTTTGTTCGGTGGGGGCAAATCCAAGGAAACGAAGCGCGAGGTGCGGAGCACCGATCGTCACATCAACGTCGCACAGCAGGACGTCAGGCGGGAGTTGATGATTCACGCCTCGGTGCAGGACACGGTCGACCTGCCGCTCGTCCTCGCCTATATGAGCACGGTCAAAGACGCGGAGCGCATCGGCGACTATGCCAAGAACGTTTACGACCTGGCGAGGTATGGAGCCGATTTCGAGAACGCCCCAGATCGCGAGGAGCTGGCTGGGTACCGCGATCGGGTGTCGCATCTGATCGGAGAGGCGGCAGAGGCGTTCGCGGCCAGGGACACCGAGCATGCCCAGCGGTTGATCAACAAGGCCGACGGCTTTCTCGATGACTACGACGCACACGTAAAGGCCGCCTACCGCTGGGAGGGCACGGCTTCGGATGCGGTGTCGCGCGCCCTGTACTTTCGATTCCTGAAGCGGATCACCGCCCATGTGATGAACTTCCTGACCTCGTTGGTCATGCCGGTCGACCGACTCGATTACTACGACGAGGCGAAACAGGATCGGTAGAGCAGTAGATCAGTAGCTCAGGGTCTGCCTTTGCTACTGCGCTACTTCGCTACTTAGCTACTCGCTATGGATTTCTCGCATAGCGAACGGACCCGGGAGTACCTGGACCGGCTGGGTGCGTTCATGGAGGGGCACGTCTACCCCGCCGAGCCGGTGCACGCCCAGCAGGCCGACGAGCAGGGCGGCCGGACCGAGGCGACCCCGGTGTTGCGGACCTTGAAACGCGAGGCCAGGGATCAGGGTCTGTGGAACCTGTTCCTCCCCGACGCCGAATACGGCCCGGGACTGGCCTACGTCGAATACGCACCGCTCGCCGAAATGATGGGGCGGAGCATCGAGCTGGCGCCGGAAGCGACCAACTGCTCCGCCCCGGACACGGGCAACATGGAGGTCATTCACGACTTCGGTACCGACGAGCAGAAGGAGCTTTGGCTGGCACCGCTGCTCGACGGCGAGATTCGATCCTGCTTCTCGATGACGGAACCCGATGTGGCGTCATCCGATCCACGCAATCTGGAGACCTCGATCGTCAGCGATGGTGACGAATACGTCATCGACGGGACCAAGTGGTGGTCGACAGGTGGCATATCGACGGATTGCAAGGTGGCGATCGTGATGGGTGTCTCCAGGCCGGAGGCACCACCGAAGGAGCGGTACTCGATGATCCTGGTCCCGATGGACTCGGAGGGGGTCGAGGTGGTAAGGGATCTGTCGGTGTTCGGGTACCACGACCGTGGCGGCCATGCCGAGATCCGTTACAACCAGGTCAGGGTTCAGGCCTCGAATCTGATCGCAAGCGAAGGCGCCGGGTACATGATCGCCCAAGCAAGACTCGGTCCGGGCCGCATCCACCACAGCATGCGCTCGATCGGAATGGCTGAGCGGGCGTTCGATCTCATGGTGGCGCGGGCCAAGGAACGCACCGCGTTCGGTGGTGCCATCGCCGAGCAAGGGGTCGTCCAGGATTGGATCGCAGAGGCGCGGTGGCGAATCGACCAGGCCCGCCTGCTCGTGCTCTACACGGCCTGGCTCCTCGACACGGTGGGAAATCGGGAAGCACGCCGCGAGATATCAGCAATCAAGGTGGTGGCGCCTCGCACGATGTTGTGGGTCCTCGACAAGGCGATCCAGGTTCACGGTGGCGCCGGCGTTTCCGCCGATACCCCCCTCGCCAGGATGTGGGCGCATGGCAGAACGCTACGAATCGCCGACGGCCCCGATGAGGTTCATCAAATGGTGATCGCCCGGCGGGAGATCGGACGCGACTAACCAGAAGGTGAAGGTCTTACGTGATACGTAGTAATACGTAATACGGGAGCGAGGCGGAGCCGAGCGACACCGACTACCCAAACATCCGGCGCCAGGCTCTGACAAACCAGTTGCGCTGACCGGGTCGGGGCAGATCGGCCACAACCTCCTCGAGGTGATCGGGTGGGAGGTCGCCGACCAGGGCGAAGGTCTGATCGGGTGCGTTCCACAGGACCCACACTGCGGCGGGTTTGATCACGGTGACATACTCGAAGCCGTCCACCGCCCATGCGTGACCATTTTCAATGTTGGACACGTCGTGACGGCCATCGAAGGCAAATAACGAGAACCGGAACAACCCGTCGGTGTAGAAGCCGTGCTCGGCTTCGGCGGGAGCGGGATAGGCGTCTATAAGGCGATAGCGGCCGGCGCCATCCGGCACCCCAGCCTCGTCCAGGGGGAGCATCACCCTGTACTCACCGTCGTCCACGTAGTCCTCCATACCCGCCGCCGAGGGCGAGAAGTCGACCATGTTCGAGAAGCGAAAGCGGTTGCCGTCGGCGTCGAAGACCTCGGTCTCCAGCGTTGCCCCCGTTGCGGTGTCGATGACCATGCGCATCCGAACCACGCCGTTTTCGACGATGTCGATGGTTTTGGTCGTCATCCCAAAGCGGGTGGAAAGCTCGCCACCTGCGATGTCGTAAGCGTGGTTCACGGGGGCTCGGGCTATCGGGACGTAAGCGAGAGCCGAATCTGGTGAGTCGAGGGCATTGACCTTGCCCTGCCCGATCATTGTGTACGCGGGTCCTGAGCCGACCATCGCCATCCCACCGAAGTGCCGCACGTCGACGATACCCATCTCCTGGACCCCACCCCAGGTCGTGCCGACGACTTGCCTGCCCGAGTAGACGGCCTTGTCGGCTTCCTCCAGATACTCATTGAGACCGTCGGCGAGGGCCGCCGAGACGGTCAGCGTCACAGCTGCGACGACCAGCGTGCCCAGGATCGCGAGACGTGGTGCGATCATGGCGCAGAGATCTCGATTCCAGCCGGGAAAACCGCGAAACCCGGCTCGGCCGACGCCCGAGCGATGTGCTGAGAGGTCAGGTCATCGAGCGTGATTGACGGTTGCTGTTGACCACCGAATGCAAGGCCGAGGATCACTACGACCGCGGCGGCGATTCCGATCGATCCGGCGGCGACGGCACGGCGACGCCGCGACCTCGGGAGAACAGGAATTTGATCAAACTGACCGGTCTCCACGCCCGGTAGCGACCGGACCGCGATCCGAGCCCGATCGAGGTCATGGAGTTCGGCGCGGCAATCCGCGCAGCTGATGACGTGATCGGAGACTCTGCGCTGTTCGTCAGCGGACAACTCGCCATCGAGATAGGCGGAGAGCTGTTCACCGAGGTGGCCGTCGGGGAGCAGCCAGCCGGGGATCTCGAGGTCAGGGAGCATACGCAAGGCCCTGCGCACTTGCTGGATGCCGCGGAACTCCTCCATCGCCTCTTCGTCTCCGGCAAGGACCTCGTTGACGAATTCGGCCTCCGCTTTCGTCAGCTCACCATCGAGGAAGGCTGAGAACAGCTCCTCTCTGCGGTAGGCCAGGGGGTTTACACCGGCCATGTCAACAGCCCTCTGAGCATCTTGCGGCCGCGATGGATGCGGCTGCGGACGGTTCCGACCGGAATATCGGTTGCATCGGCGATCTCGTCGTAGGTGAGACCGACCACGTCGCAGAGCACCACCGCCTCGCGGAATGCATATGGCAGCTTGAGCAGTGCTGCCTGGACATCGTCGGACAGCCGCACCGAGGCCAGCACCTCATCGGGGGACGGGCTGGAACCGAGTGCGTGATGATCTCCCTCGGGCAGAGTCGTTTCGGGGCGCCGGGTCTTGCGGCGCACCCCGTCGAGGAAGGCGTTGCGCGTGATACGCCACAGCCACCCTTCGAACGACCCCGGCCTATATCCGGAGAGGCCTTTTCGGACACGCAGCAGTACCTCCTGCACGAGATCGGCAGCATCGTCGGGGTTCCCCGTGAGGCGATAGGCAAAGTTGTAGATCTTCCGCCCATAGCGCTGCGCGACATCTTCCCAACTTGGTGTGAGTTCGTCAGCCATCTGCTTCCCGTACCCTTGGGAAGAACGTCGATCCCACCAATTCGGTTCCCCTGTCTACTGACGTGTTATGGCTCCTAGACGGAGTCCTAGCCGGAGGCTCCGCAAACAGGGCACGATCCGGTCGCTGCCGGCCAGGGCATTTGCGGAGCGGTGGCCCAAAGCGGGACGCGGCCGTGAGCGGGAAACGAAGGTGAAGCGGATGCGACCACCGGGCCTCAACGACCAGAGAACTCCGCTGAGCCGGGGCCCGAGCGGCCTGCCACGCAGTGGCAAGAGCGGAAAACGAAGGCGAAAGCGGATGCGACCACCGGGCCTCAACGACCAGAGAACTCCGCTGAGCCGGGGCCCGAGCGGCCTGCCACGCAGTGGCAAGAGCGGAAAAAACAGAGGTTCCACTTCTGTCGAGACGACCGGTCACCTTACGGTGCTCGCACGACGGGGGATTGTCCCGATCAGGGGACCGTTATCAGGAGACGTCGGACTCCTCGACGGTCTCTTCGTCGTCAGCACCTTCTTCGAGGCCCTTCTTCAATTCCCTGGCGGATTGGCCAAGGGATTTCGCCAGGCTCGGAAGACGCGAAGCGCCAAAAAATAGGACCACGATCAGAAGGATGATGAGGAGCTCTGGACCACCAATGTTCCTGATGAACGCGAACAGCAATTGATCTCCTTTGTCGTGAGGTCCAGTGTAGGAGAATGTAGGGGTTTCGGGGGAAGGGGAGGCAGTTACCAGTTACCAGTCAACAGTCAGAGTCGAACCGGAAGGGACGTGTTGTCTTGCTCAGGACTCAGGACTCAGGACTGAAGACTCAGGACTCAGTAGGCGAGCCGAAGGCGACGCCTACTGCAATGCAAAACTGTCGACGAAGGGTTGCAGCCGCTCGCGCGTGATAAACCGCAACTTCGGGTTGCGCCGTTCCTTGTCATAGATCATGTACGGACCGTACTTGTCAGTGATCAACATGGCCCTGGTCGGGTTTCGTTCCGCAACGGCAACGGTGAACTGGTTGACCGCCTGCTCGCTCAGCTCGGGGTGGTCTCCCGCGGTGTAGGGCAGCACCTCGATCAGGGTCTCGGCTCCAGCTCGGCTGGCAATGTAACGCACACCCTTGTGGTCCTGGGCGGGGACGGGGGCAACGGTGTACCCGCCGACAGCGAGTAGGCCGAGCGTCATATCCTCGAGAGTTGCATGGGCCGGATCGATCCCCGCCGCCCGGAGCGACACTTCGACGCCACGGGACAGCTCGAGATCGTCGGCGAATGGATCGAGCCCCTCGGCGGGCCGTGCCGAAGCAATGCCGGGCCGAACATCGAACTCCTGATCACCGAGGTGAGCGAGAGGGTCGTAGCCGGTAGTCGGGGCGTGCGGCACAAGGTCGGGGGCGGCGAGCTCGGGAATGACGCCAGGCTCCCGCAAATCGAGAACCCCAGCCTCGACGTACTCGCCATCGCGCTTTCCGTTGGCCCTGACCCGTTCGACCTGCTCGATCGGCAGCCCGGCTGCGCTCTTCTCCCTGACCACCCGTGCCGCATCATGAAGCAGCAAGCCGCTGAGGTATTCGTCGACCTCGCCGGGAGGCAGCGGAACGTCGTAGGAAACCGTGGCCGTATTCCCCTCCACGTGAAAGGCGGCCATCGCAGGCCGGAGCTCAGTGGGCTGGGCTTCATTGGGCGCCGCCAGATCTCCCGATGAGGCGCCGCGTACCGCGGCTGCGATCGCCGCCCCTATGGCGATGGCCACCACGATGACGATCACGAAGATGACGAAGGTCACGCGGTCTCCCTAGCTCGAGATTCGAATTGTACGCGGAGTTAGGAGTCGTGACTCGCGACTCTCTTATCCCGCCTCGCGGCGGCGGGCGGCGATCTGACGTTCCTTGCGGATCTTCCTGCGCTCCCGCTCGGACATCATTCCCCAGATTCCGAACTTCTCGCTGGAAACGATGGCAAACTCCAGACACTCTGCTCGGACCTGGCAGTCGCGGCAGATGCCCTTCGCCGTACGGGTCGATGCCCCACGCTCCGGGAAGAACAGGTCTGGATCAGCTCCACGACAGTTGGCTAGATCCTGCCAGGCCATATCCAGGCCACCCGTTTGCAGGACTTCTAGGAGGTCGACAAGCATCATCTCTCCCTACGCCAATGTAATTACAACTCTGTAATTCTTGCACACCCTGCGCAGTCATGTCAACTCGGAGAGTGGCTTTTTGAAAGTTGCCGGTCGGCGCTCGCCAGCCACCGCCCGTTCGCCGGCCTCCGGCTCCCGGCCTCCAACCCGATGCGCACCGATGCCTCGAACTCGGCTCATCGGCCTCGACCCGATAGTTGACGGCGGCTGACCGGCGACCAGGAGCGGGTGACGAGCGAATAAGATCAAGACCTAGCAGGTAGATAAGGCGCCCTTTGACGACGAGCAACAGGAGAGCCGAGGTCAACCGTCGCTCAGGGTGGAGGGGGTGGCTCGGCCCCTTCTTCACTTCAGACCTCGGCCTCAAGTGGTTGATGGCCCTGACCGGCATCGGGCTGCTCGGCTACGTGCTGGCCCACATGGTCGGCAACCTCAAGGTGTTCTTCGGTGCCGAGGAGATCAATCTCTACGCCGAGTCGTTGCGCGAGCTGCTGTACCCGCTTGTCCCCAAGCAATCGATCCTCTGGCTGTTCCGGATCGGGCTCACCGCCATGTTCGTCTTCCATATCTGGGCTGCCTGGGTGTTGACCAACCGCAGCCACAAGGCACGCGGCGACATCAAATACCACGCCAAGCGTCAGTACGGCGCGGTCAACTATGCCAGCCGCACCATGCGATGGGGCGGCGTCATCATCCTGCTGTTCCTGATCTTCCACCTGGCCGATCTGACGTTTGGCTACGCCAACCCGGATTTCATCTCCGGCGACGTCTACAACAACATCGTTACCAGCTTCCAGTTCGCCCCAGTCGCCGTGATCTACATCGTCGCCCAAGTGTTCCTGGCGCTGCACATCTATCACGGGGCGTGGAGCTTGTTCCAGAGCCTCGGCTTGGCCAACCCACGCTTCAATGAATGGCGACGCTGGTTTGCGGTGGCGTTCGCTTTGATCATCCTGATCGGGAACACGTCCATGGTGCTGGCCGTACAGGTCGGGTATTTGAGTATATGAGAAGGGCCTCCAGGTGACAGCACCACCCTCGCCGATACTCGATGCGCAGGTCCCCGACGGCCCGATCTCGGCGAAGTGGGACCAACACCGCTTCGACACCAACCTGGTCAACCCGGAGAACCGTCGCAAGTACGAGATCATCGTGATCGGCACCGGGCTGGCCGGGGCTGGAGCCGCTGCCGCCCTCGGCGAGCTCGGCTACAACGTGAAGGCGTTCACCTATAACGACTCCGCCCGCCGTGCACACAGCATCGCTGCTCAGGGAGGGATCAACGCAGCCAAGAACTACCCAAACGACAACGACAGCATCTTCCGCCTCTTCTACGACACGGTGAAGGGAGGCGACTACCGCTCCAGAGAGGCCAACGTCTACCGGCTGGCGCAGGTCTCCAACGCCATCATCGACCAAACCGTCGCCCAAGGCGCACCCTATGCGAGGGAATACGGCGGGCTCCTCGACAACCGATCCTTCGGTGGGGCCCAGGTTGCGCGCACCTTCTACGCCCGCGGGCAAACCGGTCAGCAGCTCCTGATGACCTCGTATCAGGCGCTCGCTAGACAGGTCGGACTTGGCAAGGTCCAGGTATTCACCAGGACAGAGATGCTGGACGTGGTCACCAAAGACGGCAGGGCGGCCGGGGTGGTAGTGCGCGATCTGGTGACTGGAGAGATCTCGAGCCACTCCGCCCACGCCGTGGTGCTGGCGACCGGCGGGTACTCGAACGTCTACTTCTTGTCGACAAACGCCATGAACTGCAACGCCACCGCGGCGTGGCGTGCCTATCGCAAGGGTGCGCTTTTTGCCAACCCGTGCTTCACCCAGATCCACCCGACATGCATCCCGGCGAGCGACGAGTTCCAGTCGAAGCTGACCCTGATGTCCGAATCCCTGCGCAACGACGGCCGCATCTGGGTGCCGGCGAATCCGGACGATCCCCGCCCACCCAATGAGATTCCAGGAGCCGATCGTGACTACTACCTGGAACGGCAATATCCGACGTTCGGGAACCTCGTCCCCCGCGATGTCGCCTCTCGAGCCGCGATGCGGCTGATCGATGAGAACCGGGGCATCGGACCTCTGAAGAACGGCGTGTACCTCGACTTTGCCGATGCCATCGATCGCCTCGGCCGGGAGACCATCGAGGAGCGCTACGGGAATCTCTTCGAGATGTACCAGCGGATCACCGACGAGGACCCGTACACGGTCCCGATGCGGATCTACCCGGCGCCGCATTACACGATGGGTGGCTTGTGGGTCGACTACAACCTGCAAACCACCGTCCCCGGTCTATTCGCCGCCGGCGAGGCCAACTTCTCCGATCACGGCGCCAATCGGCTGGGTGCTTCGGCGCTGATGCAGGGTGTCGCCGATGGGTATTTCGTATTGCCGGCCACGATCTCTCATTACCTGAGCGATCGGCTCAACGTTGACCCGGTGCGGACCGACGATCCGGTATTCGTGGAGGCAGAGGCCGCGGTCGACAGCAAGATCGGGCGGCTGCTGGGCATCGGGGGAACCCGCTCCGTCGATCATTTCCATCGCCGCCTCGGCCACATCATGATCGATTACTGCGGTATGTCCCGCAGCAAGGAGGGGCTGGAGAAAGCCCTAGCTGAGATCGCAGCGTTGACCGAGGAGTTCTGGCGGGATCTCAAGGTGCTCAGCGACAACGAGTCGATGAACCAGTCGCTGGAACGCGCCGGCCGGGTCGCCGACTTCCTCGAGCTCGCCGATCTGATGGTACGCGATGCCCTCGATCGTGAGGAGTCGTGCGGGGGCCACTTCCGAGTTGAACACCAGACCGAGGACGGCGAAGCGCTGCGCGATGACGAGCACTTTGCCTTCGTCTCCGCCTGGGAGTGGCAGGGGGATGGTGTGGCGCCTATCCGCCACAAGGAGCCGCTCACCTTCGAAAATGTCGAACTGACCCAGAGGAGCTATAAGTAGTGGATCTCAAGCTCCGCGTGTGGCGGCAGACAAAGGGGAACGTCGCCGGCGAGTTCATGGACTACGCGGCGACAGACGTCAGCCCTGAGGCGTCGTTCCTCGAGATGCTCGATCAGGTCAACGAAGGGCTCAACGACGCCGGTGAGGATCCGATTGCCTTCGACAGCGACTGTCGCGAGGGGATCTGCGGCGCCTGCGGGCTGATGATCAACGGCAGCCCGCATGGCCCGCAGCGCGGAACCGCTACGTGCCAGCTACACATGCGCAAGTTCACCGATGGCCAGCTGATCACTATCGAACCGTGGAGAGCAGCAGCCTTCCCCGTGATCAAAGACCTCGTCGTCGACCGGAGCGTATTCGACGACATCATCGAGTCGGGTGGGTTCATATCGGCGAACATCGGCAGCGCCCCGGACGCAAACGCGGTGGCGGTCCCGCATACCGCGGCCGAATCGGCCATGGATGCGGCTGCCTGCATCGGGTGCGGCGCCTGCGTCGCCGCCTGCCCAAACAGCGCAGCCAATCTGTTCACCGCAGCGAAGATCACCCACCTCAACCTGCTTCCGCAGGGCCAGCCGGAGCGCTATGTGCGCACGGTGGCGATGGTGGAGACCATGGAGGAGTACTTCGGCTCGTGTACCAACTTCGGTGAGTGCGAGATCGCATGTCCCAAGAACATCTCGATCGACGTGATTGCTTGGATGAACCGAGACTTCGTGGCGGCCCAGTGGAAGAACCTCCTGAAGGCGGGACAGGCCTAAAAGAGTCGCGAGTCGCGAGTCGCGAGTCGCGAGCCCCGAGTCGCCGGCACGGCCGAACGCTACA
>Ga0255057_10000252_pt1 | contig 29919 bp, 32 predicted proteins | sample Cases_109_6_MG_FD_189022 | JGI IMG/M metagenome (GOLD analysis project Ga0255057, IMG submission 189022) | Seawater microbial communities from Amundsen Gulf, Northwest Territories, Canada - Cases_109_6 | ecosystem: Environmental > Aquatic > Marine > Gulf | place: Canada: Northwest Territories... | reverse complement strand
GCGGAACAGATCGCGATAGCTGAACCCCTCTATGCCAAGGGGAAAATCCCGTGACCGCCCTTCGACGTCACTGTCCGGTACCAATCCCATGGAAGCTCCTCGAAAAAGGGGCAGTATTCTAACGTGAAATGTGCAGAAACGTGCTGCACAGCCGTAAAAAAGAAGCGCGCCGCTACCCGTCGGGGTTCAGGAATCCGGCGGGAAGGTCGCGAGCATGCGGGTGACCGCCGCCTCCACCGATTTCTCCAGGTCATCCCGCCGGGTGATCACGCCGGCCCCGTGGGACTGCCACACGACGCCCTCGCTGGCCGTGTCGATGATTTCCAGAATCAGCGTGCCCTCGGTCATCTTGTCGAGCTGGGTTGCGGTGTTGACGTTGTCCAGCGCCGATCGGTTGTAGCCGTGGGACCATCCCTGGTAGCGGTGCTTCGAGATCACGGTGACATCCTGGACGCTGGCGCTCATGGCCACCAGGAAGTTGGCCGCGTCCGCCGGGCCCTTTTCGAATCCCTTGGCCATGAGCTGCCCATCGACGGCGGTGCCGATCATCCCGGGGAGCTCGGGATTTTTCAGAAACACGGGATTGGCCCAGGCCGCGTCGCCGGGCACCCAGGCGTAGGTGTGGTAGGCGCCGAAATCGATGTCACTATCGTGCTGGGTCTGGATGAAGAGCTTCGCGCGGGGCTCCTGCCCCGCACAGCCCACCGAGGCCGCGAGGGCGGCGGCCATTATCAGGTGGCTCATGGGGATCCGGGCAGACATGCCTCCTGGACTATAAGCGCTACGGTGGAGCCCAGGCAAAAAAGGTTGGGCGGCAGAAGCGCCAGGCGAAAAAAAAGGGCGCTTTGCGCGCCCTGCAACAGGGAGGAGGAGGGGGGTTGCCTTTTCTATAGCAGGACGCGTGCCAACTCCTTCTCCAACTCCCCCCGTGGCCCTAGGAATCCACGTACTACATTGAATCTATTGTAATTAATCGGGGACACATGTAATCGGCAGCAGGCGAATCGGCGCCCCGAACCACGCTAACGTGGCCTAATTTTCTCATTCGTCAAACATTTGACGCCAGAATCCCGTTATGGCGTCAGGAAATTGGCGTCTTAACGGGACGCTTACAAGCGCCGCAGGCTCTCCATGGGCGGCTGGCGCAGCACTGAGCGGGTGCCGAGCAGGCCCGCGAAGCCGATGCCGAGGCTGCCGCCAGCGATTCCGACCAACCATACCCAGGCATTGCCGTGGTAGGGGAAATGAAAAACCTGGGTAGCCAGCCAGGCGCTGACCAGCGTGGCGGCGAATGCCGCGAGACCACCGGCCAGAGCGCCCAGGGTGAGAAACTCCGCCAGAAGCCCGCGGCGAATGCCGCGGCGGTCGGCGCCCAGGGTACGCAGGATGGCGGTCTCGTGACGCCGCTCGTCCAGGGTCGACTGGATGGCGGCAAGTAGCACCGTGAAGCCGGCCAGAAGGGTGAACAGGAACACGTAGCGCATACCCTGATCGGCGCGTTCCATGATCTCGCGGACTTTCGATATCAATGCATCCACGTCGATGACGGTAACGCTGGGAAAGCGTCGCACCAGATCGATGAGCACCGGGCGCTGGTCGTCCGGCAGGTGAAAGCTGCTGATGTAAGTGGCCGGGTACGCATCGAACAGCCCTGGCGGCGCGACAACGAAAAAATTGACGTTGAACGAATCCCACTCCACGGTACGCACGCTTTGTATGGTGCCGGTCACCGTCTGTCCGCCCACCTGAAAGCTGAGTCGATCACCGAGTCCGAATCCGATCGCCTGAGCTATGCCGAGCTCCACGGATAACAGCGCCTGCCCATGCTCATCCGGTGACCACCAGCGGCCCTGGACGATGCGGTTGTCCGAGCCAGGCTGGGTGCTCCAGGACAGATTGAAATCGTGTGCGGCGAGTCGATGGGCACGTGGCTCGGAATAATCGTCGGCGCGCACCGGGCGGTCGTTGATGGCAATCAGTCGCCCGCGCACCATGGGATAAAAGGTTGCCGAGGCGATGCCCTGGGAGATCAGTTGCTGCTCGACACCCGGCAATTCATCGGGCTGCACGTTGATCAGGAAATAATTTGGCGCATCCGGTGGTAGTTGATTGCGCCATTCCGCCAACAAATCTCCGCGCACCAGGCTGATCAGCAAGAGCATCATGATGCCGAGTCCGAAGGCCACCATTTGCATCACGCTGCCGCGGGCACGGCGGGTGATATTGGCGAAGCCGAAACGCCATGCTGTGCCAACCTGTTGGCGCAGTCGGCCAAGAGCTCGGATCAACAGGTAAGCCAGGGCGCACAGCGCCAGCACCGTCACCGTGGCGCCTCCGAGGACATAAGCCGCCAGACGGGGATCCTTGGCGTGCCAGGCAATCAGGCCAACGCAAAGCAGACCGGCGAGCGCGTAGGTTCCCAGCGTGGAGGCCGGCAGAGGGCCGAGATCCCGGCGTAAAACCCGCGCCGGCGACACCTGCTTCAGCCTGACGATGGGTGGCAGTGCGAATGCCGTCAGCACAGCCAGACCCGTGGCACTACCGGTCGCCAGTGGGAGCCAGGAGGGTGGCGGAAGCTCGGCGAGGATCATGTTGCCCAGCGCTTGCGCGATGATTGCCTGGGCGCCGTAGCCGAGCAGGCAGCCGATGGCACTACCGAGGATGCCCAGTCCAAGGACCTCGAGAGAGTAGACCCGCATGACGGTTGACTGGCTTGCGCCCATGCAGCGCAGCAGGGCGGCTGCGTCCAGGTGCCGCTCCGCGTGCCGGCGTGCAGCCACGGCGATGGCGATCCCCGCCAGCAACACGCTCACCAGCGCCGCCAGGCCGAGAAACTGATCGGCGCGTTCCAGCGCGGTACGCAGCTCGGGCCGCGCATCCTGCACGCCCTGGATACGCTCGTGGTCTTTCAGCCGTCCCGGCAGCCAGGCGCGAAACCCATCGATCTGCTGCGAGCTGCCTGCGAACAGCACCCGGTGGGTGACACGGCTGCCGGCCTGTACCAGCTCCGTGGCCGGCACGTCGGCGATGTTCATGAGCAGGCGCGGCGCGATGCTGAACAGATCGCCGCCACGATCCGGCTCGTAGCTCAACACCCGCGAAACCAGAAAACGCAGCGCACCCAGCGCCACCTCGTCGCCGACGCCGATGCCGAGTACGCTCATCAAGCGGGCATCCAGCCACACGCTGCCGGGTGCCGGAATTCCTGAAGCGGGCTGATCTTCGCTGAAAGGAGCGGCCGCCACCCTGAGCGCACCACGCAACGGATAAGAATCGCTTACGGACTTGACGGCTGCCAACTGGAAGCGATCATCGACGACCACCACGCTGGCAAAGCTCAGTGTGCGCGCCGTTGCAAGCCCGCGCCTGCTCGCTTCCTCGGAGATGGCCGTGTCCAGAGGACTCGATGACACGAGCAACAGATCTGCCGCAAGCAGCTCGTTGGCGCCCACTACCATGGCGCGTTCCATTCGATCGGTGAACAAGCCGACGGCCGTGATGCTGGTCACCGTAACAACCAGCGCCGCCAGCACCACGCGCAGTTCACCCGCGCGCCACTCGCGCTTCAGCAGCCGGTAAGCAAGGCGCGCGGCGTTGACGAAATTCTGGCCTGCGCCGTCGATCACTGTATCTTTCATCTTCACGAGCAAGCCCGGTCCCGCAGCTCGACGATCACGCTTCGCCATTCACGATGCGCCCGCCATCGAGCTCGACAATCCGGTCACAGCGCCCGGCAAGTCGCACGTCATGGGTGACGAGCACCAGCGTCGTGCCATGCTCGTGATTCAGCGTGAACAGCAGCTCGCCGACGCGCTCGCCGGTCTTGCGATCCAGATTCCCGGTAGGCTCATCGGCGAACAGGATCATCGGCTCGCCTGCATAGGCCCGCGCAATCGCGACCCGCTGCTGCTCGCCACCGGAGAGCTGCTTCGGATAGTGCTGCAGGCGATCGCCGAGGCCGACCCGATCGAGAATGATCTCCGCCCCCCGGCGTGGATCCGCGCGGCTCGCGAGCTCCAGGGGCAACATGACGTTCTCCAGCGCCGTCAGGCTCGGCAGCAACTGAAAGGACTGGAACACGAAGCCCACGCGGCTCGCCCGCAGGCTCGCGCGGCCGTCCTCGTCCAGCGCGCCGAGATCGTGCCCGTCGAGAACCACCTTGCCCTGACTCGCCGTATCCAGGCCCGCCATCAGTCCGAGCAAGGTGGACTTACCGGATCCGGAGGCCCCGACGATGGCCAGGCTCTCCCCCGGCGCGATGCTCAGGGTGATGTCGTCCAGAATGACCAGCTCCCCTTCCGGACTCGGCACCCGCTTGCCCAGCGACGTAGTGCTCAGATAGGGCAGGCGCTCATGCGTGGTCATGGTCGATCCAGAAGCGGGGCAAGCCGCGTATGGTATGCGTCTCCAGCGGCAAGGCAAATATCAAAGAGTGTTATAGACCGTACACCGACACGAAGGTGCCCCCTGCCATCGAATCGTGGCGGGGACGGTGTAGGACAAAGTCGACACCAGCCGCTTCCGCGGAGTCGTCAATAGTGGACACCCACTCAATCCTGGATGGTGAACATTTGCCCCCGGCGAATGCGCCGGATGGCCTGAAATTGGAAATTTCACGAAAATGACTTAGTTAACGACTTAGTCTATATTTCAATTATGGTTCAAGTCGGCATCCACGAAGCCAAGACCCACTTGTCCCGGCTCCTGCGCCGGGTAGCGGCCGGCGAGGTCATCGTCATCGCCAAAGGCGGCACCCCCCTGGCCCGGTTAGTGCCCATTCACTCACGTGTCCGCCGCGATCTGGGCCGGGATAGCGGGGCCGTCGAGCTGCACGAGGATTTCGACGCGCCGCTGCCGGAAGACGAAGGGGAGGCCGCCCGGCCATGAAGCTGCTGCTCGACACCCAAGTCTGGCTGTGGATGCAGGCCTCGCCGGAGCGTTTCTCATCCACGGCGCGGGAAATTGTGGATAATCAGGACAACGTGCTGCTGCTGTCGCCGGTGAGCGCCTGGGAAATCGCCACCAAGTACGCCTTGGGGCGGCTGTCCCTCCCCGTCCCGCCGGCGGAGTACGTGCCGAGCCGGATGAAAAGCAGCGGCGTCGACGCCCTGGCGCTGCAACACAGCCACGCCTTGCAGGTCGCGATGCTCCCCTGGTATCACCGCGATCCCTTCGACCGGCTACTGATCGCTCAAGCTCAAGTAGAAGGCCTCCCTATTCTGAGCGCCGACCGTCAGCTCGCCGCCTACGACGTGCAAATCCAGTTCGTGTTGGCAGGCGCTAGCTCTTCCGCTCCGGTGTAAGATGCCTGCGGTGGTATCCGCCGCCTCAGCCGGAGTCTCGCGCTAACCCATGGATTTCACTCTTTCCTCCGACGTCGACGAGTTCCGGTTGCGGATCAGGGAATTCGTCGCCGAGCACGTTCTGCCGCTGGAATCCCACGCGGATACCTGGGGCGCAGGCGAAAACATCCGTGACGATGTGCTGAACCGGCTTCGCGCCAGAGCGCGGGAAGCAGGGCTGTGGTGCCCGCAAATGCCCCGCGAGCGCGGTGGGCAGGGATTCGGCGCCGTCGGCATGGCGGCCTGTTACGAGGAAATGAGCCGATCCCTGTTCGGGCCGGCGGTTTTCAATTGCGCGCCGCCCGACGACGGCAACATGTTGGTGCTGGAGAAGGTTGCCAGCAACGATCAGAAAGCGCGCTGGCTGCAGCCTATCGTCGACGGTGAAGTGCGTTCCGCCCTGGCCATGACGGAGCCACACCCGGGCGCCGGATCCGATCCCGCCGGTATGATGCAGACCACCGCCACCCGCAAGGGCGACCACTGGACCATCGAGGGCCACAAGTGGTTCGCCACCGGTGCGGGCGTCGCCCAGACGTTCATCGTTATTGCCCGCACCTCCGACGATCCGCGCCGTGGCCTGACCGCTTTCCTATTCGATCGCGACGATCCCGGCTGGGAGCTGGTGCGCCGTATCGGCATCATGGGCCCCGAGGAGCACGGTGGACATTGTGAGTTGCGCTTCGACGGCCTGGCGATCCCCGATGAGAACCGGATCATGGAAGTTGGCGAAGGGCTCAAGTTCACGCAGATCCGACTCGGCATCGCGCGACTTACCCACTGCATGCGCTGGCTGGGCCTCGCCAAGCGCGCACTGGATGTCGCCACCGACTACGTGCGCGAGCGAGAAGCCTTCGGCAATACACTCGCTGAGCGCGAAAGCGTCCAATGGCTGTTGGGCGAAGCGGCCATGGACATTCAGGTCGGCCGCCTTCTGACCATGCATGCCGCCTGGAAGCTGGAGCAGGGTGACTTCGCGCGCAAGGAAGTATCCATGGCGAAAGTCGCAGTGGCCGACACCCTGCACAAAGCCGCCGACACCGCCATCCAGCTCTGCGGCGCCAAAGGTTACTCGAAGGACACGCCGCTGGAGTGGATCTATCGTTACGCACGCCAGGCACGTCTCGTCGACGGCGCATCGGAAGTGCACAAGATGGTGCTGTCGAAAAATCTGATGGAGCTGGGATCGGAGTTCTGGTCGTGGGGATGAACGGCGGCAACGGTTCGGTTCCCGTCGGTGAAGAGCTGAGCCACGGCCTTGGCGAGTTCCTGTCCGAAGTAAGCGACTGCGAGACGCTGGAGATCATCGCGCTCGAAAGGTTGAGCGGTGGTGCCGTGCAGGAAAACTATGCTCTCGACGTGCATTTCAGCAGCGGCGCCATGGCCGGTCGCCACGAGCTCGTGCTGCGCGCCGATGCGCCATCCGCAGTCGCCGCCAGCCGCTCGCGCGCCGACGAATTCGCGGTGCTGAAAGTCGCCTGGGAAGCGGGCCTCAAGGTACCCGAGCCCTTGTGGGTCTGTGCCGACGACTCGCTCATCGGGCGCGCCTTCTATGTCATGCGCCGGTTACCCGGTGATGCGAGTGGCCATCGACTGGTGCGGGATCCGAGTCTTGATGCCGTTCGCGAGTCGCTGGTGGAACGGCTTGGCGAAGAGCTCGCGCGCCTGCACACCATCGAGCCGCCCCATCCCGAGCTCGAGGGATTGCCGCAGCCGCCGCTGTCGCCCGCCCACGCCCGAATCCAGGAGTACCGCGGCTATCTGGACAAGCTACCGGAGCCGCAGCCGGCGCTCGAATGGGGATTGCGCTGGCTGGAGCGCAAAGCACCCGTGAGCGATGAAGTGGTGCTTTGCCACTGTGACTACCGCACCGGCAACTACCTCGTCGAACAAGGTGAGCTCAGTGGCATTCTGGATTGGGAGTTCGCCTCATGGAGCGATCCGCTGGAGGACATCGCCTGGTTCTGTGCCCGTTGCTGGCGCTTCGGGCAGTGGCATCAGGAAGCCGGCGGCATGGGTAGCCGCGAGGCCTTTTATCGAGGATACGAACGGATCTCCGGAAAGAGCATCACTAAGAAGTTCATCTCCTACTGGGAAGTCATGGCCACGGTGCGCTGGGCGATCATCGCGCTTCAGCAAGGTCACCGGCATACATCCGGTGACGAGAACTCTCTCGAACTCGCACTTACAGGCCGCATGGTCCCGGAGATGGAACTCGACATACTGATGCAGATCGAGGCCGTCAAAGGGGAGGTATTCGAGCGTGCGCAATAGCCCAGACGCCGCCGGTCTGCTGCACGTTGCACGCGAGACGCTGCTGAACGAGTTACTGGAACTGTTGCCCGAGGAGCGGCGCTATGCCATGCGCATGGCCGCGAACGCTCTCGCCATCGCCGCCAGAGAAGCGGAAACGGGAGAGGCGGATCTCGTCAAGGAGCTGCGTCTTCTGAGCGAGCTCTATGGCGAGAATGTTGTGCAAGCCGCCGGCGCCAATCTGCACGAACGCATCGCGAAGATGAACAAGCGCTTCGCAAAGGATATCCGCGACGGAATATTCGATGGCGCCTGCGCTCAGGGCGTGCAGGCTTTGATCATGGACCAGGTGCGCGCGCGCTTGCGAATCAGCAACCCGAGCTATCTGCGGGCTGCGGGTCTGGACTGAGCACGAATTCTCTTCGCGGGGGGCAAAGGGTCAAGGATGATAGAGAGAATTTCCTGCCTACTGATTGTGCTCATGACTGTACCTCCTGGCGTTACCGCGCAGGCAGCGGGTAACGCTCAGGTGTTCGCGTTCTCGATCGTTCACGGCAAGCTGGGTGATGAGGAGCAGACTGTACAAGTGACCGAAGGTGACATCGTGGAGTTTCGCTGGTCCAGTGATGAGGAACTCACCCTGCATATGCACGGCTACAAAATCGAAGTCCACGTGGCCCCCAACTCACCTGCCATCATGCGCGTCAACGCCATCAAAACGGGTCGCTTTCCGGTGTTGAACCATGACGGCAATCCGCCCAATGTTCTTCTGCATCTGGAAGTGCTGCCGAAATAAGGTGCATCGCGAGCCAGGTTTGCGCGCTACCCGGAACTGCGTGGGGTAGCCGAATCGACGGGTGAGTGACATCATTCGGAAAGGATTTGGTGTGTTTAAGGGCACGCATTGGTTGTCATGCCGCTAGCTGAAGTACATCTCGACGACAAGTACACGCTCGCGTCGGGGCGGGTATTTCTTACTGGTATTCAAGCACTTGTGCGCCTGCCCATGGAGCAGCGGCGGCGGGATCTGGCGGCGGGGCGCGATACGGCCGGGTACGTTTCCGGGTACCGGGGCTCGCCTCTGGGGGCCTTTGACCAGCAGCTGCTGCGGGCATCTCCGCATCTGGATGCTCACCACGTGCGCTTCAATCCCGGTGTTAACGAGGACCTCGCGGCCACGGCGCTTTGGGGCACGCAACAGGCGCATCTGGACGGTGAGGGGGCCTACGACGGAGTCTTTGGCATGTGGTATGCGAAGGGGCCGGGGGTCGACCGCTCCGGTGATGCGCTGCGGCATGCGAATCTTGCAGGGACGGCGCCCCTCGGGGGGGTGCTCGCATTGCTCGGTGATGATCACGTTTGCGAATCATCCACGACGGCACATCAGAGCGAGTTCGCCATGGTGGACGCGATGATTCCGGTCCTCAATCCGGCGGGTGTCCAGGAGATCCTCGATTACGGGTTATACGGGATCGCCATGTCGCGCTATGCGGGCTGCTGGGTGGCGCTCAAGTGCATGCACGATACCGTGGAGTCGACGGCTTCGGTCGTCGTTGATCCGGAGCGGGTTCAGCCGCGGGTTCCGCCAGACCATCGGTTGCCGAAAGGTGGTCTGAATATCCGCTGGCCGGATACGCCGCTCGATCAGGAGGCGCGGCTGCACAATTACAAGATGGAGGCGGCGCGGGCTTTCTGCCGGGCGAACAACCTGGATCGTGTGGTATTCGAGAGTCACGGAGCCCGGGTTGGGGTTGTAACGACGGGTAAGTCTTATTTGGATGTCCGCCAGGCGCTCGTCGATCTCGGCATCGATGCGCAGGCGGCCGAGGGGTTGGGGTTGCGTCTCTATAAGGTGGCCATGCCGTGGCCGCTGGAGCCCGAGGGGTTGGCGCGTTTCTGTGATGGTCTGGCTACGGTCATCGTCGTGGAAGAGAAACGGGCGCTGCTGGAGACGCAGGTCAAGGATCTTCTATATGGGCAGGAGAACGCGCCGGCAATCACGGGTAAGCACGACGGCAACGGACGGTTGCAGTTTCCGTCCGCCGGGCGGCTGGACAGTAACCAGATTGCAGTCGTAATCGGCGAGCAGTTGCTGATGCATAAGGCGGATGCATCGATTGCGGCACGTGTGGCCGCGCTTCGGGCGTTCGGCAAGCGGGCGTCGGACAAGCCGGCGGCCATGCAGCGCCTGCCTTACTTCTGTCCGGGGTGTCCGCACAATACATCCACCCGTGTTCCCGAGGGTAGCCGAGCGCTTGCCGGGATCGGCTGTCACTACATGGCGCAGTGGATGGATCGCGAGACCGCCCGCTATACACAGATGGGCGCGGAAGGGGCGAGCTGGATCGGGCAGGCGCCCTTCAGCACGCGCAAGCACGTATTCCAGAACATCGGCGATGGTACCTATTTCCATTCGGGGCTCCTGCCGATTCGCGCGGCCGTAGCAGCCGGCACCGACATCACATTCAAGATTCTTTATAACGACGCCGTCGCCATGACCGGTGGCCAGCCCATGGACGGACCGTTGACGGTGCCCATGATCACTCAGCAGGTGCATTCCGAAGGCGTGAGGCGGGTGGTGGTGGTCACCGATGAGCCGCACAAGTACGGTTCCGATGCGGGCTTTGCACCCGGTGTCACGGTGCATCACCGGGATCGGCTGGATGCGGTGCAGCGCGAGCTGCGTGATATTCCCGGGACCACGGTGCTCGTCTACGATCAGACCTGTGCTGCGGAGAAACGCCGGCGCCGCAAGCGTGGCACGTATCCGGATCCGGATCGGCGCCTGTTCATCAACGAGGCCGTGTGCGAAGGCTGCGGGGACTGCGGTATCGCGTCGAACTGTGTGGCCATCGTTCCCCGGGATACGTGGCTTGGGCGCAAGCGCGCCATCGATCAGTCCGCCTGTAATAAGGACTACTCGTGCGTCAAAGGTTTCTGCCCGAGCTTCGTGAGTGTTTACGGAGGGCAGTTACGGCAGCGCGTCGTCGCGGGGGCGGCGATGGAAGCGGGTTTCGCGGATCTGCCGGAGCCCGAGATTGCGACGCTGGCCAGCACTTATGGCATCGTGGTCACCGGCGTTGGCGGCACGGGCGTCGTCACCGTCGGCGCACTGATCGGCATGGCGGCGCACCTGGAAGGGAAGGGGTGTGCGATTCTCGACATGATCGGACTCGCCCAGAAAGGCGGCGCGGTGATGACGCACCTGCGTCTCGCGGCTCGGCCAGAGGAAATCACGGCGATTCGCATCGCGCCGGGCGGGGCGGATCTGCTGCTCGGCTGCGACATTGTCGTCGCGGGAAGCAGCGATGCGCTGTCTACTGCGCGCAAGAGCGTCACCGAAGCGGTCATCAACACCCACGAGACCATGCCGGGTGAGTTCACGCGCATGAGCGATCTGGCGTTTCCGGCGGCGTCGCTACGCAACGCCATCACGACGGCGGTGGACGATGGGCACGCGCAATTCGTCGACGCATCTGATCTCGCGACGACGCTTTTGGGTGACAGCATCGGTGGTAACCTGCTGTTGCTCGGCTTTGCCTATCAGCGCGGGCTGGTGCCGGTGAGCGCGCAGGCCATCGAGCGCGCCATCGAGCTCAACGGCGTGGCGATCGAGATGAACAAGCAGGCTTTTCTGTGGGGCCGGCGTGCGGCGCAGTGGCCGGAGCGCGTGGCGCAGATAGCCCATGTGCATGCTGCGGGGGTTGTCGAGGTCAAGGGTCCGGAGACCCTCGGCAAGTTTGTCGCCGAGCGGGCAGCGGATCTCGTCGACTATCAGGATGCCGCGTATGCGGAACGCTATACGGCGCTCGTAGAGCGTGTGCGGGCAGCGGAACGCGAGCGGGTGAAGGGCCGTTCCGGCCTCGCCGAGGCGGTAGCGCGTTATTATTACAAGCTCCTCGCCTATAAAGATGAGTACGAGGTCGCACGGCTTTATTCCGATCCGCGCTTCAGCGCGGCGCTGGAGCAACAGTTCACGGGAGATTATCGGTTGGCGTTCCATCTTGCGCCATCCTGGCTCGCGCGGCGCGATCGGGACAGCGGCATGCCGGCCAAGCGGCGCTTCGGTCAATGGATTTTGCGTGTCTTCAAGGTTGTTGCGCGCTTGCGGGGTTTGCGCAACACACCGTTCGACCCCTTCGGCTACACTGCCGACCGGCGACTTGCGCGTCAGCTCCTTCGGGCTTACGAGGCCCGAATCGACGAGCTCCTCGGCAAGCTCAGTCCCGAAAACCACGCGCTGGTGGTGGAGATTGCCTCGACGCCTGAGGGCATTCGGGGTTACGGTCACGTCAGGGTCGCCCATGCGGAGGCGGCGAGAGAAAAGGAAGCGGAGTTGCTGCAGGCGCTGCGCGTGGGACACGCGCCTCCGGAGGCGGCTTGAGATTCGGGAAGATTCGCGAGCACGCGCGTCCCCGAAGGGGAGCCGCCCCCGCAGGGGGCTCGCTCCTACAGATTCACGACAATAGCAGGAGGAGGATAAGAAATGAGTGTTACGCGAAAGCACAGTGGACCGCGCATGAGTCAGATCGTCGTACACGGGAACACCGTGTACCTGGCGGGGCAGGTGGCCCAGGAAGCGCCGGGGGCATCGGTGGCGGATCAGACCCGCGACATTCTGCAACGCATCGATCAATTCCTCGACGAGGCCGGTACCGATAAGTCGAAGGCGCTGGCGGCAACCATCTGGCTTTCCGACATGGATACCTTCAGCGAGATGAACGAGATCTGGGATGCGTGGTTCGACCCGGCCAATCCGCCGGCCCGTGCGTGCGTGGAAGCGCGTCTGGCGGCGCCGCAGTTCACCGTCGAGATCATGGTGACGGCCGCCGTGGGATGAAAATCCTGGTCCTCGGTGGTGGTGTGATCGGCGTCACCACCGCCTACTACCTGGCTCGGGACGGCCACGAAGTGACGCTGGTCGACCGGCAACCGGAGGCGGCGTCGGAGACCAGCTACGCGAACGCCGGGCTGCTGGCGCAGGGCCATGCCTATGCGTGGGCATCGCCGAAGGCGCCCGGCATCATGTTGAAGTCGTTGTTCAACGACGACCAGGCGTTGCGATTGAAGATGAGCGCGGATCCGCGCCTGTGGTCGTGGGTGTGGTTGTTTCTCATGCAGTGCACGTCGGAGCGGGCCCGCGTAAATACCATTCGCAAGCTCGGGTTGTGCGTGCACTCGGTGGAGGCGCTGCGCGAGGTAGTGGCCGACACCCGGGTCGAGTACGAAGGCTTGAACGCGGGAAATCTGTACTTCTACCGTAGCGAGGAAAGCTTCGAGAAGGGCGTCGAGCATACCGGCATTCTGGGTGAGCACGGGCTCGAGATGCAGGTGCTCGAAAGGGATCGGGTGGCGGAGGTAGAACCGGCGCTCGCGCCCCACAAGGATCGAATCGCGGGTGCGGTGTACACGCCGGGCGATGCCAGTGGCGATGCGTGCATGTTCAGCCGCGCGCTCGCGGCCTTCTGTGACGAGCATCTGTCGGTAACGTGTAAATTCGATACGGCCATCCAGGGCATCGACGCCGCCGGTGATCGTGTCGAAGGCGTGATCACCGACGCGGGGCGCCTGCAAGCGGACACTTACGTCTTAGCGCTCGGCTGCGACAGTGCCATCATCGGGCGCACGCTCGGATTGCGGCTGCCCATCTATCCGGTCAAGGGATATTCGGTCACCGTGCCCATGCGCGAGAGCAATGCGGCGCCGACCATGGGGGGCGTCGACGACGACAATCTGATCGCCTACTGCCCCATGGGCGAGCGGCTGCGATTGACCTCGACGGCGGAGTTCAGCGGTTACGATCGCAGCTATCGTCCGCGGGATTTTCGCGCCATGCTGCGTCTCGGCAGGGAGCTGTTCCCGAGCGTCGGCGAATACGATCAACCCGACTACTGGGCAGGATTGCGCCCCATGACTCCGGAAGGCACGCCTTTCCTCGGACCTGCCCGGTACCGTAATCTGTACCTCAATACCGGCCACGGCCACATCGGATGGACCATGGCTTGCGGCTCGGCCAAGGTCACGGCCGATCTGATCGCGGGTCGCGAGCCTGGCATCGATTTGGAGGGGATGCGCTACTCGTGAGCGCGTCACCCGGGAGCATTCAGCATGAGCACGCAGACCGCCACCAGCAACGACATCGAGGCGCCGCTTCGCGTCGATCGGCAGAACATGACTTACGAGCTCGCCGACCAGATCGGCTATCGTTGCCGAATCGGGCTCATCGTGCTCGCCTCGGACCTGACCATCGAGCACGAGTTTCGCAAGATGCTCGATATACCCGGCGTCGCGCTCTACGAGAGCCGCATCTACAACGATTCGGACATCACTCCGGAGACACTGGCGGCGATGGAAGGGCGCATGGCAGAGGCGGCGCGGGTCATCGTCCCCGGCGTTCCCCTGGATGTGATCGCCTACGGCTGCACATCCGGCGCCATGGTCATCGGCCCGCAGAACGTGCACGCGCGCATTCACGAAGCGCGGCCCGGTATCGCCTGCACGTCGCCGATGGAAGCCGCGGCGGCCGCGCTGCGCGCGCTCGGTGCAAAACGCGTGTGCCTGATTGCTCCCTATGTCGACGAGATCAACCGCAGCATGCGTGAATACATCTCAGGGCTCGGCTTCCAGGTACCGGTCATGGGCTCCTGGAACCTGTCCGACGATTCCAAGGTTGCGCGCATCACCAGTGAGACCACCTGCAAAGCGGCGATGGAGCTCGCCAGCGGTGACGACGTGGACGCCGTCTTCGTCTCGTGCACGAGCATGCGGCTGGCAGAATCCGTCGATGAGCTGGAGGGCGTCATCAACAAGCCCGTCATATCCAGCAATATCGCCACCGCCTGGCACTGTCTGCGGCTTGCCGGTTACGACGACGAGGTGAAGGGATACGGTGAGCTGTTCCGCAGGCGACTGGCGCCTGGTGACTGACTGGGCCTCGCGTTCGTCCCCGGGGCGACGGCCGGTTTTCGGCCGCTTGCACTTCATCCTGTTGCTGGCGCTCGTCACCGCGGCGCCTGTCCAGGCGCTTGGCGGCGTCATCCTGGTGCTGGGTGATAGCTTGAGCAGTGCTTACGGCCTGGATGTGGATAACGGCTGGGTGACTCTTCTGGCAAAACGCCTGGAACAAAACCGATCAGGCTACCGCGTGGTGAACGCGAGCATCAGCGGCGATACCACCAACAGCGCTGCGACGCGGCTGCTCCGGGCGCTGGAGAAGCACCGGCCCGACATCGTCGTCGTGGAGCTCGGCGGTAACGACGGACTGCGCGGGTTGCCCTTGAGCGTGACCCGGGCGAACCTCGAGCGCATCATCAGCGATTCGCAGGCGGCGGGTGCACGCGTGCTGCTGCTCGGTATGCGCCTGCCGCCGAACTACGGTCCCGCCTATACGAACGCTTTCCACGCCATCTACGAGAAGCTCGCCGACCAGTACCAGACGTCGCGGGTGCCGTTCCTGCTCGACGGTATCGGCGGCGTGGAGGGAATGATGCAGGCCGATGGCATTCATCCACGATCGGAAGCGCAGCCTCTGATGCTGGAAAACGTGTGGCCGCATCTGGAACCGTTGCTTTGAGCGTTTCCGGCGACGCCAGGTGTTTCCCGTGAGTAAGTTCATCACCCAACGCCGAGCCTGGATCGCCACAGCTGCCGTGCTGGGCATGGCACTGCTGACCCTCGGCGGGTGCGGCTACTACGCCCAATCTATCGGTGGCCACCTGGATTTGATGGCCAAGCGCCAGGACATCGGCACGCTGGTGGAAGATGAGTCGACTCCCGCAGAGCTCAAGAAAAAGCTCGAACGCGCCGAGGCGATTCGCGAATTCGCCATCGAAGAGCTGGCGTTGCCCGACGACGGAAGCTATCGCAGCTATGTTGACGTGGGGAAGCCTTACGTCACCTGGAACGTGATCGCCACGCCCGCTCTTTCGTTGAAACCGAAGACCTGGTGCTTCCCGGTGGTCGGTTGCGTGTCTTATCGCGGATATTTCGAGGAAAGCGATGCACGCGAGTATGCCGATGAGCTCGCGTCCGAGGACATGGACGTCGCCGTCGCGGGTGCGCGCGCCTACTCGACCCTCGGTTGGTTCGACGATCCGATCCTCAACACGATTCTTTTCGATGCGGAATACCATTTTGCCGGCACACTGTTTCACGAGCTCACCCACGAACGGCTGTTCGTTGCCGGCGATTCGTCGTTCAACGAATCCTACGCGGTTGCCGTCGAGCGTGAAGGCGTGCGGCGTTGGCTCGCGCGCAACGCGACACCGGCGATGCAGACAGCCTACGATCGCGAGCGCGGGCGTCGCGAGGAATTTCTGGAGCTCGTGCTGGCGACCCGGGGAGATCTGGAAACGCTCTATGCATCATCCATGGACGACGCCGACAAGTCGCGCGAGAAGGCACGGCTGTTCGATGCACTGCGCGCTGGCTTTACGGAGCTGAAAGCGTACTGGGGCGGATACACGGGTTATGATCGCTGGTTCGCGAGCGACCTCAACAACGCCAAGCTCGCACTTGTCGCTACTTATAATGTGTATGTGCCCGCATTCGAGCAATTGCTCGCCGAGCAACAGGGCGACATGAGCAAGTTCCACGAAGCAGTCGCGGTGCTTTCGAAGCTGCCGAAGGAGGAACGCCACGCGAAGCTCGAGCGTTTGGCTGCCGGACAGTCTTGATAATAGCTACGCTCCTACAAGAGTCGACAAGGAGTTGGTAACGGGCCCACGATTTCGCCGTCGTCACCCAGCTCCGGATACGCGAGCCCATGGCGTCTGCAGTAGCTGGCGACGGCGGGATGTGCCCATTCGAACAGCGTCTGATGGTAACGCACCCGATCGAGGCGGCTCTCGGCATAGAGATCGGCGTTCATGCGCTGTCGCTGGGCTTCGAAGAGGATGGTGGCGGCGGCCACCGAGACATTGAGCGACTCCACCATGCCCATCATGGGCACGCAAACGCGTTCATCGGCGCACTCCAGGGCTGCCTTGCCGAGTCCCTGAAGCTCGGCGCCGAGCAGGAGCGCCGTCGGGTGGGTGTAGTCGAGCTCGCGATAATCCCGTGCGTCTCCCTGCGGGTGTGCCGCAACCAACTGAAAGCCCTGCTCGCGCAGTTCCGCCACGGCCGTCGCGATATCCGGGTGGGTGCATATTCTGACCCACTTGGCGGCGCCGCCGGAGGTCAGGTGATTCGCACGCAGCTTCGGGTCCTGCCACACGGCATGGGCTTCGAAGACACCCACGGCGTCGCAGCTTCGCAGGATCGCGGAGAAATTGTGCGGTTTGTGCACGTTGTCGAGCAGCACCGTGAGATCGGGCTGGCGACTGTCGAGCACCCGCCGGAGTTTTTGGTAACGTTGCGGTGTCATGTCCCCTGCATGCGTATCTTATGCTCTGGCTGCGCCTGACGCAGGCTTTCCGAAACCGGCCCTTGCCAATGCATGGTCAAGCCTGCAGGCTAGGCCACATGCTTCACCAGGACAGCTTCGAGGTCGCCACCACCGGGCGGGGGACCTATGACGTCACGGACCGCGTGCAGCGGGCAGTCGCGGACGGCGGCATCGTGCGAGGGCTCTGTCACGTCTTCATTCATCACACCAGCGCATCATTGATGCTCTGTGAGAACGCCGACCCGGCGGTACGACGTGATCTCGAGACGTTCATGGCGCGCGCGGTGCCGGATGGTGATCCGATATTCACCCACACCGCCGAGGGGCCCGACGACATGTCGGCCCACGTGCGATCCGTGCTCACCCACGCCACGCTGAGTATCCCGGTAGTGGACGGGCGCTGCGCGCTTGGCATCTGGCAGGGCGTTTACCTGTGGGAGCACCGCCAGTCACACTTTCACCGCCGCCTGACGATAACGATCCAGGGCGAGTAAGGCATGGCGGGTGACAATTCAGACAGAGCGGTGCTCATTACCGGGTGTTCCAGCGGTATCGGCAAGTGCGTGGCCGTTGGGCTCGCGGCGCGGGGTTACCGGGTGTTTGCCAGCGCCCGCAAGCGTTCCGATGTGACGCGCCTCGGGGAGGAGGGGTTCGAAGCGGTGAGGCTCGATCTGCGCGACACCGCGTCGATCCGCGAGGCCTTGGATACGGTGCTCGCACGCACCGGCGGGAAGTTGTACGGACTTTTCAACAATGGCGCTTACGGCCAGCCCGGTGCGGTGGAGGATCTCCCCACCGATGTGCTGCGGGAGCAGTTCGAGGCGAACTTCTTTGGTTGGCACGAGCTGACGTGTCGCGTGCTGCCGATCATGCGCCGGCAGGGTTACGGACGCATCATTCAGAACAGCTCGTTGCTCGGATTCGTCGCACTCAAATGGCGGGGAGCGTACAACGCGAGCAAATTTGCGCTCGAGGGCCTGACCGACACGCTGCGCATGGAGCTGTCGGGATCCGGTATCCACGTGTCGCTGATCGAGCCGGGCCCGATCGAGAGCCGCTTTCGGGAAAACGCCTACGAGGCCTTCAAGGCAAACATCGACATCGAAAACAGCCCGCACCGGGAAGCGTACCGGCGGGTGGAAGCGAGGCTGGCGGCCGAGGACGAGACGCAGCCGTTTACGCTGCCAGGCGACGCCGTGCTCGAAAAGGTCGTGCACGCGCTCGAGAGCAGGCGTCCGAAGCCGCGCTATTATGTGACCGTGCCCACCCACGCGTTGGGCTTTCTGCGCCGCATTCTGTCGACGCGCTTGCTCGACATGGCACTCAGGGGTGCATCCGGCGGCGAGCACCGCCGCGCTTAGGCGCCCACGTTCACCCCCGGGTCACTTGACGGTGACGATTATCTTCTGTGACATCATCGGTGGGTTGTGCGGCACATGCTCATAGTCGCCCAGCAATAGCTGCAGCGTGTGCGTGCCGGGGGGCAGCGTGATTCTTGTCTCCGTCTGGCCTTTGCCGAAGTGAAGATGGTTCCTGTCGGCGGGGATCTCTTCATCCATGGGCGGAAGCGGCGCATCGATAATGAGATGGTGATGTCCGGTCATGCGTTTCTCGATGCCGGCGGGCGCAATGCCCATCTTGCGCAGTCCGAACCACACGCGGAAATTATTGTTGCGAATGACTTCGCCGTTATTGGGCCAGCCGATATACAGATAGGCGTTCTTCGGTGCCGGCGAGTCTCCCGCCACGGCGGCACCGCCGAAGATCAAGGCGGCGAGCGCGATTGAAGTTGTAATTGTTTTCATCGTTTCCTTCCTCGCTTGGCCGTTCCCCATCAGTTGGCGGGGACGTAGATGGTAATCTTCTTGGAGAATACGGGCGGGTTGTGCGGGATGTGGTCGTGGTCCGCGAACACGAGCTGCAGCGTGTGTTTCCCGGGCGCCAGCTTCACGCGGCCCTCGGAATAACCCTTGCCGTAGTGCACGTGGTTCCTGTCCGCCGGGATCTCTTCATCAAACGGTGGAAGTTCCGCGTCGATGATCATATGGTGATGCCCGGTGAATTTCTTTTCGATCCCTGCCGGAGCGATGCCCATATTGCGCAGGCCGAAGCGCGCCCAGAACTTTCCGCCCTTTATGGTGGCGCCGTTCTTAGGCCAGATTAAGTAGGCTTTGGCGTTATCCGGTGCGGGCGAGTCACCGGCGATTACCAGGCCGGGTATCAACGCGGCCAGCATGGTCGCGACCATGATGTATTTTTTCATTTCCCCCTCCACTCCCTGTCTTCTCATAGCGCTTTGCCGGGACCTTAGCATACTCTCATGCGGGAGTGCGGCAAGCGCCGCTACGCTTGTGTGTTCGTGCAACACCGGGTCTCGAGCGCTTGCCTGATGACGATGGATCTGCATTGCGGGTCACCTCAAAGGCGCTATAATTCAGCCTTCACGTGCCTGTGTTCGCGCCAAGCATTGCATCGGGGGTGCGATGTCCTTCTCCAGCCACCTTTCAATGGAACTCCGGTGAACAGTCGCACACCGATTATGGTGGTGCTGGCGATCGCGCTCGTCGTATGCGCTGTCGGATTCTCCGATACGGCGTACGCAGGTATCGTGCCGAAGGAAAGCCCGGAGCGCTTCGAACTCATTTTCTGGGACACGATCAAAGACAGCGACAACCCCGCCGATTACGATGCCTATCTGGAAGCTTATCCACAGGGGCGATTTGCACCACTGGCGCGAGCGCGCGCCAAGAGTCTGCGCGAGCAGCAGGCCACGCAGCGCCAAGCCACCTCCGGACCGGAAATCGAGGACATGGACGCTGAGTTCAAAGTCCTCAAGAACGCCAGACTGCGCGAGAAACCGGATGCGTCGAGCAAGAATCTGGGCACGCTGAAGCAGGGTTTGCGGGTAATCGTCACCGGCAAAGTGGTCGACAGCGACTGGTATCGAATCGAAACCGCCGACGGCAAGAGTGGCTTCGTATTTGGCAAGCTGATCGCGGAAACCCAACGCGACGCCGACCAGGCGGCGGCGGAGAAGGCGGCAGCGGAGAAGGCTGCGGCCGAGAAAGCGGCTGCCGCGGCAGCTGCTGCTGCCGCTGCCCGCGAGGCGGAACGCAAGGCCGTCGCGGCGGAGGCTGAACGCAAAGCGGCTGCGGCAGAGGCGGCTCGTCAGGCCGTTGCGGCAGAGGCGGCGCGCAAGGCTGCCGCGCAGCAGGCGGCGCGCGAGGCCGCTGCGCAGGCAGCGGCGGCAGAAGAGGCCCGCAAAGCGGCGGAGAAGGCTGCGGCGGAAGCCGTGGCTGCCGAGGCTGCCCGCAAGGCGGCGGAGTCCAGGGCGGCAGGCACGAAACCCTCGGCGGTCGAGACCTTCAAGGATTGCGACGCTTGCCCGGAAATGATCGCGCTTCCCGCCGGCAGCTTCACCATGGGCGCTACGGGTGGTGACACGAGCGAGGCGCCGCCACACCGGGTCAAGATAGGCTACTCGTTCGCGATCAGCCGTTTCGAGATTACGGCGGCCGAGTGGAAAGCCTGCTTCACGGCCGGCGGTTGCGACTATCGGCCCAAGCGTAAGGGCATGACCGCGACATCACCGGTGCACAATTTGAGCTGGCTCGATGCCCGGCAATATGTGAAATGGCTGAGCAAGAAGACGGGAAAGAAGTATCGTCTTCCCTCGGAGGCGGAGTGGGAGTACGCGGCGCGCGCCGGAACCAAGACCGCGTACTGGTGGGGTAACGCGGTGGGCGAGGGCAATGCCAACTGCAAGAACTGTGGTGGCGACTGGAACCGGAAGAGGCCGGCAGTGGTGGATTCCTACGGTGCCAATCCGTTCGGCTTGCAGGGGATGAACGGCAGTGTCTGGGAGTGGGTCGCCGACTGCTGGTTCGATTCCTATAAGGGCGCGCCCAATGACGGCAGCGCGAGAGATCGGAAAGACTGTCAGTCGCGGGTGCTGCGAGGCGGGTCCTGGCGCAACGATGCGAGCTATGCGAGTTCAGCGGGTCGTTTCACCTACGACCACGACGTGCGCTACGTGCTGAATGGATTCCGCGTCGTGCATTCCATGAAGTAAGACCATGTCGCGAAAGTCCCGGTCGACTTCTCGTGGTTAGCTATGATCGTGGCTTGGTCTTGATGACCACGAAATCCACGGAAATCTTCGCCTTGTGCGACTGCGATTCCAGTGCCTTCAAACGTTTTAGCAGGGCGGCGCGATAGTCGTTGCCCTGCTCCAGCTCCTCGCGCGCACCCTCGAAAACGGGGGCCGAGGTTGCAAGCACGACGACCATCTCGGTACCGAAGGGTGGGGCCACTTCCCATAGTCCGATATCGCCTGCTTCGCCGAGTTGGAAGGAGTCGCGCGCATCCCCCTGATTAAACACCTCTCCGGGGCTCGGCATCATGTGCACGACACTGCCGTCCTGGGCAAAGTAGTCGACGTACAGCCATGACTGGTACGTCGGCGTGCCGATATCGACGACCAGGCGTTCGCCCTCCTGGAACTCGTTGTCGGCTTTGGGAGTAGCTATCGCGGTCCCGAATCCGGCGTCGCGGTTTGTTTTCCAGTAGGGAGCGTAGAGTTCCAGCGTCTGGCAGTAGATGCGGGGGAGATCCTGAATCTCGTTCTTGACCTCGGTAATTCCAGTGACCTTGCCAAGGCCGTCCTCGATACGCTTCATGACTTTGGCACCGGCGACGTAACCGCGCACCAGCACGCTGGGGCCATTCATGGACGCCTGTAACACCGAGCATGGCATGGTGTCGAGCAATGTCGCCACCTCGCCGAGCGACGGTTTCGGTGCCGTCGCTGTCTGCGTCGTGCTCGTTCCGGCGCTGGACGGCTCGTTGCTTTTCGGTGCTGTTACCGGCGCCGTTGCCGTCGCATTCGATCCTTCGACCGGCGCCGTCGTCATCTGCATTCGCCACACACCGATGCCGATGCCAACTACCGCGACAACCGCAACGAGCATCAGCACGGCGTTCTTCCTGGAAGATCTGGCCGGCGCCGTTTCGCCGGGCCTCGGCACGCCGTCGCCGACGATCAGCGTGCCGTCGTCGGTGAAGTGATTGTCCGGCACAGTGTCAGAGTTGGTCTCCGTGGGCGCGCCGCGGTCGATCTGCCCGGAGCGCCGGCCACGAACGATGGTGCCGCCGGGAGCGGCGGCGGCATCCTCCCACTCGGGCAGCATGGCGCGCCATTCGGCGATTGCCTGGGGCCTCTGCTCCGGTGCGAAGCACAGCGCATGGTCGATGGCCTCGAGGAAGCGGTGCGAGAATTTGTCCTTGCCGAGCTCGACGGCGGGCTCGAGGACATCCTTGCTACCCTCGAGCTTGGCATTGGCCCGTGACAGCGCATCCACCGGCGACTTACCGGACATGCCCCTGTAAATGGTGGCGCCGAGGGCATAGATATCGGTCCAGGGGCCCTGCTTGTCGCTTTCCCGGGTGGCGTTGTATTGCTCGAAGGGCGCGTAGCCCGGCGAGACCAGTGTCGTCAGCGTGCGGGTTTCCACTCCGAGGGCCTGGCGGGCGGAGCCGAAATCCAAAAGCACCGGTCTTCCGTCATCCCTGAGATAGATATTTTTCGGCTTGATATCCCGGTGCACGAACCCCGATTCGTGGATGCGCTCCAGACCGTCCATGAGGGGATACAGGAGAGCGAGCAAGTCCGCCTCGGTGTTGAGGCGGTTCGAGGTGTAGGCCTGATCCAGGCTCTCGCCTTTCTCGTATTCCATGACCATGTAGGCGGTTCCGTTGGCCTCGAACACACTGTGCACGAGCACGATGTTGGGGTGGCGGAACTGGGCCAGCGTCTGGGCCTCGGTAATGAAGCGGTTCAGTCCCCACCCGAAGGTGTCGGTGTGCTCGTCGGAGATCGGGTGTATGGAGCTATCCGATGCCCGCATGGCAAGGTCGGTGGGCAGGAACTCCTTGATGGCGACCTCGTGATTGAGGTTCGTATCAAGCGCCAGGTAGGTGATGCCGAAGCCACCTCGGCCGAGGATCGCGTGGATCTCGTACCAGTGGAGCTTGTAGCCGTCGGGCAGTGCGTTGTGGCGGCGCTTTTCGTTGCTCACTCGGTGGCGTCCTGGCGAGGCAGGCTCGTGCGAAAAAGCCCAGCCGCGGAGCTTAGCAGATGCCGCGACGGATGGCGCAGGCGCCCGCTATTCACCCTCGTCGGTATTCGACATGGCACGCAGTATCTGGTCGAGTTGCGACAAGCGCAGCAGCGGATCCTCGAGCTCGAGAAAGTACTGCCGGCGCACCAGCGGCAGGGACAGAATCTCCGCCAGGCGGTAGCCCACCCACGAGGCATCATCGGGGCGCTTCGGTAAATCAGCGTAGACATCGCCGGCGTGCTCGAAGAGCTGAACGAGCAAGTCGGTCATGTAGTCGCATTCGGCGGGCAGCGGCGCCGATGGTTCCGGCGCCAGCGGCTGCACGGTGCCGCGCAGCAACTGATCACGCTCGACGCGCGTGTCCTGCACGTGAAAGCGTTTGCCCCCCTGGGCGCTGATAGACAGCAGGCCGTTGTCGCCACGCTGCCAGTCGACGATGCGCGCGAAGGTTCCCGTCAGGTGCGGCCTGGCCGCCTCACCAGCTTCCTGTCCGCTCTGGATCAGGCACACGCCGAAGGGCTGCTCGTTGCGCAGGCATTCGCTCACCATGTCAAGATAGCGCGGCTCGAATATGCGCAATGCCAGGGGGCCGTGGGGAAACAGCACCGTGTGCAGCGGGAACAGTGGAACATCCCTGGCGTTCGCGGGCGTGCTCATGGGTTGCGTGCGCCGAGGGCATCCAGCAAGCGCTGATGAAAGCCCGCGAAGCCGCTGTTGCTCATGACGACGACGTGGTCTCCGTCGCACGCCTCGCGGCAGATGGCGGATATCAACGCGTCGATGTCGTCGCTTACCTGCAGGGTGAGCCCTGCGGTTCTTGCCAGAGCGCCGATGTCCCACTCGATGGCCGGGGATCGGTAGACCCAGGCGGCATCCGCGGGGCTGAGCGCGCCGCCGAGCGTATTGCTGTGAACGCCGCTGCGCATGGTGTTGGAGGCCGGATCCAGCACGGCGATAATGCGCTTGCCACCGACGTGGGCGCGTAAGGCGTCCAGAGTTGCGCGGATCGCCGTCGGATGGTGGGCAAAATCGTCGTAAACGGTGATGCCGCCGATCCGACCACGCACTTCCATACGCCTTCTGACATTGCGAAATGTCTCCAGGGCCGCACAGGCGTCTGCAGGATCCACGCCTGCGTGCTCTGCGGCGGCGACAGCCGCGAGAGCGTTGCTCACGTTATGTCGGCCCAGCAACTGCCAGCGCACCGAGGCGATTGCTTCGCCGGCCCGTGCCACCTCGAAGGCGCTGCCGTCGGCAAGCCTCATGGTTGCCTGCCAATCGGCGTCGCCGTCGGCAGTGGTGAATGTCTGGACCGGGGTCCAGCAGCCCAATCCCATGAGCCGATCGATCTCGGCGTCGGGGCTGGGACGCAAGATGCGGCCACTCGCCGGCACGGTTCTCACCAGATGGTGGAACTGACGGCGTATGGCGGCGAGATCATCGAAGATATCCGCGTGGTCGAATTCCAGGTTGTTGATCACCAGCGTCTTCGGCAGGTAGTGGACGAACTTCGAGCGCTTGTCGAAGAATGCGCTGTCGTACTCGTCGGCCTCGACCACGAAGGTGTCTTTCCCCATGCGCGCCGACTGGCCGAAATTTTCGGGCACGCCGCCCACCAGAAAACCGGGAGCGCGTCCGGCACACTCGAGGATCCACGCGAGCATGCTGGTGGCGGTGGTTTTGCCGTGGGTGCCGGACACCGCCAGTACCCAGCGGCCCCGGAGCACGTGCTCGGCGAGCCAGGCGGGTCCCGAGGTGAAGGGCAGGCGATTGTCGAGCACGTGCTCGACAGCCGGGTTACCGCGCATCATGGCATTACCGATGACCACGCAGTCGGGCGCCGGGTCCAGGTGCGCGGGCTCGTAGCCGGTCATGACATCGATACCGAGCGCCGCCAGCTGGTCGCTCATGGGCGGGTAGGCGTGGGCATCGGAGCCCGTCACCGTCATGCCGAGCTCACGGGCCAGGCGCGCGATGCCCGCCATGAAGGTGCCGCAGATGCCGAGTATGTGAATGTGCATGCGCGCGTCAGACAGCCAGGGGGAACAGCGCTCTGAACACCGAGATGGAGATCCAGTAGAACACCGCCGCCAGCACCAGTCCGAGGAAGTACGGAACCGACAGCGCGTGGCGAAAGATATGCCCGGCCACCGCCAGGCTCCAGCCGGTGAGGATCAATAGAAGCAGTAGCGCGAATCCGCCTTCACCGGCGGCCTGATCGGCGCCGTGAAGCCATCCGGACACCGGTAGCGCGACTAACGTGATGATGGCTCCGGTGCCGGCAAGTGCCGTCACGGTCTGAATGACCCGTGCATGGCGCCGCTGCACGGTGAGCAATGCCCCGGTCAACACGACCAGCAGGACGGTGTCCACCACGCCCGAGAGCAGTGCGCTCGCGGCGCTCAGGGAGACGTTGGACAGCAATATGGACATGACCGTGTGGGCGATCAGGGCGATGGCCAGTAGAATGCCCGACAAGGGCAGGTCCTGGGGCCCCTGTCGCAGCAGGCATATCTGGATGAAGGGGTCGAAGATTGCGCGCAAGGATGACAACCAACTCAGCATTCTCACTGATTCTGGACTGCATGGGCCGCATACTCAATGTCGGGGTCTGAAATGCGTATCGGGGTCGATCTCGGCGGCACCAAGATAGAAGCGGTGGTCCTCGGCGACGAGGGTGAGGTGATCATCCGCCGGCGCCGGGAAACGCCCGCTGAGAGCTATGCCGACACATTGCAGGCGGTGGTCGATCTGGTGGCGGGGCTGGAAAAGGAGCTCGGCCAGCGCGCATCCGTGGGGGTCGCCACCCCCGGCGCGCTCTCTCCCCACAGCGGGCGCATCAAGAACGCCAATTCCACCCAGCTCATCGGCGAGCGCCTGGACGTGGATCTGGGCGAAGCCCTGGATCGCCAGGTGCGTCTCGCCAACGACGCTAACTGCTTTGCCCTGTCGGAGTCCGTGGACGGCGCCGCCCGGGGCGCACGGGTGGTGTTCGGTGTCATTCTCGGCACCGGTGTGGGCGGCGGTATCGTCATCGAGGGCCGCGTGCTCACGGGGCGCCAGGCCATCGCCGGCGAGTGGGGGCACAATCCGCTGCCCTGGCCGCGGGCCAGCGAGCTGCCCGGCCCCCGTTGCTACTGCGGACGCTACGGCTGCATCGAGACCTTCCTCTCCGGGCCGGGTCTGGCGAGGGACTACCGGGAGGGCTCGGAAGATCTATTGACCCCGGAAGAGATCGTGCGGCTGGCGCAGACCGGTGAGCAACGCGGGCAAGCCTGCCTGGCGCGCTTCGAGCATCGTCTCGCCCGCGGCCTCGCCCACGTCATCAACATCCTCGACCCGGATGTCATCGTGCTCGGCGGCGGACTTTCCGGCATCGGGCGCCTGTACGACGGCGTGCCGCGCCTGTGGCAGAAGTTCGTATTTTCCGACCGGGTGGATACGCCGCTGCGTCCACCCATGCATGGCGATTCGAGCGGGGTACGCGGAGCGGCCTGGCTGTGGCCCAAGGGTGTTTGAGGGGAAGAGAGCTCAGCATTGCTCCCAGGGCAGACCATGGAAGCGCCAGCCACCCGCGCTGCCCCGGTGGTGGTGGTCGTCGAGTTCGCCCTCGAAGCCCTCCTCCACGTTGTAGACACTGCTGAATCCGGCTTGCAGCAGCGCCGTACCGGCATCGATGGAACGCTTGCCGCTGCGGCAGATGAGGATCACCGGCGCGCCGCCGATGTCGCCGTGGGCGGTGGCCCCACCCAGCATCACCTTGCGCACATCGGTGACGAAATGCGGATTCACGATCCACTCGGGCTCGTCGATCCAGGCTACGTGCAAGGCGCCGGAGGGATGGCCGACGAACAGGAACTCCATGGTGGAACGGATATCCACCAGCACCGCGCGGGGATCGTCCTGGAGCAGTTGCCAGGCCTGCTTGGGCTTGACTGTCTCGGGTTGCATGGAAACCTCCATGATCATTAGGGGGACAGTTTACTTATTTCCAAAGGGTTGGGGCGGAAAATGGCTCTGACTCCGTAGAAATAAGTAAACTGTCCCCCTAATAATCGGAAGCGATTGCCGGGGCGGGCACTGTCATCTAGAGTAATGGATCGGAGGCGTCATGATCAGCACATATCCGATCCTGCGCAGTTACCGGCAGAACCTGTCCGTGGCGACGGCTTTCTGGGGCGCCTGTCTGCTGCTGGTCATGGTGGAGGTGGCGCTCGGTTCGAGCATCATCATCGGCGGCCTGTTTTCTCTGTCGATCCCGCTGCTGGTGGTAGTGCTCACCTGGGTCAATAAGGGCATCGTCTTCGACCGCGCACCGCGCACCGTGAGCTCCGTCCTGGTGCTGGGTCTGTCGGTTCTGGTCGTCTCCACAGCGATCATCCTCGTCGGGCTGCTGGCGGCGGCCAATCTCAAGGTTCTCATGATCGGAGCCTGATGCCGGCCCGCCGGACATCGGTGTCGGCCATGGCGCAAACGGGTCACAGCGACGTTCACCGTGTCGTACACGATCTTTTCTCCAAGATCCCCTTCAACCAGTTACTCGGCCTTGAAATCGATGAGCTGAGCGACGACCATGCGCGCCTGAGCTTTCGCATGCGCGATGACCTGGTCGGTAATTACACGCGCAACATCCTGCACGGTGGTGTGATATCCGCGACTCTGGATGTGACTGCCGGACTCATGGCGTTTCTGGGGGTTGCCAAGCGCATCCGCAGTGGTAGCCTGGAGGAAAAGATGGAGCGCTTCTCGCGCCTCGGGACCATCGACATGCGTGTCGACTACCTGCGACCGGGCGCCGGCGCGTATTTCGTCGCCACCGCGCGCGTCATCCGCTCCGGCAACCGCATCGCCGTCATCCGCGCCGAGCTGCACAACGACAGCGACGAGCTGGTGGCCGCGGCGACCTGCACGTATATCGTCGGGTGAAATCTTTAAAATAAACTATCCGCAGGGGGGGACAGATGATGGGGGAACCGGCCAAGGCCCCGCCGAGTCTGGCGGCGCTTTCAGAAGCCAGGCAGCTCCTGGCAATGTGCGATGAGGACAGGTCGCTGCGCAAACAGCTGGAAAAGCTCGCGGCGGCCACGGTGGAATATCGGACCGCGGCGGCGGACGCCGAGCGGGCAACAGCCGTCGCCAAAGCGGCAAAGGCTGAATCCCACCGGGCGCTGAACGACGTTGCCGCGGCCAAGGCAGGCCTGGAGAAAGACAAGACGGCTCAGAACGCCAGGGCCGAGGCGCTTCGCAACCGCGAGCAGCAGCTAAAGGCCCGCGAGGACCAGTTGAAGCCCAAATGGGAGGCGCTTCGCAGGGAAGCCCTCGCGCTTCAGGGCAAGGCCTCCCAGATGGCGGCTACGGCGACTGCTTTTGCGCGGGATCTGGAGGGCTGATCGAGAATCGACTAGCCGTTCCCGCCGATCATCCCGCTTCCGCGGAAGCGTTTATTGAATAAGAATCATTATCGTTTGCATATCGCCTGAGAACGGGCCGCTCATGGTCGATTCCCGCTTGACGCAGCGCAAGTTGAGTGTCCGTGGTCGTCGGTTGACGGATCGGCCGTTCAACCCTATACGGTCATTCAAACAACGCCAACTGTCTTGTCGTAACCGGATGATTGGCGCATGTTGCATAACGCCGCGCTGATTTGGCCGGCGCACATCAAACAGAGGATCGACGCCATGACGCGCACGGGACGATGCCAATGTGGAGCCATTCGCTATCAACTGATGGGCGAGCCGAAGGACGTTGCTTTGTGCCATTGCGTCGATTGCCAGCGGAGTTCCGGTGCGCCGATGATCGCTTGGGCGGGGTACTCCGAAAACGCTCTGACCGTGTCGGAAGGAACGCCGAAAACGATTAACTCTTCTGGCGCGGCCATGCGTAGTTTCTGTGCCGATTGCGGTACAGGTCTTTTCTACCGCAATGCCGAGATCCTACCCGACGTGGTCGAAGTTCAGTTGGCAACGCTGGACGACCCGAACGCGCTGACCCCGACGGCCCACATTCAAACGGCCGAGCGGATCGGCTGGATGAACGACGTACACAACCTGCCAACGTTCGATCGGTTTCCAGAGTAGATTTTCGGTCGCGCCCCACGACTTTGCCGACTTCTGTCGTGCTGCCGCCGCATCTGGCGTGTGGAACGCGCCGTCATGATTTCAAACGGAGGTTGAGGAATGGACCAGCTCATACCGGTCGTCGGGACGATGGCCCTGCTCGGCTCCGCCCTGGTGGGCGGGATCTTCTTCGCGTTCTCGAGCTTCATAATGAAGGCTCTGGCGGGCGTGCCCTCCGCGGAGGGAATCGGCGCGATGCAGTCGATCAACGTCGTCGTGATCAACCCCTGGTTTCTGGGCGCGTTCTTCGGGACAGCCGTGCTGTCGCTCGTCGCGGGTGGGTTCGCCTTGGCGGGCTGGGGCAGTCCGTCGGCGTCTCTCTTCTTGGGCGGGGCGCTCTTCTACCTCGTGGGCACCATCCTCGTCACCATGCTCGGGAACGTTCCCTTGAACAACCAGTTGGCCGCCGTGCTCGCCACCGATCCCGCCGCCCGTGACGTGTGGGAGCACTACCTGGGCCGGTGGACGATGTGGAACCACGTTCGGACGGCCGCCGCGATGGTCGCCGCACTGCTGTACACCTTGGGTCTCATGCAGAACGGAGGCATGTGACGTCGAGAAGCCCTGTGTCCGCATCCAGGGCGGGATAATCGTTAACCGTTAACGAGTGACCGCTCCTGGCCGATCCCCGTCTCATGCACCGCAGCATCACGGCGTGCTGCCGTAAGGTCGCGCTAAACGGCAGAAACCGACCCGGTCCGGTC
>Ga0255057_10000251_pt1 | contig 29960 bp, 25 predicted proteins | sample Cases_109_6_MG_FD_189022 | JGI IMG/M metagenome (GOLD analysis project Ga0255057, IMG submission 189022) | Seawater microbial communities from Amundsen Gulf, Northwest Territories, Canada - Cases_109_6 | ecosystem: Environmental > Aquatic > Marine > Gulf | place: Canada: Northwest Territories... | reverse complement strand
TCCGGCCGTGACCAGGCCGAAGATCGAGTGCTCGTCGACGTTGCCGCCGTAGAAGCCGCTCACCTTCGCGCCGAAGCGCTCGCCCTGCCAGCCGAAAGAGCCCATGATGCCCTTGTCGTTGTCGAGGTCCTTCATCGTGTTGTTGTAGCTGTTGACGGCGGCAAGATCGAAGAAGAGGCCGTTCTCGAAGCCCATCGAGACCATCAGCCCCGTGTGATTGACCGGCTGGATCGCCCAGACGAGACCGTGGGTGATGGTCCACTTCTCGTCCTCGCGAAAGCTCTCGGCGCCGATCAGTCTGCCGAAGCGGCCCGCCTTGATGTTGAAGCCCGGCCCGAGCGGAGCCAGGTACTCCACGTAGGCCTGGTACAGATGCGACAGGTCACCCGAGGCAAGCCCGAGGCCGGCCGCGCCGACCGCGTCGTTCACGTCCGCGGAAACGCCCCAGGCCAGATCCACGCCGAAGCCGCCGCGACTCTCGGTCGTGGCCGGCTTCTTCATCGAGAGAAAGACCTGATCCACCTGGAAGGTGTTGTGATTCGACTGGAACGGCGCCGTGATCCCCAGGGCTCCGGCGTTGATGCCGCCCTTGGTGGGAGACAAGCTGTTGCCCCTCGGCGCATCCACACCGCGCGCGTTGTCACCCTTGGCAGTGGTGCTGTCGAAGGCCTGGATCACCGGGTTCGGGTTGTTGAAGTTCCAGCCCCAGGAAACGGCCACGTTGCCGCTGAACTGGGTGTCGCTCAGGAACTTCTGGAGGCCCGACTGCGCCTCGCGCTCGATACCCGCCTTCTGGATCATCTCCTGCTGGCGATCGACTTCTTCCTTGGACGCCTCGAGCTCGTCCTGCGTCGCCTGGAGCTGGCTCTCCATCTGGTTCATGCGCTCGTCCATGAGACGCATCTGCTCCTCGACGTCTCCTGCGGTCGCGAGCTGCGGCAGTGCCAACGCGGCGACTCCTGCCATGAGGATCCTGCACGTGGATCGCATTGCGATTCCCCCCTCGGTTTCCGTGCTTCGAATTCCCGGCCGTCCGTTTCCGACGTGCGGATTTCCGACGTGCGGATCGCGGACGGACGCGCCCCCGGCCTCGACACGCGGGGCCGGCGCGGAATCCAGACACTCCTGCAGTGAGGCGTGCTCCCATACGCAGGATCAACGTCCTGCGAACACGCTCCACAAACTCCCGAGACGCGGTAACGCGCCTCGCCTTTCGGCTGGGGGGCGCCAAGCGGAGGACCGCTGGCGACTTGCAGCGGCTATAGCACGGCCCTTGGGGAGTCGCTACCCGCTCGCGCGTCCGTTTCCGGCTTCGCTACCCGCGTTCGGCGAAGCGCCAGAAGTCCCGCGCGTCCATCAGGGCCAGTGTGCGTGGACACAGTTCCGCCTGCGCCGACTCGCGCGCAACGGCCAGCAGAGCGAGGTCGCGAGCGGTGTCGATGTCGAAGCCCGGGTCCAGCAGTTCGTGTGTCAGTCCACTGCGCCGCGCGCTCGCGAGCGTGTCCTCGAGCACCGAGCGCCTACTCATGGGGTGAGCAAAGAGCTCGGGAACGAAGCGGCGCAGCCCCACGAGGCCGTAGCCGCCGTCACGATCCGGCGAGAGCACCAGGTCCGCGCGTTCGAGGGCCGCGAGTGCCGCGGCCAGCATGCTGCCGTCTAGAAAGGGGCTGTCGCTTCCGCGCAGCAACACCCTCTGGGCGCCGCAAGCCTGTGCCTCGCGCACCGCCCAACCCATGCGCGAGCCCAGCTCCGGCCCCCTTTGGCGTACGACTCGAAAAGGTGTCGGCGCCAGCCGCGCCAGTGCCGCGCAGGCCTCGGCCGGATCCACCGCAAGGACTGCGTCCAGGCCCAGGCTCCGGGCGAAACCCGCGGTGGCTTGCAGCACGTCCTCGAGCAGGCATGCGTAGAGCTCGGCGGCCTCGGCCGGCTCCAGCGGGGGACACAGGCGCGTCTTCACCCGGCCCGGCCGGGGCTGCTTGGCAAAGACGACAATCAGCCCCGCGTAGGGCCTCACGCGGCGGAGGCCGCCGGGAATGGCAGCGCGGCCACCTGCGCTTCCCGTCCGCCCACCTGCACGCGGGTCCCGGGCTCGGCCTCTGCGGCCCGCACGTATCCGAGGGCGATGGGCCCCTCGGTCGGGGATAGGCAGGAGCTCGTCACCTCGCCCAGCTTGCGGCCGCCGGCCGCGATCTCGGCTCCGGGTTGGAGAGGCTCGCCGCCGTCCACGCGCAGCCCCACCAGCAGGTGGCCCACGCGCTGGCGTGAATGCATGCGCGCCACCACCTCCTGGCCGGTGTAACAGCCCTTGGTGGTGGAGACGGCCCGCGACAGGCGCGCCTCCGCCGGCAGCACCTCTTCATCCAAGTCGCTGCCCAAAAGCGGCACCCCCGCCTCGACACGCAGGATCTCGAGAGCCGCGCGGCTTGCTTCCAGCAGGCCCAGCGCCGCTCCGGCCTCGCACAGCGCGGCCGCAGTCGCTGCGCCCTGCCCGGCCGGAACGAAGAGCTGCCGCGCGGGTGCCCCGCTCCAGCCGAAGGCAGCCACCACCACCGTCACCCCGGCGAGCTCGACCTCCGCGCAGGCCTCGTCGCCCAGCACGAGCTCGCGACCCAGCACGGCATCGACGACGGCGGCCGCGGCGGGGCCCTCCAGCGCCAGGCGCTCGAACTCGTCGCTCACGTTCCGGAGCCTCACGTCGTCGGCGATGATGAAGCGCTCCAGGGTTTCGGCGGCCTTGGGGAGCCCTTGGCCGGAGGTCTCGAGCCAGTAGCACTCCCCGCGCAGCAGCACGTGGAAGTCGGCCACGATGCGGCCCTGGCGCGTGAGCAGCAGGGCGTAGCAGCCGGAGAGCTCGGGACCATCCGCCAGCGCGGTGACGTCGTTCGAAACCATCCCGTCGAGCCAGCGCTCGCGGTCTCCGCCCTCTACCTGCAGCAGCCCGCGATCCGGCAGGCGAAAGAGCCCGGCGCCACGCCGCACGCCAGCCGCTTCGGCCTGGGCGCTCACCTGGTCTCACCCGGCTCGGCAAGGGGTAAACGGCTTGCGAGCCGCTCGGCGCGCTGGGACTGGCTCGCCCGCCACTCGTCGAAGCGCGCCTGCGACGCGTCGTAGTCGAGCTCCGTGTCGATGTCGACAGCGCAGCCTCCCACTTCCGTACACACGAACTGGAAGTGGGTACCGAGCAGCTCGCCGCAGCCACGCGCGACCCGCGCCAGCGGAACCCAGCCGCGCACGCGATCCGCCAGGTCACGCATGCCCCAGCGATCCGCGAGCCCCGCGCCATGCATGAGCAGGAAGTACCAGAGCGTCGCCATGCCGCCCTTCGCCAGCAGCCGTAGCGACAGCATCAGCACGGCACCCAGCTCGCGCTGATGGCGGTTCTCGTACATGTCCTGGATCAGGGTGCGGTTGCGCAGGCGGCCCGGCTTGACCAGGTGCAGGTTGCTCTGACGAAAACGCCCCTCGCGCATGTTGAAGGTTGCCATCACGATGCCCGGCTGGCCCGGCGCCTCGGGGTGGAAGCCGCCCATCGATTCCTCGGTCACGAGCCCCAGAGCGTACTCGGCGCCCGACTCCAAACCGCGCTGCACGAACTGCGAGATCTCCTGGGGGGTCGCGAAGGGAAGATCCCCCGACAGGTAGAGGACGGGGACGTCGTCGTCTGCGCCGATCGGGTCGCGACCTTCGCTGCCGGCGCCGGGGAGCACACGCCGGTAGGACTCCCACAGGTTCTCGTAGAGGTTGCGGAACTGGGGGATGACCTGCAGTGGCTTCTCGATCTCGCGGGCGAGCTCCGGCCGTTCGAACACAGCTGCCAGGCGCTCCGCGTCGCCCACGACCCAGACCTCGGAAACCTCCGGCACGCGCTGAAGACTGCCCACGACCCAGGCCACGAGCGGCCGGCCTCCCAGCTCCAGGAAGACCTTGCTCTCGCCACGAACGCCTTTGGCAGCGCCTCGGTCGCCGGCCGCGACCACTGCAGAAATCCCCATGGGCTGGCCAATGTGAGGCCCCGGCTGGTCTTCCACAAGGCCCGGAGAGAAACGAGAACGCGTTCTCTTTGTTGGAGGGGCGATCGGCGCAGGACCGGGGTGCACCCCGCGCGCAGGAATCCGGTGGTGGAGCCGAGCGGGATCGAACCGCCAACCTCTGCGTTGCGAACGCAGCGCTCTCCCAATTGAGCTACGGCCCCGAGAGCCCGGGACGGTAAAGCGCCGCCCGGAGAGCGTCAATTCGGAGCGGGGAGCCATCCTCGGACGGGGCTGGCAAGCCCCCCGGGCGCGGCCCGGCTGGGCCTGCTGCGGGCCGCTACCCGGTCTGGCGGCCGGCTCGGGGCAAGATCCTACTTGTACAGAGCTCCCTGACGGTGGCAAATTCTTGCCATGTCTATCGACGTCGAGCGGATCCTGGTCCCCTTGGACTTCTCCGAACACGCCCGCGCCGTCCTGGATTGGGCCGCGCACCTGGCGGAGGAGCATGGCAGTACGGTGTTGCTGCTCCACGTCTACCACCTGCCAGTCGAGTTCCAGCAGCTGGAGGGCGCCTACCTGCCCGCCGACTTCTGGTCCAACGTGAAGAGCGAGGCAGAGCAGCAGCTGGGCGTGCACGCCGATGCTCTGCGCAGCCGCAGCCTCGAGGTCGAAGCCCTGGTTCGCGAGGGCTACCCGGCGACGGTCATCATCGAGGAGGCCACCACCCAGCGGGCCGACCTGATCGTGATCGGGACCCACGGACATACAGGCCTGAAGCATCTGCTGCTCGGCAGCATCGCCGAACGAGTGGTCCAGAAGGCGCCCTGCCCGGTGCTCACGGTGAAATCCCCGGAGCACCAGACAGAGTAGGAACCGCCCGATAGCATCCGAAGCGTGGCGAGTTCCTCGCGCCGGCCTCCCCGTGCTCCCCGAAGCGTGCGCGTGCCGCAGCAGGCGCGCAGTCGCCGCACTCGCGAGCGTATCCTCGCCGCGGCGACCGACGCCTTCGAGAGCCTCGGCTACGACGAGACCACGACGCCGGAGATCGCCCGCCGCGCGGGCATCGCCGTGGGCTCCGTCTATGACTACTTCCGGGACAAACGGGCCATCCTCCTCGAGCTGCTGCACGACACGATGGAGCAGATGGCCGAGCTCGTCGTTCAGGGCCTCGCGCCCGAGACCTGGCAGCACAGCGATCCACGCGAAAGCGTGCGCAAGCTGCTCGAGCTGATCTTCCACTCGCGAACGGTCCGGCCCGGGCTCCAGCGCATCCTGTGGGAGCGCTTCTTCAAGGACCCGGAGGTGCGCGCGGCGGTGGAGAAGATCGAAGAGCGCGTGCGCAGCGCCGTGGTGGAGCTGCTGGAGGCCCTGCGCGCGGAAGGGCGCACGCGCATCGAAGACCCTGCCACCGCCGCCTTCGTGGTGCACCTGTCCGTCGAGTGGACGGCATCCCGCCTGGTGTTGGGCGGCGCCCCGGTCGACATCGACCAGGCCGTCGACGCCGCCACCGACATGATCGCGCGCTACATCTTCGAAGACGCCTGAGCTGCGCTCGAAGCGGCGCGAGCCGGGCCAGCCAAGAGCGAGCAGAGGACCGGGCGCCGAGTGTCCGACTCGCTGAACGCGGGCCGCTGGGCTACTCCCGGCTCTGCTCACCCAGCTTGCCGCCGGGGTGGCGCAGGTTGTAGTCAGCGCGGGTGAAGCCGGTCTCGCGCTCGAGGGCCGCGGCCAGGCTGCCGAGCACCAGGATCTCGGCGGCTGCGCTGGCGCGCGGCGCCAGGCCCAGCGGGCCACCCTCGCGGCTGACGCCGGCGTCGAGCACGACGTCGCTGTCGCGGGCCATGGTCGACTCGCGCCTGCCGGTCACGGCGATCACCCGCGCCCCCATGCGCTTGACGGCGGTCACGGCCTCGAGCAGCTCGCGGGTCTCGCCGCTGTTGCTGATGGCGATGACGACGTCACCGGCCAAGATCTGGCCGGCGCTGCCGTGCACCACCTCCGTGGCGTGCAGGAAGGTCGCAGGCGTCCCGGTTGAGGAGAGCAGAGAAGCCCCGTAGTGCGCCACGTGCTCCGGCTTTCCGATGCCAGTCACGTGCACGCGGCCGCCCGTATCGCGCGACGCGCGGATCAGCGCCAGGGCGCGCTCGAACATCATCGTGCTCATGCGGCCGTGCAGCGCCTCGAGCTCCTCCACGCCGATGTCGAAGGAGGCCAGGGCTTCTTCGGCTCCGCTGCGGCGCGACACGTCGCCGCCACGCGGCACCGGACCCAGCTTGAGCTCCGGCCCCTCGTAGAGCTCCAGCACGCGCTCCCGAGCAGCGGAAGGATCGTCCGGGAAGGCCCCGAGCTTCTCGGTACAGGCTGCGCCGCAGGCGTTGGCCAGGCGGCCGGCGTCCTCCCATTCGAGGCCCAGGCCGAGCGCGACCAGCAGCCCGCCCAGAAAGGCGTCTCCCGCTCCGGTCGTGTCGACGGCCTTGGCCGGCGCGGCCGGGATGCGCTTCTCGAAGCCGTCGGCGGCGATCGCGCAGCCGTCCTCTCCGGCCGTCACCACCACGGTGTCGTTGCCGAAGCGCTCCCGCACCACCCGCGCCAGTGCCAGCGGATCGTCCCCCACACTCGGGAACATCTCGCGCACGGCAACCTTCGACGGCTTCAGCAGGTCGGCCGCGCCGAGCACCTGCTCGAGCTCGGCCTGGCTGCCGAGCCCGGCCAGCGCATCTGAGGGCGGAACGTCGAGGTCCACCAGGGTGGGGATGCCGGCCTCGCGCGCGATGGCGAGCGCCTCGCGCGCCGTGGCCAGCGGAAGCTGCGACACCTCGGTGGTGAAACGCGCCGCGCGGCAGATGAACTCCGCGTGCTGCTCCCGCACGAACTCGGGCGTGGTCTCGGCCGTCGCACCCGAGGCCATGTAGATGGCGCGGCCACCGCGATCGTCCACGAAGATCTCGGCCACGGAGGTCGCCGACCCGTCGAGCACCAGGCGGCGCTCGATCTCCAGGCGATCCATCGCGGAGCGCAGAAAGCGACCGTCTGCGTCGTCCCCCTGGCGTCCGCAGATTCCCGCTCGCAGCCCCATGGCGGCGGCCCAGCCCAGGTGGTTCAAAACCACCCCGCCAACGTAGGGACGCACCGGGCCGGACCCAGGCAGCTCGCGCAGGATGGCCTTGGCGTCGACGCCGATGATGCGCGGGGTGCGGTGCACCCGGTCCACCACCATGCTGCCGATGCCGACGACGTCCAGCCCTTCCCGCTCTTCCCGCTCCTTCAAGACGCTCCTCCGGCCGGTGCCTCGAGCAGCTGACTGGCCCACGGGGCAGCGATGCTCGCGTCGGCCAGCGTCCGCACTGCGCTGAAGGCGGTTTCGAAGTGGCCCGCCTCCTGCTCCGATAGCCTCGGTGTACCGCGCGCCACGCAAGCGCTCGATATCACGCCCAGCGAGCGCAGCGCGTGCTTGAGGCAGGCGATCATGTGTCGGCCCCCGGCCTCCGCCACCCGGCTCTGGAAGGCCTCCAACACCTGGCGCACCTCGTCCATGCGCTCGGCATCACCCGCCCGCGACACCTGCCAGGCACGCGCCCACTCGCGCGGCAGCACGTTGGCCGGGCCCGCAACCACCCCGATGGGCAACCCGCCGCGCAGCCGGTAGCGGTTCCAGTGCTCGGCGAAGCCGCCGAACCATCCCGTGCGCGGACGGAAGATGTCGAAGATCAACATCGCGTCGCCCACGTAGATGCCGAACTCCCCACGCTCCCGGAAGCTCGCCGCGGCCTGGGTGTAGTTCCCCAGCACCCGTCGCCGCGCGGATACCTTGATGCCGCGTACGAAGTCCAGGCGCGAGAGCGCTTTGACCTGGCGCGTTCGAATGTGCGGAACCTTGGGGTTCACCGCGATGTCCGCGTTGTCGTAGAGGTACACCGGAATGCGACGGGACTGACTATCCAACAGGTCTGCTATGTCCCGGGCCACGAAACGCACGGGATCGTGGATGCCCTTGATCGAGAGCGGCGCCAACACGGCCGCGTCGGCACCGTGCTGGATGGCGAATTCCAGGTTCTCGAGGGTCTCGTGGGGCGTGTGGGCCGTCACGCCCGCCCAGGCCTCTACGGCGCGCCCCTGGTCGGGACCGAGCCGGGTGTTGGCCTTTCCAACCTCCTCGGCACATACCTGGATCACTCGCTGGCGAACGTGGTTCTCCACGCGGTCCCACTCCCCTGTGGTCCCGGCGGCGAAGACGACGTCGGCGCCAAAGCCGCGCTGAATCACGAAGCGGACGACGGCACGTTGATCGTCCTCGATCAACTGCCCGCCCGCATCGAGGATGCTCACGACCGGCACCGACAGCCCGGGGCAGGGACGCCACTCCTCGAGTGAACGCATGGCATGAAGTATAGGCGCCCGGGGGCCGGGTTCCCGGCCGGGCTTTTGCGGGCCGGGACCTGGGATCGGGATGGGGAAGGCGGCCCTGAGGGCCGCTTCCAACCCGATTGGGTCCTTTAGATTGTCTCGAAGAAGAACGTCATCTTGACGCTGAGTGCCGTGGAGAGCTTGTGCAGCGTCGACATCGAGGCGGCGCTCTTGCCCAGCTCGATCTGTGAGATCAGGCTGACCGACAGGCCCGTGCGGTTCGCGAGCTGCTTGAGCGTCAGCTGCTCTGCGGTGCGTCGCTCGCGCAGGCGGCGCCCCACCTCCTGATTGAGGCGGCTCTCGAGGTCCACGAGCAGGCCCTTCTCCTTGATGGCGGCCTGGATCACGGCACCGAGCTCCTCCGATGCCAGCGGCTTGGCCAGGTAGTCGAAGGCCTGGATCTTCATGGCGCGGACCGCTACGTCGACCGTGGGCATCGCCGTCATGCCGATCACGCAGATATCCGAGTCCGCCGAGCGAATGCGGTTGAGCAGCTCGATGCCCCCGTCGGCCGGCGGCGAGATGTCGAGCAGCACGAGCTGTACGCGCCCCCGCTTGACCTCCTCCACCACCTGGTCGGCGTCGGTGAGCACGTGGGTCTGGAAACCCTGCTCGGTCAGGAAATCCTTGAGCTCGATGTTGGTGGCCTCGTCGCGATCCACGACGAGCACGTTCAGACGTTGCTTGGCAGCCATGGGAAACCCCCCTCTTCCCTGTGAAGGCCGCCTACCGAAGTCCCCGCCGTTCCAAGGCTTTCCGGCCTCCGGCAGCGTGCCTGGAGAGTTCTTCGGTATTCCTGCTGGTTTCCATGAGCCCTGAATTGCGGAAAATCCAGCCCGGCTGGAAGACCGCCTCAAGGGGCTGACTTTGCTGGGTTATTTGCGCAGACGCGGGTGCGGCGGCGCTGCCGGGGCTAGGGCGCCGGACTGGCCATCAGCCAGTCGATCCCGAAGGCCGCCGCCGGCGCGTCGGCCTTGGCGGCCCGGACCACGTCGAGCCGCGCGGGAGCCTGGCCCGGAACCTCGATGGAGATCCAGGAGGGCACCTGGATCTTGTCGAAGGTCGCCAGCGGTCCGAAGCCGTAGCGAACGCCGTCGTGGCGATCGATGCGCACGACCTCGAAGCTGTCGCTGTCGACCCACACTGACGGGAGTCGACGCTCCTCACCCTCCGGCGAGCGCGGCAGGCGTCCGCCCAGCACGTAGCAGTCGTGGTCGTCCGCCAACCCGAGCGCGACCTCCACGCCAGACACGCCGAAGCTCGAGAGAGCCGCTTGCAGGGCCGCGCCGGAGCTCGACTGCAGCAGGAACAAGGGCGGCAAGAAGGGACGTGGCGAGCGCAGGATCTCGCCGTCTCGGCTGGCGTTGTACTCGCTGCCCTGGAGCAGATGCCGCTCTACGAAGCCCTGGTTGCTGCGCAGCTCGAGGCGCGCCAGACCCGTCGGATGCGTGGCCAGCACGCCGCTTGCGAGGGGCGGGCTGTCGCCGATCTTGAGCGTCACGTCCAGCAGCAGCGGCGCGGCGCGGCCCGACGCACGGTTCGTGCGGGCGGTGGTGTCGGCAATCTTCTGGGCACCCGGGATCGCGGCAACCACCGGGGCGGCCATCAGCAGTCCCAGCAGCGCGGCGACCAGGCCGAGACGCGGGATCAAGAGCTGCCCACGATGCTGCTGGCTCCCGCGTAGCGCGCCGCGCCCGCCAGCTCTTCCTCGATGCGCAACAGCCGGTTGTACTTGCATACGCGGTCCGTGCGACACAGCGAGCCGGTCTTGATCTGCCCGCAGGCAGCTCCGACGACCAGGTCCGCGATGGTGGTGTCCTCCGTCTCGCCGGAGCGATGTGATACCACCGACGAGAATCCCGCCTCGCTGGCGGTGCGGATGGCCTCCAACGTTTCGGTCAGAGTCCCGATCTGGTTGACCTTGATCAGGATCGAGTTGGCGGCTTTCAACTCGATGCCGCGGCGGAGAATCGAGGGGTTGGTGACGAAGAGGTCGTCTCCCACCAGCTGGACACGCCCCCCGAGCTGTCCCGTGAGATCCCGCCAACCATCCCAATCGTCTTCCGCCAGGCCGTCCTCGATCGAGAGGATCGGGTAGGCATCCAGCCACTCGGTGTAGAAGGCGACCATCTCCTCGGAGCTCTTGCGGGTGCCCTCGCCCTCCAGCTCGTAGCGCCCATCCCGATAGAACTCGCTGGCAGCGGGATCGAGAGCGATCGCGATCTGCTCTCCGGGCCGATAGCCGGCCTTCTCGATCGCGCTCATGATCAGCTCCAGGGCCTCACGGTTGCTCTTCAGGTTCGGCGCGAAGCCGCCCTCGTCGCCCACGGCCGTCGCATAGCCCTGGTCGTGCAACACGCTCTTCAGCTTGTGGAAGACTTCGGCCCCCCAGCGCAGGGCCTCGGAAAAGCTGGGCGCGCCGACCGGAAAGAGCATGAACTCCTGCAGGTCCACGTTGTTGTCGGCGTGGGCGCCGCCGTTTAGCACGTTCATCATCGGCGCCGGCAGCAGCGTGGCCGCGTCGCCGCCGATCAACCGGTAGAGAGGCACACCCGCCTCGTGGGCGGCCGCATGGGCCGCTGCCAGCGAGACGCCGAGAATCGCATTGGCGCCCAGCCGCGACTTCGTCTCGGTGCCGTCGAGCTCGATCATGGCGCGGTCGAGGGCGGCCTGCTCTTCGAGACCGCCGAGCGAGATTCCCCGACAGCGCTCTGCGAGTTCGCCGTTTACGTGGGCAACCGCCTTCTGCACGCCCTTTCCGCCGTAGCGAGCCGTGTCGCCATCGCGCAGCTCGAGCGCCTCCCGGGCGCCGGTGGACGCGCCAGAGGGCACCGCCGCGGTTGCGCAGTAGCCGCTGCTGGTGGTGAGATCGACTTCGACTGTCGGATTGCCTCGCGAGTCGAGAATCTCACGGGCGCGAACCGTCGCGATCGTCGCCTGCGCCATGGTCTCCTCCGCTCCGACTCCGCTCCGACTGGAAGGCTGGAGGGCGGGAGGCTAGCAGCTCGCGAGGCCCAGCCAGGCGATCATTCGGGGCTGGTGCCGCGCGGCACGACGGCCAGGGCACCGTCTGCGGCCGCCAACACCTCGGCCTCCACGCGGAAAACCTCTCGCAGGGCCTGCGGTGTCAGCACCTCGTCCGGCGTGCCGAGCGCCGCCACCCGCCCGGCCTGCAGCAACGCCACCCGGTCGCAGTGGCGGGCCGCGAGGCCCAGATCGTGGGAAACCACCAAGGCACTGCGCCCGCGCGCCGCAAACTCGCGCACCCGCGCCAGCACCCCCAGGCGGTGACGCAGGTCCAGGTGGGCGGTGGGCTCGTCCAGCAGCAGGACCTCGGGATCCTGAGCCAGGGAGCGCGCCACCAGCACCAGCTGGCGTTCGCCACCCGAGAGCTCCAGTACCGAGCGCTCCGCCAGCTCCTCGATCCCGACCCGTGCCATGGCTTCGCGCGCGCGTTCGACGTCGGCGCGGCTCTCGAAGCCCAGCAGCCCCAGGTGGGGCGCACGACCCATCAGCACCAGCTCGCCCGCACTGAAGGGGAAGGCAACGGATGTCTCCTGCGGCACCACCGCCAGCCGACGCGCCAGCTCGCGACGGGACAGCTGGCCGATTTCGCGTCCGTTCAGCAACACGCGGCCCGCGTCGGCGGCAAGCACCCGCGATGCCACGCGCAGAAGTGTCGTCTTGCCCGCTCCGTTGGGGCCCAGCAGCCCCATGACCTCCCCGGGCCCGATCTCCAGAGAGACGTCACAGAGAATCTCGCGGGTGCCCCGGCGCAGACACACCGACTCGAAGGCAAGCTTGGCCCTGCGCAGACCAGAATCAGCGGCGCTCATGGCGCGAAGCTCCGACTCTGCTGCCGGCGCAGCAGCAGCAGGAAGAGCGGGCCACCGACGATGGCGGTAATGGCGCCCACCGGGAGCTCGCGGCCACCGGGGAGTACGCGCGCCGCGGTGTCGCAGAGCAGCAGGAAGGCCGCTCCTCCCAACGCGGCCGCGGGCACCAGCAGGCGGTGGTCGGGGCCCAGCACCAGCCGCAGCAGGTGCGGAATGATGAGCCCCACGAAGCCGATCAGTCCCGCGGCCGATACCGCCGCCCCCACCATGAGGGAGGTGGAGAAGAGCAGGATCTTCTTCTGCCGCTCCACCTCCATCCCGAGCTGCAACGCGCTCTCGTCGCCGAGGGTGAGCAGGTTGAGGCCGCGCGCCAGCGGCAGGGCGCAGGCCAGGCCCAACACCAGGAAGCCCACCACCCAGCCGGCCACGTCGGCGCGCGCGGCCGACAAGCTACCGACCAGCCACAGGAAGATGTTGGTGCCGCCACCCATGCCTGCGATGGAAGCCAGGAAGATGATCGCGGCCGAGGCGAAGGCGTTGAAAACCACGCCGGTGAGCAGCAGATGCGTAGGAGACAGGCGACCGCGCGCACCGGCCACGCCGTAGAGCAACAGCGTCGCGGCCACCGCCCCGGCGAAGGCGGCCGGCGGAACCGCGGCGTAGCCCACACCGAAGCTCGCGCCGAGGCTCAGCACCAGCGTTCCGCCCAGCGCGGCGCCGCCCGAGACGCCCAGGATGAATGGGTCGGCGAGCGGGTTGCGCAGCAGCGCCTGGAAGAGCACCCCGGCCACGGCAAGCGACGCACCGACCGCCGCCGCGAGCAGCGCGCGCGGCAGCCGCACGCGCAGCACGATGTCCTGGGCCGCCGGGGCGGCGCTTTCGCCGCGGAGCACCGACCAGACCTCGCCAACAGAGAGCGAGCTGGGGCCCGCGCCCACGGCGATCAGACCGGCGGCCAGCAGCAGCAGCGTCAAGGCTCCCAGCGAAACACCGAGGCGAACCGGGCCGAGCACCCTCACGGCGCGCCGGGGCTTTCGGACTGCGGGCTCGAGCCGGCAGCTTGCTCACCGCCCCGAAGTGCGGCGGCCAGGATTCGCAGCGCGCGTTCCGGGTAGGGCCCGGGCAGCGTCACCTCGGCCGCTGGGATCGCCACCACCCGCCCGGACGCCACAGCCGGCAGCGATTTCCAGCGCGCCCAGTAGCGCGCGGCGGGAAGCGGGTCGTCGCTCGCGTCGAGGATCACCTCGGGCGCAGCCGCGATCAACCACTCGAGCGAAACCAGCGGATAGGGCTCTTCGAATTCGGCGGCCACGTTCTGCGCGCCGGCCGCCTCGAGCATCGCGGCCAGGTAGCTCCCTCCTCCCACGACGTAGAGCGGATCGCGTTGGAGCACGAGCACGACGCGGCGCGCTGTGTCACCCCGAGCCGCGCGAGCTGCTCGCTCCCATTCCCGCCGGATCTCCGCGACGCGCTGCCGCGCCGCCCGCGAGCGGCCCACTTTCGCCCCGAGCCGCTCGATCGACGCGAGTAGCTCCTCGAGCGAGATGTTGGGAAGAGCGAGCACCTCGATCCCGACTGCTTCCAGTCGCGAGTGCAGGTCGCGCTGCTGGGCACTCGGCACCAGCACCACCAGATCCGGCTCGAGGGCAACCACGCGCTCGACGTTGGTATTGAAGAGGCCGCCCACCCGCGGCAGCTCGCGCACTGGCGGCTGTTGGCGGGCCGAGTAGTCGTCGATCCCCACCAGCAGGTCGCCGGCGCCCAGAGCCAGCAGTGTCGCCGTGAGCGAGGGGTTCAACGACACGACTCGCAGGCCAGACGCAAAGTCCTCCGCATCCCCGCGCAGCTCACCGGCCACTCCAGCGGGGGCGAAGCCCAGGAGGAGCACGAGAAGCGCGGCGAGGTAGCGGGGCCGCATGGCTCCCATAGATAGCTCGGCCGCGGCCTGGCCCGCGGGTGGGAACGGAAACGCCCCAACGGGGACGGGCGGGACCCCTCCCGCCCGTCCCGTCTTGCGAGTGTTCGGCCGCAGCGCGCCGGCCTAGTCACTCGACCCCTGGCGGGTGGCTGGCTACTGGACCCTGGCCGTCGTCTTGCCGTCGAGGCGAACGTGGGGCCGCATGCGCTCCAGGGAGGCGTTGCCGATTCCCTTCACCTCCTTCAGCTCGTCGAGCGACTTGAAGCCGCCCCGGCGCTTGCGCAGGTCGATCAGGGCCTGCGCACGCGACTCGCCGATGCCGGGCAGCAGCTGGAGCTCCTCGACCGAGGCCGTGTTCACGTTCACCACGCCCGTCAAGGGCAGGGGGTCGGCCGCCTGGCCCGCCGCCGCGAGGGCGACCGCCAGGCAAGCGACGACCCCTCGGAGGGCAAACGCCCTCCGTCGCCGGATGCTCTCGTTCATGCTTTTGGTTCTCCCGGGACCGGGATGGGGAGAGGAGCTGACGCGGGGCGCTAGCGATCGCGCCCCACGGAAAAGCGGGCTGCGGCCAGCAGATCCTGGCTGGCGATGCTGTCGCCGAAGGGAGCGATGGCGGCGGCGGCGCGCGCGACATGCTGCTCGGCACGCCGCACCGTGTCGGCCACGCCGCGGTAGCGATCGACCACATCCAGGGCCGGCGCGAAGTCGATCGGCTCGGCCTCCGACTCCTCCTCGAGGGCGAGATCCGACTGCATCGCCGCCCTCTTCAATACAGCGGCTACCGCCTCACGCTCGGCCGGGGTGCAGCGCTTGAGCGCAAGCAGCAGGGGCAGTGTGACCTTGCCCTCGCGCAGGTCCGTGTGCGGGCGTTTGCCGAGGGCATCCTCCCCCGCTTCGTAGTCGAGCGCGTCGTCGCGTAGCTGAAAGGCCAGCCCGAGCTCCCGGCCGAAGTCCGCCAGGCGGCGCCGCTCGGCCCGAGTCACCGCGCCGAGAATCGCTCCGGCATGACAGGCGGCGGAGAGCAGCACGGCGCTCTTGCGCTCGATCACGGCGAAGTAGTGCGCCTCGGTCACCGTGGTGTCGAAGCTGTGAGCCAGCTGGAGCAGCTCGCCCTCCGCCATGGAGCGGATGGTGTCGGCAAAGATCCAGAGGATGTCCAGGTCGCCGTCCTCGACGATCATCGAGGAGGCCCGGGCGTAGAGGAAGTCTCCCGCGAGCACGGCCCGACGATTGCCCCAGACCGCGTTCGCGGAGGGTCGGCCGCGCCTCAGCCGGGATACGTCGACGACATCGTCGTGGAGCAGGGTTGCGGTGTGGAGCAGCTCCACCGCCGCCGCCACCTGGATTCGACGTGGGCCGGTGTAGCCGCAGAGCTCGCCGGCCAGGAGCAGCAGGGCCGGCCGAACTCGCTTGCCGCCGGAGCCCAGCACGTGCGCGCCGACGTCTGCAACGAGCTGCGAGGCCGAGGCGAGCTGCTCGCGCATGGCGGTCTCCACGAGAGCCAGCTCGGGGGCGATCCGGGTGACGGCCTCGAGGAAGCGCTGGGAGGCGGAGGGCGCTGCCATCGCCGCGGAGACTAGCCGGAGCACCACCGGGTGTCAAAGCGGAAATGTCCAAAAAAGTGTGGAATTTCGTGTGCTTAACTGTCGTTAACGCACACGTTGACGCGCGCTCACAGGCTGCGCAGCCAGCGCACCGCATCGGCGATGCTCGTCACCGGCACAACGTCGCAGCCAGTGCCCGCCGCGTCGGCGCTCGCCGCCTCCGGCACCAGCACGCGCCGGAAGCCCAGCCGGGCCGCCTCGCGCAGGCGCAGGTCGAGGCGGGAGACCCGCCGCACCTCGCCACCCAGCCCGACTTCACCACAGGCGGCGGCGTCGGCGGGCACCGGGCGGTCCAGACGGCTCGAAGCCAGGGCCAGGACCACGCCCAGATCCGCGGCGGGCTCGGCCACGCGAACCCCACCCGCCACGTTCACGTAGACGTCCCGGCCGATCACGTCGACGTCGCTGCGCCGGTCGAGCACCGCCAGCAGCAGCGCCAGGCGTCCGTCGTCGATGCCCAGGCTGGTGCGCCGGGCGGTGCCGTAGCCCGCCGGAGCCACCAGCGCCTGGATCTCCACCAGCATCGGGCGCGTTCCCTCGACGAGGGGCACAACACTCGAGCCCGGCGCGTCCCCGCGCCGTTCCGCCAGGAAGAGGTCGCTGGGGTTCTCGACGCCCTCGAGGCCGGCCTCGCCCATGCTGAAGACGCCCACCTCCTGCGTCGAGCCGAAGCGGTTCTTCGCGGCGCGCAGCAGGCGGAACGGGTGACCCCGGTCTCCCTCGAAGGCCAGCACCGCATCGACGAGGTGCTCGAGCACGCGCGGCCCGGCGATGCTGCCGTCCTTGGTCACGTGGCCCACCAACACCAGTGCAGCTCCCGCGGACTTGGCACTGGCCGCCAGCAGCGCGGCCGACTCGCGCACCTGGGCCACCGAGCCCGGGGCCGACTCGACGCGGTCGGTGTGCAGTGTCTGGACCGAGTCCACCACCACCACGCCGGGATCGATCTCGCGCCAGGGTGCGGCAAGCGCCTCGACGCGTGTTTCGGTCAGCACCAGCAGATCGGAGGGGAAGGCCGGCAGCCGATCCGCGCGCAGCCGAACCTGCTCCAGCGACTCCTCGCCCGTCACGTACAAGATGGGCTTCTGCGTCCGAGCCGCAGAGGCGAGCTGCAGGGCCAGGGTGCTCTTGCCCACCCCGGGTTCGCCGGCCAGCAGCGTCACCGAACCGGGCACCAGCCCCCCGCCCAGCACTCGGTCGAGCTCGGAGAGGCCGGTGGAGATGCGCGGCGCCGCATCGGCGTCCACCTCACGCAAGGCGCGAGGCTTGTCGGACTCCCCACTGGGCGAGAGTCCCCCCAGGGGTTCGCCGCGGGCCCCCTCCGCTCGCCCCCTGGCCTCCTCAACCAGAGTGCTCCAGGACCCGCACTCGGGGCAGCGACCCAACCAGCGGGGCTGCTGTGCCCCGCATTGCGTGCAGGCGTAGACCGAACGGGGGCGCGCCACGGCCGCAATGTAGCGGCGCCTCAGCGCGGCGGGGCTGTCAACCGTTCCCGTGCGTTATGGTTGACAGAACTGGAGGAACCGCGTGCACGATCTGACCATGCGCCTCGCCGAACGAGCACTCCGCGACGAGCCGCCGGGCGAAGAGGAGGCCCGGCGCCTGCTCGACGGCGAGGACTGCGAGCTGCTGCCGCTGCTGCAAGCCGCCTTCGTGCCCCGGCAGCGCTACTTCGGCCGCCGCGTCATGGTGCACGTGCTCAACAATGTCCAGAACGGCCTCTGCCCCGAGGACTGTGGCTACTGCTCGCAGTCGCGCGACTCGAAGGCGGAGCTGCGCAAATACCCGATGAAGCAGGAGAACGAGATCCTGGAGGGCGCGGCACGCGCTGCCGAGGCCGGCGCCAGCCGCTACTGCATCGTGTCGTCGGGCCGTGGGCCGACGCTGGAGCAGGCGCGACGGCTTGGCGACGTGGTGCGGCGCGTCAAGCAGCGCTTCCCGATCGAGGTCTGCCTGTCGGTCGGCCTACTCGGCGAGGAGCAGGCGCGCGTGCTGGCCGAGGCCGGGCTGGACCGGCTGAATCACAACCTCAACACCAGCGAGTCCCACTACTCCGAGATCTGCTCGACCCACAGCTACGCGGACCGCGTGCGCACACTCACGACGGCCAAGAAATGCGGCATCGAGCCGTGCAGTGGCCTCATCGTCGGCATGGGCGAGAGCAGCCGCGATGTGGTCGAGGTGGCCTTCACGCTGCGCGAGCTCGAGGTGCCCTCCATCCCGGTGAACTTCTTGATTCCGATCGAGGGCAACCCGGTGCTCTCGGATGGCTCGCTGACGCCCGAGCGCTGCCTGCGCGCACTGGCGCTGATGCGCCTGGTCAACCCGAGGGCGGAGATCCGCGTGGCCGGGGGCCGCGAGGGCCACCTGCGCTCGCTGCAGAGCCTGGCGCTGTGGCCGGCGAACTCGCTCTTCGTCGAGGGCTACCTGACCACCCGCGGCGACGCCGTGGGCGACACCTACCGGATGATCCGCGACGCCGGCTTCGAAGTGGAAGGCAACCCCCTCTCGGAGCGCGAAGAGCAGGGCGAGGGCAGCTTCCAGCTCGCCGGGCGCGACGACGAGCTGCTGCGGCCCGAGGTGCGGCGGAGCGACTCGTGAGCCTCGACGCACTGGCAGAAGAGAGGCTGGGCGCGATCCGCACTCGGGGCACCCACCGGCGCATGCGCGTGCTCGAGGGAGCCCAGGCCCCGCGCATGCGTGTCGACGGCCGCGAAGTACTGCTCTTCGCGGGCAGCAACTACCTCGACCTGGCCCACCATCCCGAGGTCGTCGAGGCCAGCGCGCGCGCAGCCCGCGAGCTCGGCTGTGCAGCCGGCGGCTCGCGACTCATCGCGGGCAACCTGGCGCAGCACGAGGCCCTCGAGGCCGAGCTGGCCGACTTCCTCGGGAGCGAGGCCGCTCTCGCCTTCAACACCGGCTACATGGCGAACATCGGCGTGATCCAGACTTTGGTGGGCCCCGGCGACGTGGTCGTCTCGGACCAGCTCGCCCACGCTTCCATCGTCGACGGCTGTCGCTTGGCGCGCGCCGACGTACGCGTCGTGCCCCACAGCGACCTCGAGGCCTTCGCGCGCGAGCTGGCCACTGCCGCCTCCACCCGCCGGCGCACGCTGGTCGCGGTGGACGGCGTCTACAGCATGGACGGGGACGTGGCGCCGCTGCGAGAGCTCGCCGCACTCACGCAACGCTGGGGTGCCATGCTGCTACTCGACGACGCACACGGCACCGGCACGCTGGGCCCAGACGGGCGCGGCGTGCCCGAGCTCGAGGGCGTCAGCCAGGGCATCGACGTATGGATGGGAACCCTGGGCAAGTCGCTGGGCTCCTTCGGAGCCTTCGTGGCTGGCAGCGCCAAGCTGCGCGAGCTTCTCGTGAACGCCGCCCGCAGCTTCATCTTCAGCTGCGCCCTGGCCCCGCCCCAGGTGGGGGCCGCGCGAGCGGCGCTGCGACTGGTGCGCAGCGAGCCCTGGCGCCGGGAGCGGCTCCAGGCGAACGCCGCGCGGCTGCGCCGGGCCCTGGCGGAGCGCGGCATCTCCAGCGCGCCCAGCACGACGCACATCGTCCCCGTCGTGATCGGCGACAATGCGCGCACCATGCGCGTGTGCGAACGACTGCTGCAGCGGGGCTTCTACGCCCACGGCATTCGGCATCCGTCGGTGCCGGAGGGGAGCGCGCGGCTGCGCGTCACTCCGATGGCGACCCATCGAGAAGAGCAGATCGACGCCCTCGCCGTTGCGATCGCCGAGGAGCTCGGCGCCGAGGCGTTTCGAGCGGCGTGAGCGTGCGCGGCCTCTTCGTCACCGGAACCGATACCGGGGTGGGCAAGACCGTGGTGGCGTGCGCGATCGTGCGAGGGCTGCGCGCCCAGGGCATCGACGTCGGTGTGATCAAGCCCATCGAGACGGGCGTGGGCCCCGAGGGTCCTCTCGATGCCATCGCCCTGCGCGAGGCGGCGGGTTGCGAAGATCCCATCGAGGAGGTCTGCCCGCAGCGTTTCACGCTGCCCGCGGCGCCGACGGTGGCGGCCGAAGCCGAGGGACGCAGTGTCGACAGCGCCGCCATTCGCGGGGCCTTCGAGCGAATCCGCGCGCGTCACGAGTGCGTGGTCGCGGAGGGAGCGGGGGGGCTGCTGGTGCCCGCCGCCGAGGGCATCTGCATGGCCGACCTGGCTCGCGACTTCGGGCTGCCCTTGGTGCTGGTGGCGCGGGCGGCGCTCGGCACCATCAACCACACCCTGCTGAGCCTGGAGGCCGCCGCCGCCCGCGGCCTCGACATCGCCGGCGTGGTGATCTCCCACGCGGAGAAGCTCTCCCCCGCGGACGAAGCCAATCTCGAGGCGCTGCGTCGGGGTCTTGGCTCGGGACTGCTCGCCGAGCTCCCGCCACTAGCCGAGGGCGAGAAACCAGAGCTCGACCTGCTGCAGCGGGCGCCGCTCTTGTGCTGACGCGACGCTGGCCCGGCTGAGCTAAGCCGACGGCCCCGTCGGCCCAACGCTGTCGCCAAGACGACTCCCGCCCAGCCAGGTCTCGCCCACCGAGCCATCTGCCTCGAGCACCACGAGGTCCGCGCGCGCTCCCGCCCGCAGAGTCCCCACTTCGGCTTCCAGGCCGAGTACGCGCGCAGGCCGCAGCGTGCAGGCAGCGATGGCCTCGAGCTGTGTCATGGCCCCGAATTCGGCGGCGTTGCGGGCGGCGCGCGCCAGCGTGACGCAGCTGCCGGCGAGGCGGCCGTCGGGCAGGCGCAGCGCCACCCCATCGCTCTGTAGCTCGCCGGAGCCGAACGTCTCAGCGGCAGCTTCCGAGTGGATCCGAGCCGGGTCGATGCGATCGGTGATCAGCAGCAGCCGCTCGCCCTTGCTGCGGGCGGCCACGCGCACCCAACCCGGCGAGACGTGAGCGCCGTCGCAGATGATGTCGCAGGTCAGCCGATCATCGGAGAGAGCCGCGCCCGCCAGGCCAGGAGCGCGGTGATGCATCGACCCCATGGCGTTGAAGAGGTGCGTCACGTGGCTGGCACCGGCCTCCGCGGCAGCTGCCACCTGCGCGGGCTCCGCCGTGCTGTGGCCCAGCGCCGCCACCAGCCCTTTGCGCCCGAGTAGCGACAGCAACGCGTTCGCCCCCGGGAGCTCGGGCGCCAGCGTCACCATGCGCAGCGAGCCGCCCGCAGCCGCCAGCAGATCTTCGGCTTCCGCCGGGTCGAAGTCGCGGATGCCGGCCGGGGGCTGGGCTCCGGCAGCAGCGGCGGCGATCCAGGGCCCCTCCAGGTGCAGGCCCAGCGGTCTGGCGCCCGGCGTGTCACCCGCTTCGAGTGCCATCGCCAGCCCCTCCACATGGGCCACCAGGTCCTGCGCCGGCATTGCCACCGTGGTCGCCAAGAAGGCAGTGCAGCCATGACGCGCCAGCTCGGCGGAGTCGTGGCGCACGGCCGCGGCGAGCTGCTCCGGTCCGGCGAAGATGGCGCTCCCGTGGTGATGCAGATCGACGAAGCCGGGCGCCAGGGCACGCCCGCCCAGGTCGACCCGCTCGGCATCCTCGGGCAGCGGATCCCCATCTCTCAGGCAGGCCGCAATGCGGCCCTCCTCTAGCAAGAGGGCGCCGGGTCCAGGCTCCGCTGTCTCCGGGTCCAGGAGCACGCAGTTTCGCAGCAGCTTCCGGTCCAACTCGCTGCGGAGTCTAGAGCAAGGCACAACGTGCCCGCGCGCTTCGGCCCGCTGCTACCGGCTCAAGGGCCTCGTCGTACCCACCGATGCGGTGTAGGGGAAGGCCAACGCTCGCGGATTCCAGCGAGCCGGCCGGGAGGCTAGCCCTGGAAGACATCGAAGGGGCACTGCGCGACCTCGACCGCAAGGTCAAGCAACTGCGGCTCGACTACGAGCGCTACTTCCTCGGCACCCGGCCGACGGAGCCGGTACTGCTGCGCGGCGATTGCGACAGGATGACCGTGATCCTCTCCAACACGGCCATCCAGAACACGGCCCTGCGCTTCCGCTTCAACAGCATCTGCTCGCGCTACCAGGCCATGAAGCGTCAGTGGAACGAGAACCTGCGCAAGATCGAGGCGGGCACCTACGGCCGGCATCGCTTCAAGGCCGACCTGCACGAGCGCGAGCGCGCGGGCTCGCCGAAGTCGGCCTCACAGGCCGCCTCGGCTGCGGGTGCTGGCACCGACCTCTTCGAGCAATACCGCGACGCCCGCCTCGCCTGCGGCCAGGCCGTGAAGAGCCTGTCGCGGGCCAGGCTCGATCAGATGCTCGACAAGCAGAAGAAGGCGCTCAGCGAGCGCTTCGGCGGGGACACCCAGTTCCGCTTCCGGGTCGTCGTCGAAGACGGCAAGGCGAAGCTGAAGGCCTCGCGCGTCAAGGCGAGCTAGTCCTGATTCGAAATACTCTTGCGGGGTGAAACGCCCGAATTGGAACTGGCCCCGACGCTGGTTGGGAAGAAAGTGCGAACCTTCCTACACCGAAAGAGCCACTATCGTGAGACCAAGGAAAGGCTGGATTCGAGCGCGCGTCTAGACAGGGGACAGGTGTGCGCTCGTCGCTGTTGAGCTTGGCGGCTAAGTCGAACAAGCGGGCAGACCGAGGTCCGATAAGGTCCGATGTGACAATTCCCCTGGGGTCCAGCGACTAGGCTGACCGTAGGCGGGGTATTCAAGGGGGGCGCGGCTTCTACCCGGCGGTTCGGGGGCGTCCGGGGCCGATCGCGGAGCGCACGTTCCCCCACCGGGGCCTGGCATCCCGAACGCTTCCGGCCCGCCGCCCATGGATTCGCCGCTGTTGATGTTGGCGGCGTCCTCCGGCTCTCGCGCGCCCCCTGGGAATCAAGCCTACCCCTTTCCCCGCGGTCTGTGGGGCGAATCTCGATCCGGGGCGTCCCGGAGGCCGCGGTCAGCGCGGCCGACGACGGGTGAGAATCCGCCTATGATTGCCAGCCGGATGCGACCGAGCAGCGCGCGATGCAGGGCCCCGGCGCCACCAGAACCAGACAGCTCGCGTCCGGCACGACGCTCGCGCTCGTTGCCGCAGCCGTGATCGAGTTCCTCCTCGAAACCTGGCGGGTGCGAGCCCATATCGACGATGCCTACATCTCCTACCGCTACGCCCGGAATCTCGCCGATGGCCTCGGGCTGGTCTACAACGCCGGCGAGTACGTCGAGGGCTTTACCAACCCGCTGTGGACGCTGCTGGTGGCGTCGGGTGTGGCGCTCGGTGGTGATGCAGAGGTCCTCGGTCACGTCCTGGGCGCCGCGGCCGGCGTGGCCGTGCTGGTGGGCACTGCTGCGTACGCGTGGGTCCTTCTCGAGGAACCCAAGCGATGGATCGCCGGCCTCGCGCCTTGGGTGGTCCTCGCGCATCCGGCCCTGGTGCGGTGGTCCGAATCGGGCATGGAAAGCTCGCTCTTCGCCGCCTGCCTGGTGCTCGCGCTCTTCTTTCAGGCGGGCGGCCGGGCCGTAGGAGTGACCGGCAGCCTGGTCCTCGCGACACTCACGCGACCCGAAGGTGCGCTGTTTGCAGCGATACTCTTCGGCTTGACCCTCCGCGAGCGCGGCCTTCGGTGTCGGCGCGCCTGGCTGGGGCCGCTCGCCTACACGGTCTTCCTGGCCGCGCTCACGGCGTGCCGCCTCGCCTACTACGGCTCGCCCCTTCCCAACACGTTCTACGCCAAGGTATCCATGGCCGCGCCCTACGCGTTCGGCGCCCGGAACGTCGGATCCTTCCTGGCGGGGGGCATCTTTCTCATGCTGCCTCCCCTCATCGTCGCAGTCGTCGGAGACCGCCGCTGTTGGGCCGGTGGCGCCACCGTCGCCGCGGGGCTCCTCTACGTCGTCGCGATCGGGGGCGACACCATCGGGCCGACGCGCTTCTTTCTGCCCCTGCTCCCGCCCCTCGCTGTGCTCGCGTTGTCCGGAGTGCAGCGGGCATGGGAGCGCCGCCGCGTGGTTGGCCTGGCAATGGCCGCTCTGATCTGTGCGACCGTCGTCTGGCAGGTCGGATGGATGCGCGCCGAGACCATCGAGCGCGTGCGGCGCACGCGTGTGAAGTTGCGGACCGTGGCGGCGCGACAGGTCGCCCTGCTCTCGGGCGAGCAGCCGCCGCCGCTCGTGGCGTCGGCCGGCATCGGCTACTTCGGGTACGCGTCGCGCCTCCCCGTTCTGGACCTGCTCGGACTGGTGGACGCCACCATCGCGCGCACACCGCTTCCCGAGACAGGTCCCACGCCGGAGCTGCCGGGCCACCAGCGTTCGAACGCCGAGTACGTGCTGTCGCGTCGGCCCGACTACATCCTGACGGGAAGCCGGAAGGGACACCCGTTGCTCCGCGCGCACCGCGAGCTACTCGAGCACCCGGAGTTCGCCCGGCGCTACGAGTGGGACGCGGTGGTGAAGGGCTACCGCCGGACCCGCTGAATCCGTCTCTCTACGGTGTCTCCTCGGTGATGTGGTCTACCCACAGCGGGAAATTCGCGGGGAGGCGAACCATCTCGAAGAGCGTTGCCACATAGTTGCCGTCGGGCCCGGCGCGGTTGGGATTCTGGAACTCCCAGACGATCGCTCCGTCAGGCGACACTTCGAAGGCGCGTCCGTTGTCCGATTCCGTGATCAGCGTGTTGCCGTTGTCGAGCCTCTGTGCAGTCCCGCAGGTCTGCGTGAAGAAAGGATGGTCCGGATCTCCCGCATAGGACCAGCGCTCCTCCAGGGTCCCCGGATCGATCTCGATGACCCGAGAGACGCCCGGCTGACCCGCGTTGTCGAAGAAGAGGAGGTGTCCGTTCTCGAGGATCCTGGGATCGTGCTGGTGACGAAAATCGCTTCGATACGCCCACACGACCCGGGCGAGATCCAGGTCCACGACCGCGATCAGGCTGGGCACGGCCATGGAGACGAGGACGCGACCGCTTGTGAACGCCGGAACGCGGTCTGCGAGCCGCCCGTCCAACACGCGGATGCTGTTGGTGTGCAGAAGGTCCCCGAACGCGCTCTTCGACGGGTCGAAGAGGTGGCGATAGGGCGACTCGATGAGAGCCTCGAGCAGGGACACTCGTCGGGTCTCCCGGCCATCCGAACCGAGCACCGAGATGAAGTCCTCCAGGAAGGGGCGGCCGCGGTGGATGCCCTCGATTCGGTTGACCTCGCGGGTGAGCACGTAGATCTCGCCACTCGCCAGGATCTCGAGGTCGTGATGGGCGCGGGCGGGGCTGGTCCAGACCGCCTGGGAGTGGCGGTCGAGCTTGGCGAGCCCTTGGCCTTCGAACACGACGAGCAGGTCGCCGTTGGGGAAGAGGCGGGCCCGCCGCCAATAGGGGGGCGCCGGACGATCGGAGTCCGGCCAGAGTGACTCGAAGGATCGGTGCCATCGATGGAGAATGCGCCCGTCCATGTCGACGAGGAGCGCCTCCGGTGCGTGGCCCGACGTGAAGAGGTTGACGCCGGGCTGCGTCCGCGCGGGAGAGTGGAGGGTGATGACGCTGCCCTCACTCGCGGGCACCGAACCCGCCGCGTAGCCCAGGCTCTCGAGTTGCCGGACCCTCTCACGCTCTTCGGCGCTCAGGTCGGCGTCGGTCGAGCGGACGCGGGCACGCTTCCACAGTCCGGGCGGGAGCGCGGGCTTGCCAGCGGCCATGCCTGGTGCGGTGGAACTGGCCGCTGTTCCGGTCACGGGGGCTGCGGCGGGCCCGATTGCATCCGAACCCGCGTCCCCTTCCTCGCTGGCGCACGAGACCAGGACGGCCATCAGCAGTGCCGCGGGTCCCGACCGCCACAGTCTCCCGCGGCTGGCCTTTGCGAAGCGGGGCATCGAGTCCTCCGAGTCCGGTTGGCCTGCGAGTCTACCCACAGTGGATGTCGACAGCGTGCCGAGTTCTGCGATCCCGCGGGGTTGGAAAGCGAGTTCTCGCGCTCGCCCGGTCCCTTCCGGATCTCAATGGGTGGCCTCTGGGCGCCGTAAAGGGAAGGGGGCCGGCCCCGTCCGAAACCGGCGCCAGGCCCCCCAAGGCCAGGAGATGCTGCCCAGCGCGCCGCAGGTACCGCCCCAAGGTACACACGAGAGCTCGTCCGCGAACGGCTAAGTCGAACAAGCGGGCAGATCGAGGTCCGATAAGGTCCGATGTGACAATTCCCCTGGGGTCCAGCGACTCGGCTGACCGTAGGGCGCGCTCCCGGGCGCCAAGGCACGAGAGCGCGGGCATCCCCAGGCCGACGCGATCAACATCCTCGGATGGTTCGGCCTCATCATGGGCGGCGTCCCGTGGGTCATCGCGCTGGTCTGGGCCTTCAGCCGTCCGGCACATGACACCGAACCCGCCGCGGGCCGCGGCACGGAAACCCCGACGAATCCGTAGGAGTCGACGCGACGTGCTCGCACACACGCGTCACAGAAGGAGAGACAAGATGCGCTTCCGAATCGTTCCGTTCGTGTTCCTGACGTTCCTAGTCGGTTGTGGCCAGGAATCGGACCGGCCGACCGCACTGAACGCCGAGCAGACGGAGACGGCGCGCCCCGCCGTCGAGGCGCCTCCCATGGGCGAGGCCGTGGGTCACTTCCACCCGAAGGGGAAGCCGCCGTCCGATCACACGAAGAAGATCCTGGAGCAGGCGCGAGCGGGCCTTCCCTTCGCCGACAAGCGGGACTTCGAGGAGCAGAAGAAGGGCTTCATCGCGGCTCCCAAGTCCGAGAAGATCATGGCGGACGCCGGCCACGTAGCCTGGGACCTGGATCGCTTCCAGTTTCTGCGCGAGAGCGACGAGTTCGACAGCATCCATCCCTCGCTGGTGCGCCAATCCGTCCTCAACTTGAGCGAATTCGGGCTCTACGAGGTCATCCCCGGCATCTACCAGGTGCGCGGCTTCGACCTCTCCAACATCACCTTCGTCAAGGGTGAAACCGGCTGGATCGTCTTCGACCCCCTCATCTCCTTGGAGACGGCTCGGGCGGCGAAGCAGCTGGTCGACGAGCACCTGGGCGAGCGGGCCGTCGTGGCGGTGGTCTACTCCCACTCGCATGGGGATCACTGGGGCGGCGTGCGCGGCATCGTCGACGAGGCCGACGTGCAGGCGGGCAACGTCGCGATCATCGCTCCGCGCGACTTCATGGATCACGCGATCTCCGAGAACGTCTATGCCGGCAACGCGATGAATCGCCGGCTCTTCTACCAGTACGGCGTGCTGCTGCCCGCCAGCCCCTATGGCTACGTCGGGCAGGGTCTGGCGCAGGGCACGTCCTCCGGCGTCGTCGGCCTGATTCCGCCGACTCGCATCATCGAGCAGGACTTCGAGGAGCTCACCGTCGACGGCGTGAAGATGGTCTTCCAGAATACGCCCAATACCGAGGCGCCGTCCGAGATGAATACCTGGTTCCCGGACATGAAGGCGCTCTGGATGGCCGAGAACGTCACGGCCACCTTCCACAACATCTACACGCTGCGCGGCACCGTGATCCGAGACGCCCTCGCCTGGTCGAAGTACATCAACGAGGCGCTCTACCTCTACGGCAAGCAGGCCGAGGTGATGTTCGCCTCGCACCACTGGCCGCGTTGGGGTAACGACCGGATCCAAGAGGTTCTGCGCGGACAGCGCGACCTCTACGCAAACATCAACAACCAGGTGCTCCACTTTGCGAACCAGGGCGTGACGATCAACCAGATCCACAACGTCTACGAGACGCCCCAGAGCATCGCAGACCAGTGGTACAACCGCGGCTATCACGGCTCCCCGGAGCACAACAGCCGCGGCGTGGTCAATCGCTACCTCGGATATTGGGACGTCAATCCGGCCACCCTGATTCCGCTGTCCCCCGCGGACTCCGCGCCCCTCTACGTGGAGATGATGGGTGGCTCCCAGAAGATCTTGGCCAAGGGCAAGGAGCTCTTCGACCAGGGCGAATACCTTCAGGCCCAGGAGATCCTGAACAAGCTGGTCTTCGCCGAGCCCCAGAACCAGCCGGCCAAGGATCTCCTCGCCGACGTGTTCGAGCAGATCGGCTACCAGCAGGAGAACCCGGGCCTGCGCAACAGCTTCCTGGCAGGAGCCTACGAGCTGCGCTCGGGCATTCCGGAGGGCGCGTCCCCGAAATCGCTGACCCCGGACGTCGCGCGGGCGATGACCACCGATCTGTTCCTCGATTTCCTCGCAATCCTGATGGACAGCCGCAAGGCAGAGGGTATGGAGTTCACGATCAACCTGGTGACGCCCGACAACGGTGAACAGTTTGTCATCGAGCTGAGCAATGCGACGCTGACCAACATCCAAGGATACCAGGCCGAAGATGCCGACCTGACGCTTACCATCCCTCGCTTGGGTCTGGGGCAGGCCATGATGGGCGCCAAGTCCTTGCAGGATCAGATCGACGACGGCACGGCGAAGGTCGAAGGGGACGCAGGCGTCTTGAAGCAGCTGGCCTCCACGCTGGTGCGCTTCGAGCTCGGCTTCGAGATCCTGCCTGGCACCAAGGGGCCGTCGCCTCGGGAGGATCTGAACGACTTCGAGGTGGGTCCGCTCGGGGTCAGCGGCGAGTAGGTCCTTGGACTCCGCGCTCGGCAACCGGGGCGCGGCCCTACAATCATCGAAAGGGATCAACGACGGAGAGTACACCTGGGCCACCGAGACCTGACCCATGCGATTCGTGTCGACAGCGACGACATCCGCGTCGAGGGCGGCTCGAAGCAAGACGTACAGAAATTCTTCAGCTACTTCGACGACCCCGTCGATGTCGGCTCGATCAACCCGATCGTGCGATGATGAGTCGATTGCACCGAGCACGCGCGCAGGAGTGAGACTCGAACTCCGCGTTCGAGCGGGAAGAGTGGCTCCAGACCGTGCCGCGAACAGAAGACGTGAGGTTCCAGGGCCACTTTGGTCGAGCGGCGCAGCTCGCGACGCTCGCTATCGCAGGCCAGGGCCTCTTCTATCTGCTCACCGTCGTACTGGCGCGGCGGCTCGGGGTCGACGGGTTCGAAGCCTACTCGGTCGCGGTGGCTGCGGTCGTACTGCTGGCGTCGTTCGCGACGCTGGGCCTCGAGAAGTACGCGATGCGCGTACTGCCAAGCCTCATCGAGCGCGGCGACTGGGCGCGTGCGAGAGGGTACGTGCGCTTCGCTCTGCGCCGCACCCTCTGGACCTCGCTGCTGGCGGCCACGGTGCTGGGGGTCGGCTGGAGCTGGTGGGCGACCGACACCCCGGCGGCCGCCCGGCTGGCCGTCGCTGCCGGCTGCCTGGCGCTTCCGGCGGTGGCGCTCGTCCAGTACGGCGTCGATGTGCTGAGCGCCACGGGCCACGAGATACGGGCGACGGCCATCTACCGGGTCGCGATTCCGGCCGCGGCAGTCGTCCTCGTCGGATTGGTGCTGTACCTGCCGTTCGAGATCCGTGGCGCCACGGCCGTGGCCTGCTGGGGCCTCGCATGGGGGCTCGGCCTGGCGATGATGGCGATCGAGATCCGGCGCACCACGCCGCCTGCCGTCTGGGCTGCTGCACCGCAGGTGGAGGCGCGGACCTGGCACCGGGAGGCGCTTCCCTTCCTGGCGTACAGCCTCTCGCTCACCTTCCTCGCCCAGGTCGGCGTGATCGCCCTCGACCGGCTCCAGCCGTCGGCGGCAGCGGTTGGCGCGTACGCGGCCGCATCCGGGACGGCGAACCTGGTGGTCGTGCTTGCCACCGCCACGAACCGCTTCTATGCGCCGCGCCTCTCGATGCTGCTCGAACGAAGGGACTTTGCGTCGATTCTTCGTCTGCGCCGCGAGCGCCTTCGCTGGCTGCTACCCGCGGTGGCGGCCTTCCTCGCCCTGGTCTTCGGCTTCGGGCGCGAGATCCTCGCGCTCTTCCGCCCCGAATTCGTGGACGAGGGCCTCGTGGCGCTCCCCGTCCTCGCGACCGCAGCCGCGTTCACCGTTCTCTTCTCCCTCTCACCCACGTACCTGAAGTACGTGAAGCGCAACCACCTCGTGCTCGGAACGGCCGCTGGCGCGGCCGCGGCCCAGGCCGTTCTCCTCGTGGCGCTCGTCCCCCGCTTCGGAGCCACCGGCGCAGCCATCGCCTACGCCGTTTCCATGTGCGGCATGTACGGCGTGTTCTGGCGGGTGGCCGTCCGCGAGGTGGTGAGGCTGAGGGCCGACGCCGCCGGTGGCGGAGCCTCCGAGATTCCGGACCCCTGAACTAATGCATCGAGGCTAGAATGAGCCCCTGCGCCGATGCTGGCTGGGTCGCGCTCGGTGGAGGTATTCGCCAATTGGGA